>Ga0163153_10004802_pt1 | contig 16590 bp, 14 predicted proteins | sample OliLakLV19MP6IB1_FD_148629 | JGI IMG/M metagenome (GOLD analysis project Ga0163153, IMG submission 148629) | Freshwater microbial mat bacterial communities from Lake Vanda, McMurdo Dry Valleys, Antarctica - Oligotrophic Lake LV.19.MP6.IB-1 | ecosystem: Environmental > Aquatic > Freshwater >... | reverse complement strand
ACGGCACCAGGACAGGTTCGCTGGGCGCCGCCTCGCCTTCCATCATTCGTGCCAGCAAATGGGCGGCTTCGTAGCCAACGCGCCGCGGATTGTGGTCAATGCTGGAAAGCGGCGGGATCGACACCTCGCTGGTCAAGGCGTCGTATTCGCCGCCAAGGACAGCGACATCCTCCGGCACGCTCAACCCCGATTCCCGGCAGGCTTCCGTCACCTGGCGGGCGCGAATGTCGTTCCACGTCAGCAGCGCCGCTGGTTTCGGAAGGCTGCGAAGCCAGGGGATCAGATCCGAGATTTCGGCCAACCAGCCGACGCGATTGCCTGAACTGCGTCGGGCCTGATAGACATGACAATTTCCACCAGCCTGCGCGATCGCCCCTTCGAACGTGGGGCCCAAGCGGTCCTCGTAGCCATGGCGGGGATCGGGACCGAAATAAGCGAAGTTGCGAAAGCCGCGGTCGAGAAAATGCTGGGCGGCCAGGCGGCCGACCGCGGCTTCGTCGGCGGTGACCTGGGGAATCTCAAAATCGCGGAGCCGGATCCAGGAGACATTGACGGCCGGCAAACCAGCGGACTTAACGTCTTCTCCCAACAACGGATGCGTCACGCGGGCGATAATCCCATCGCCGTGCCAATCGCGCGGCATTCGCAGCCGCTCGTGTCGCCCTCGCGGCTCGACGAAGATCGACCACTTGCCGTGTTGCCGGGCGTACTCGGCGATCCCGGCGACCATCTCCGCGCCCCAGGTCGTGGAGGTCTCGATCAGGATCGCGACGCGTTTTAACTCCGTGCTCATAACTTCACTTCAACGCTGTGCTTTCGAGCGGTACATGGAGGCACTGACCGCTCTGGAAATAGCATACCACGCACCGGAGAAAATTGCGCGTTCTCGCAAGTGCAATGCGCATTTTGCGCTAACTCGGCGGTTCACGCCATGGTTTGGCGGATTAGGTTCTCCCCGAGGCTGGTTGTCGGCCCGTGAGAGCCCTATTCTGACGCCCAGCCGCGTATTCGACGTGAGCCGAAGCTTTATTGAACACCGGTCGACGGGAATGCGACCTATGCCGCCCGATATTTACGCCATTGCCACCATGGATACGAAAGGCGACGAGTTGGCATACGTCGTGACGCTCCTGCGAGCCGGCGGCGGAACGTGCGTAACGGTGGATGTCAGTACCACCGGCGGCGGGGCATATCCTGCGGACGTGACTCGCGAGACGGTCGCCGCAATGCACCCCCGCGGCGCGTCGTATGTGCTCGAACAGCAGGATCGCGGCCAGGCCGTGGCGGCGATGAGCGAATCGCTGGCGCAGTTCCTGCGATGCGAACACGAGGCGGGCCGCGTGTCCGGGGCGATCGGCCTCGGCGGCAGCGGAGGTACGGCCCTCATTGCACCGGCGCTGCGCGCCTTGCCCATTGGGCTTCCGAAGGTAATCGTCTCCACGGTGGCCAGCGGCAACACGGCCGCTTATATCGGGCAGAGCGATTTAATTCTGATGCCATCCGTGGTCGATGTCGCTGGCTTGAACACCGTCTCGCGCCCGATCCTCGCTAACGCGGCACAGGCGATCCTGGGCATGGTGCGGCAGCGGACTTCGTTGCCAACATCAACAAGACCGGCAGTCGGCCTGACCATGTTCGGCGTCACCACGCCGTGTGTCACGGCGGTGCGGCAGTCCTTGGAAGCCGACGGCTACGATTGCCTGGTGTTTCACGCTACGGGCACAGGCGGTCAGACGATGGAGCGACTGGTCGCCGAGGGGCTAATCACCGGCGTGATCGATGTCACCACGACCGAAGTGGCGGACGAAGTCGTCGGCGGTGTGTTTCCCGCCGGTCCGGCGCGGTTCGAGGCGATCCTCGCAGCGCGGGTTCCGTATGTCCTCAGCGTCGGGGCCTTGGACATGGTGAACTTCGGCGCGATGGAGACCGTCCCGCCGCAATTCCGTGACCGGCGCCTGCACGTTCACAATTCCCAAGTCACCCTGCTGCGCACGACGCCGGACGAAAACCGCCGCTGCGCCCGGTGGATGGCCGATAAACTGAATCGCTCCACCGCGCTACTACAGTTGCTGATTCCAGAACGCGGCGTGTCGATGCTTGACGCGCCCGGACAACCGTTCTTCGATCCGAAAGCAGACGAGGCGCTGTTCGGCGAGTTGGAAAGCGCCATCGAACAGACGCCAGCACGTAAGGTGAGGAGACTTCCGCACCACATTAATGATCGAGAGTTCGCCGCGGCGCTCGTCGAGGCGTTCCGCGCGGCGGTCGCGAATCGCTAGTTCGACTGGCCATTCCGCCGCGAAATCGCGTTCGCGATCCGCACATACTGCCGCTTGTAAATGATGGACGTCGCTTTGCCGAGCAGGACCGGCACGCCGAGGATGGCGATGCCGTACAGCCATTGGACACCTTGATTCATGCCCCGAGGGCCGAGCGCACTTTCGATCTGCTCGCACACGGACATCATGATCATGCATGAGACCGCCATGACCGCCAACACGGTGAGCCAGCCGCCGAGCAGGATCAACCACTGGGCGCTATTCATCTCGGAAAGCGGCACGCCTCGCCGCCGGTCGATCGGCGATTCCTGATGCGTCTTGGGACTGGCGTAAGGGTTGTCGTCCATCGCGCTCCCGTACGTCAGGCTTTCCAGCCTGACTGGCACAATAGCTTTGGAAACGAAAAGTCAGGCTGGAAAGCCTGACGTACGACACTTTACCAGAATACGTGCTGAATCCGCATTTCTGAAAATCCGCGCTCGGCTCTTGCCCGTCTCTATATGTGGGTCTACTATGAATCGTCGTGGGGCGAACCGGAGAGCGACCGGGTCGCCTGCAGGCAAATGGAAAAGCGGTCCAGCTTTTTCCGCCGCCGCGTTGGCTTGGGCAAGAAGCGAACGCACAATTGGCAAGTCTGTGCTGGTCCACGGTTCGCGAGGACTGTACCTGGCAGGCTGGCTTGAGGAGTCAAAAAAGCCTTGAAGGCTGGTGTCTTGGAAACGCCGTTGCGCGTCCGGACACAGCAAGCGCGGATGTCTCACTTCCGATTACGGCGCCGTTTGGTGCTGTTATCGGTGAGGGATAGGCATTCGGGGTAATGGCGCTTGCGAAGCGGCGAAATCGCGATCTTGCTGATTCTAAGCCCATCCTATTCGAGGGGCTTGTCAGACGAATCCGATCCCAGGCGTGAGTGCGCCCATGATGCGCCTGCGCTTCGCTAAGTCTTTATTTCCAGCACGGCGATGACTCCGCCAAGGGGCAGCGGACATAGAAGGGCACTACACCATGAGCATGCCGGACTACGACGCAGGATGTTACGAACAAGACCATCGCCCGCAGGTGACGGTTCACCGGCTCCCTCGGGCGTGGCAACGCATCAACACCGTTCGCAAACAACAGGGCGTTTCGCTGCGCAAGGTCGCCCGACACTTGCACACCGACGTTCGCACGTTGCGACATGAAGAAGAAGAAACCACGGACCTGACGATCAGCCGACTCTATGAGTGGCAGCAGGTCCTCGAAGTGCCGATCTCGGAATTGTTGATCGATTCCGAGGCGCCTCTGTCCAGCCCAGTGCAGGACCGAGCGCGTTTGGTCCGGATCATGAAAACGGTCGGGGCGATCCTCGAGAAGGTCAAGGATCCCTCGGTCCGTCGCATGGCCCAGAACCTCTCGGACATGCTGGTCGAGATGATGCCGGAATTGAAGGACGTGGGCGCCTGGCATTCCGTCGGCCAGCGCCGCACCTTGGACGAAATGGGCAGGATCGTCGAGCGATCCTACTCCGAAGAAGTGTTTCGCAATCTGCCATGAGGCCCCGCGCGGCCAGTAACTGAGTTGGGGAAATGCAGAATGCTCATGGCCCCGGGAACTGTGTTCCCGGGGCCATGTTTTTTGGCTGGCCCTTTGGCGCGGCTGACGCCTCGTCCAATCGCGAGTGTCCGCTATACTCGGCGGCATGACGGATCGCACTCAGCTTCGCCGCCTGGCCGCGCAACAGTTGGAAAGCCTCGCTCGGGCCGGCGTGACGCACTTGCCGCGCGTGGCGACAAAGACACGGTCCAAGTTGCCCGCAACACCGCCCGCTGAGCCCCCGCCTTCCGCCCCGGCGGTCGTGGCGGAGGTGAGCGCAGCGATGTCGCGTGAAGGTCGCGCCGCCGCACTCAAGGTGCTGCAAACCGAAGTCGCCGGTTGCACGCGCTGCCAGGAGTTGGCCGCCACGCGGACGCAAACCGTGTTCGGCGTCGGCAACATCACGCCGCGCCTGGTCTTCATGGGCGAGGCCCCAGGTGCGGACGAAGACAAGCAAGGGATTCCGTTCGTCGGCCGCGCCGGCCAATTGTTGACGAAAATCATCGAGGCCTGCACCTTGCGCCGCGAGGACGTGTATATCCTCAACACGCTCAAGTGTCGCCCGCCGGAAAACCGCAATCCCGAGCCGGACGAAGTCTTGAACTGCCGCGGTTTTTTCGAGCGGCAGATCGATCTCCTGCAACCCGAATACATCTGCTGCCTCGGCGGCGTGGCGGCAAAGTCGCTGTTGAACTCGGAGCTGTCGATCGGCAAGCTCCGCAAAACGTTCCACCAATACCGCGGCATCCCGGTCCTCTGCACCTACCACCCGTCGTACTTGTTGCGCAACCCCGAAGCCAAACGCGACGTCTGGGAAGACATGCAGCTGTTGATGAGAAGGATGGGAATTGTGCTGCCAGGCAAATGACGAAGTTCTAAATCTGAATGTCGAATCAAATCTGAATGACGAATGACTAAAGGAGTTCGTGCGATCCCCCAGCTTTCGTCATTCGGATTTCAAATTTGATTCGACATTCCGATTTAGAAATTCGTCATTCCCCTTACCCCTCCCGCCCGTTGACCGCCCTTCTCCGTCGCTTCTATAATCCGGCCTCACTGACACCGCAAGCGAGCATCCTGCGATGAAGATTCACGAATACCAGGCGAAAGAACTCCTGCGCAAAGCCGGCGTGGCAGTGCCGCGCTGCCTTGTGGCGCGAACGCCGGATGAGGCCAAGGCCGCTTACCAGCAACTTGGCGGTTCGATCGCGGTCGTCAAGGCGCAGATTCATGCCGGCGGCCGCGGCAAGGGGACCGTCAAGGGCAATGACAAGCAGCGCGGCGTGCAGCTCGTAAAGAGCGCCGACGAAGCCGCGCTGGTTGCCAAGAATCTGATCGGCCAGGAATTGGTAACGATTCAGACCGGTCCCGAGGGACGCATCGTCAACCAGGTGCTCGTCGAGGAAGGCTGCGACATCGGCCGCGAACTGTATCTCGGCATCGTGGTCGATCGCGCCTCGTACGGCCCGGTGTTGATGGTCTCCAGCGAAGGGGGCGTCAATATCGAGGAAGTCGCCGAGAAGACCCCGGAGCTGATTTTCAAAGAACGCTTCGACCCAGCTTACGGGTTGCAAAGCTATCAGGTCCGCAAGCTCTGCGAGAAGCTCGGCATCACCGGCGCGAGCGTCCGCTCGGCCGAGTCGTTCATGAAGGGCTTGTGCAAGTTCTTCGTGCAAAGCGATTGCAGCCTGGCGGAAATCAATCCGCTAGTGGTGACAAAGTCCGGCGAGCTCATTGCCCTCGACGCCAAGATGACGTTCGACGACAACGCGATGTTCCGCCACAAGGACTTGCTGGAACTGCGCGACCTGAACGAAGAAGAACCGCTGGAAATCAAGGCCGCCAACGCCGGCCTCAGCTACGTGAAACTCGACGGCAACATCGGCTGCCTGGTCAACGGGGCCGGACTGGCGATGAGCACAATGGATCTCATCAAGCTGCACGGCGGCGAGCCGGCCAACTTCCTCGACGTTGGCGGCGGCGCGAACGAGGCGCAAGTCACCGAGGCCTTCCGCATTCTGCTCTCCGACAAGAACGTGAAAGCGGTGCTGGTCAACATCTTCGGCGGCATCATGCGATGCACGACGATCGCCAACGCGGTGGTCGCGGCCTACAAGTCGGTCGGCTTCAACGTCCCGCTTGTCGTACGACTGGAAGGCACTGAAGTCGCCGAAGGCCGCAAGATCCTGGCCGAAAGCGGCGCCGCGATCATCAGCGCCGAAGGCCTGACCGACGCGGCCAAGAAAGTGGTGGCCTCCGTGAGCGCGTAGTCCGTTTCGACATAGTTTGAAGTTTTCAGTGTTCAGTTTTTGTCAACTCGCTTTCCACTGAAAACTGAAAACTGAAAACTGAAAACTGAAAACTCTTTCCCATTCGTCATTCAGATTTAGAAATTCGACATTCCCCACCATGAGCATCCTCATCAACCGCGAGACGCGCGTCATTTGCCAAGGCATCACCGGCAAGGTGGGCGCGTTTCATACCAAGGGGTGCAAGGAATACGGCACCAAAATGGTCGCCGGCGTCACGCCTGGGAAGAAAGGCGAGCAAGTCGAAGGCGTCCCGGTCTTCGATACGGTTGACGAGGCGGTTCGCGAAACCGGCGCGAATGCCACGATGATCTTCGTACCGCCGGCCTTCACCGCTGACGCCATACTGGAAGCGTGCGACGCCGGCATCGGCGTGATTATCGCGATCACCGAGGGCGTGCCGGTCCTCGATATGGTCCGCGTTTACGAGGTCATCAAACGCAGCAACTCGATCCTCGTCGGGCCGAATTGCCCCGGCGTGATCACGCCCGAGGAATGCAAGATCGGCATCATGCCTGGCTACATTCACAAAAAGGGCCCGGTCGGCGTGATGAGCCGCTCGGGCACGTTGACCTACGAAGCGGTCTGGCAATTGACCAGTCTCGGCCTCGGACAATCGACCTGCGTGGGCCTCGGCGGCGATCCGATCGTCGGGATGTCGTTCATCGATCTCTTGAAGCTCTACCAGGCCGACCCGGCCACCGAAGCCATCCTGATGATGGGCGAAATCGGCGGCACCGCTGAAGAAGAGGCCGCCGCGTACGTGAAAGCCCACGTCACCAAGCCGGTCGCGGCATTCATCGCTGGCCGCACCGCGCCGCCGGGCCGCCGCATGGGTCACGCCGGCGCGATCATCTCCGGCGGCAAAGGCACGGCCAAAGAAAAAGTCGCCGCCCTTCAAGACGCTGGCATCGAAGTCGCGGATAGCCCCGCCGACATGGGCGCAGCCCTCGTCCGCGCCATGAAGCGCAAATAAATCGCACTCCTTGCGATCTAGGGCTTGTGCGCGACGAGTACAATCTGCCGCGCGAAGTCGACTGAGATCAGCCGAAACAGCCACCCGAAGAGATACCTTCGCAGCAGCTTGCGATGCAGCGGGTCGTGATAAATGCGCACGATGCGAGTCACTTCGAACCCAGCTCCTTCGACGAGCGCCCCGAGCTCGTCGTAACAAATCGGCGTCTGATGCGTGACGTCGCGCAGGTACGCCATCGGAAAAAACGTGTTCGGCGTGCTGAGCACGAGCGTTCCGCCGGGCTTGAGAGCGCGAAGTATTTCGCAGAGCCACGGCGTAATCGCTTCGAGCGGCAAGTGTTCGATCACTTCCAGCGCGAACACGCAATCGAACTGCCGCTTCAGTTCACTGAGATCCCGGTATTCATGCTCGCCCTGCGGGTCAATATCAAGCGATTCGTACACGATCCCCGGCCGCGCCGCACGCAGCTTATCGCCCATCGAACGATCCCCCGCGCCGATTTCCAGCACGGCCGCTCCATCCATGATCTCAGCCAACAGCACGTCCCGCACCCGACGCTCAATCGGCACGGAAAAAATCCCCCCAAACCTCGCGGCAATCCCGCGGCGACGACGGTATTGCGCGGACCAGGAGGGGAGGGACATGGTGGAGGAGTTTGAGGTTCTCGGGGGAGGGAGTAGGTGGAGGAGCAAGTAGGCGGAGTAGGTGAAGTAGTAAGTAGGTGAAGTAGATTGGGCCTCAACAAGCCACTCGATCTCCCCATCGCTTACTTATCACGGATCACTCCTCACTCATCACTTCCTGCCCCCCCTCCGTGCCCTCCGAGATCTCCGTGGTGAAAACCCGGCATCCCCGGCGGGGCTACAAACCCGGGGCGGTGGCATGGTAGCATGATAGCGTCTCAAACAGATCCCCTTTCGCCCGACAGGATGCCAGCGCGAAACCTCTATGACTAAACACATCTTCGTGACCGGCGGCGTGGTAAGTTCCCTCGGAAAAGGGCTGACGAGCGCCTCGATCGGCATGCTGCTGGAACGCCGCGGGCTGAGCGTGCGGATGCAGAAGCTCGATCCGTATATCAACGTCGATCCCGGCACGATGAGTCCCTACCAGCACGGCGAAGTTTACGTGCTGGACGACGGCAGCGAGACCGATCTCGACCTGGGGCATTATGAGCGGTTCACCAACAGCCCGCTGACGCGCGACTCGAATTACACGACGGGGCAGATTTACCTGTCGGTAATCAACAAAGAGCGGCGCGGCGAGTTCCTGGGCAAGACCGTACAGGTGATTCCGCACATCACCAACGAAATCAAGTCGGTGATCCACAAGCTGGCCGACGATCAGGTCGACGTGGTGATCACCGAGATCGGCGGCACCGTCGGCGATATCGAAAGCCAGCCGTTTCTGGAAGCGATTCGGCAGTTCTCGCTCGACGTGGGCAAGGAAAACTGCCTCTACATCCATTTGACGCTCGTGCCGTACCTCAAGGCGGCCGGCGAGCTTAAGACCAAGCCGACGCAGCATTCGGTCGGCCTGTTGCGACAGATCGGTATCGCGCCGGACGTGTTGATTTGCCGCACGGAGCGCTCGCTGAGCCACGAAGATCGCGAAAAAATCGCCCTCTTCTGCAACGTGCCCATCGAGGCCGTGATCGAGGAGAAGGACAAAGATTTCTCGATCTACGAGGTGCCGCTGAGCCTGGTGGACAATCGGCTTGACGAACTGATCGTGCGCCGCCTGGGCTTGAAGATGGGCCGCCTGGAACTGAACGATTGGCACGATTTGCTGCATCGGCTGCGCAACCCCGAGCACGAAATCAGCATCGCCGTCGTCGGTAAATACGCGGAGCACCGAGACGCGTACAAGTCGATTTACGAGGCGCTCGATCACGCCGGCGTGGCCAATACCGCGCAAATCCGCGTGCAGCGCATTCAGGCCGAGGAAGTCGAGCGTGAAAGTCCGGAGCGTTTGTTGGCCGGCTACGACGGCCTGCTGGTGCCCGGCGGTTTTGGCGAGCGCGGCATCGAAGGCAAGGTCGATTCCATTCGCTACGCCCGGGAGCGCGGGATCCCGTTCTTCGGCATCTGCCTCGGTATGCAATGCGCGGCGATCGAGTTTGCCCGGAATGTCGTCGGTTTGACCGGCGCGCACTCGACGGAATTCAATAAGGACGCGCCGCATCCGGTGATTTGCCTGCTCGATGAGCAGCGGAGCATCATCGACAAGGGGGGCACGATGCGGCTGGGCGCGCAGCCGGCGATGTTGCAGGCCGGTTCGCACGCGTCGAACAGCTATCGCGCCGAGCAAGTTCACGAGCGGCACCGTCACCGCTACGAGTTCAACAACGTCTATCGCCAGCAGTTTTCGGCCCATGGGATGAACTTCACCGGCCTCAGCCCCGACGGCGGATTGGTGGAAATCATCGAACTGCCGGATCACCCCTGGTTCCTGGCGGTGCAATTCCACCCGGAGTTCAAATCGAAACCGACGCAAGCACACCCGCTGTTCGCCGGGTTCATCGCGGCGGCGGTGGAGCGCCACACGCAACGGACCGATCGGGCGGCGGAGCGGCGGTAGGAGGATTCACCACGAAGACACGGAGGAGAGAGGACGTGATGAGTGATGAGTGATGAATCGAGAACGCGAGGTACAGGAATTCGGAAGCGATTGAGGGAATTGTCGGCGCTGGCGTCTCCCACTGAAAACTGAACACTGAAAACTTCAAACTCCCCCATGCCTGACGAAAAGCCCCGCATAATTGTTGATGAGGATTGGAAATCACAAGTTGAGTGCGAGAGAGAGCTGGCGCGCCATCAGGCCGAACAGCCACCGGCGCCGGCCGTGGAGCAGGAACAAGCGACCAGTTTCCCGCCGGCGAGCTTGGAACTGCTGGTGTCGATGTTCGCCACCGAAGCCCTGATGGCGATGGGGCAAATCCCGCATCCGGTTTCCGGTAAGCACGAAGCCTACTTGCCCCAGGCCAAGCACCTGATCGATCTGTTGCAGGTGCTGGAGGATAAGACGAAAGGGAACCGCACCGACGAAGAATCGAAAATGTTCGACCAGGTGCTGCACGAACTACGTTTGGCGTTCGTAGCGGTGCAGAAGCATCTCGAAACGTTGCCGAAGACAACTGCGTAGAGTGCGCCATGTCCTTTACGGTGCCCTATTCACGTCCGACGGCGCTTTCGGATCCTTATTTCGATCACAGCGAGGAAGTTTGCCAGCGCATCCTTGCCACACCGGACGGCGAGTTGGACTGGAGCGATTTTCAGGCAATTCTCGGGCCGTTTCTGCCGGCCGGGACCTACGAGGAAGCCGTCTATTTCTTGCCAATGGCGTTCGACTATTGCCTGTCGAACGAAAGAGATGGCATTGAAGTGATCACGTCAGTAATCTGGTTCAGCTCGCAATTTGCGGATCGACTGAAGCACGACCGCGTCGTCGATGCAGCACGAAACGCCATCACGGATATTTTATTGCAGGCGACTCGCAACTTTCGGGTGGTGCATCTGGATCGCGACGCGTGTGCGAAACAGGGCTGGGGATTGCAATATGAAGACATTGTGTTGCTCAGCCGACACGTTTGTTGCGCTGTCGAAGATCTGACCAGGTTTGCTCGACACTACGACCTGGCGGACTGGCTTGTGGGACGGCTGGCGTATCATCGAGATGATGTCGTCAGGGCGGCTTGGTTTCTCGAGCTCGCGCGAAAATTGCAAGACGACGTGACGTCCTTTACTGACCCATGGCGCCGCCGATTGCGCGACCGCACATTGCTCGAAGGCGCTGCAGCGGTCGTCATCGAAAAGCTGGTGCCGCACGAACTGTCGCCCACCTATTGGAACGACACGTTGCGCACGGTCGTGGGAATCTGACTTGCGCCTGGATGTTGCGCCTACTCCCCGGTGCGCCGGCGGCAGACTACCATGACTTGGGTTGACCCACCAAGTTCGCGCGTCGGCGTGAATCGAACGGAATCGGAATTTCCCCATGGCCAAACGCTGGCGGATTCATCCTCATGACGTCGAGCGGATCGCGCAATTGGCGCGGAGCGCGGACGTGCCGCCGGTTGTGGCGCAGTTGCTGCTTTGCCGTGGCATCTCCTGTCCGAAGGTCGCGCAGGAATTCCTCGCGCCGAAACTTACGGGACTGAGGCCGCCGGAGGAGTTGCCGGGCGTACCGTTGGCGGCTCAGATTCTGTGGCAGGCGATTCGCGACAAGAAGAAAATCGTCGTCTACGGCGACTACGACGTCGACGGCATGACCGCCACGAGCCTGCTGTGGCAATGCCTGCGCCTGCTGGGCGCGGACGTGAGTTATTACGTGCCGCATCGGCTGGACGAAGGCTACGGGCTGCATCGCGAGGCGCTCGAGAAACTCGCCGGCGAAGGCGCGCAAGTGGTCGTCACCGTCGATTGCGGCGTGGCGAGCGTGGCGGAAGCGGACGTGGCGGCGGCGCTGGGCTTGCAACTGATCATTACCGATCACCACGAGACCGCCGCCGAGTTGCCGCGCGCGGCGGCGATTGTGCACCCTCGGCTGCCGGGTTCGGCGTATCCCTTCGGCGGGCTGTGCGGCGCTGGCGTGGCGTTCAAGCTGGCGTGGGCGCTCTGCCAGCAGGCCAGCGGCGCGAAGCGCGTCAGCGAGCCGATGCGGAATTTTCTCTTGGAAGCCGTCGGCTTGGCGGCGCTGGGAACGATCGCCGACGTGGTTCCGCTGGTGGATGAAAACCGCGTGCTCGTGACGCACGGCTTGCTGAGCCTCAAAGAGCGTCGAGGGATCGGGCTCGCGGCGCTGTTTCAGGTCACGGGGTTGGACAAGCAATCCCGTATCGACTGCGACCACGTCGGTTTCACGCTCGCACCGCGGTTGAACGCGGCGGGTCGATTGGGTCAGGCGCGGTTGGGTGTCGAATTGCTGACGACATCGAGCCCGGAGCGCGCCACGGAGTTGGCGCAGTACATTCACCAACTCAACGAGAGCCGGCAGACGCTGGAGCGGAGCGTTTACCTCGCGGCCCACAAACAAGCGCAAGAGGATTTCGATCCGGTTAACGACGCCGCACTGGTCCTGGCCGGGCGCGGCTGGCATCCGGGCGTGATCGGCATCGTGGCGGGGCGGCTGGCCGAGAAGTTGCATCGCCCTGTCGTGATGCTGTCGCTGGATGAAGTCGGCGGCCGGCCGGCGCAAGGCTCCGCGCGGAGCGTGGCCGGGTTCAATCTTCACGAAGGGCTGGCGTCCTGCGCGCATCACTTCGAGAGCTTCGGCGGTCATGCGGCCGCGGCGGGCTTGAAGATCGAAGAAGCGAAGATCGACGCCTTTCGTGCCGATTTCTGCGAATACGTCTCCACGTCGATCCAGCAGGCGGAACGCGTGGCGGAGTTATGGATCGACGCCGAGGCGCCGCTGAGCGCCTTCAACGCGAAGGTCGTCGAACAGTTGGAGCGGCTGTCGCCGTTTGGGCAGGGCAATCCGCGCCCGTTGCTCTGTGCCAGCGATGTGACGTTGGAAGAACCGCCGCGCCGGATTGGCGGCGGGGGGCGGCACCTCTCGCTGCGCGTCGCGCAGCACGGCGCCCGGATGCGGGCCGTCTACTTTGGCGGCGGCGATGACGAGGAAAAACTCGCCGCGCACCAGGGGACGTTCTCGATTGCCTTTCGCCCGGTGATCAATGAGTTCAACGGGCGGCGCAACGTAGAGCTCCAGCTCTCCGATTGGCGCGCCAAAGCGGACGCGTAGGGGCTCGCCTTCTATCGCCTGTCTCTTTCAGGCCGGTCGGCGTGGACGCTGCATCGTCCAACGCGCCGAGGTCATAGACCTCAACTACAGACGAGCGTTGAGAAAATCTTGGCTGCGCAAAAAAAACGGGGGCCTCTGACGCGCCACATCCACATTGGCAATGCAGGATAGCCAGGGGCAAGTTAACTATCCTACCTCAGAACGTCAGAGGCCCCGCGGGCCAGTCTCACTCAGTCGCTTCCGACTCACCTCAGCGGCTTGTCGAAAGCGGACTGCCCTAAAGCACGCGACGTACCGGGGTGGCAATATCTCGTGAAAGGGGTGACAACGTCGTCGCGTAACCCTCGCTGCATCAATGGTTTATAAATTTACGAAAATTTGCAGGGCGCGAAAAACCAGCCCCAATGGCGGCAAAAAACGTGTATGGTATCGCAACACATAGCTGCGTATTAATGCGATCACCTCTCCCGAAGCAACTCCGGCGCAGAAGCGTCTCAGTTTGAGATGACGCAGCCGGTGCGGCCGCGATAAAGCATTAGGCAAGTAGTGCTTGCGCGCATTTTTTAAAAGGATATGCGTGTCAAAGCCGCCGAGCGCGGCGTCTCAAAATGCGACGAAAGTTCAGGCTTTCTTCGCCATCTTCGCGCGCGTGTCGACCACCAGCTTGACGTACTCGGAGGCGAGCGTCTCAATTCGAGCAAAGTCGCGGTCCTTCAAACTGCGACCGTCGACCAGGGAGCTCCCGACACCGAGCGCGAAGGCGCCGGCGCGGAGGAAATCCGCGGCGGTTTCGAGATTCACGCCGCCGGTGGGCATGAGCCGGACTTGCGGAAGCGGCCCGGCGAGCGCCTTGAGGTAGGCCGGACCGGTCAGGTCCGATGGGAAAATCTTCACGACGTCGGCCCCCGCTTCCCAAGCCTGGAGCACTTCGGTCGGCGTCAGCGCGCCGGGCATGACGACCTTGCTAAAGCGACGGCAGAGGCGAATGACGTCCAGGTTCACGGTCGGGGAAACGATGAACTCCGCCCCGGCCAGGATCGCGATGCGGGCCGTTTCGGGATCCAGCACCGTTCCGGCACCCAGCAGGATGCGGTCCCCCAGGGCGTCCGCCATCTGCTCGATCACGCGATGCGCTCGTGGAACCGTGAAGGTGACCTCGATCGCTTCCACGCCGCCACGGAGGAGCGCCGCCGCGGCTTCGGTTAGCAAACCACCGTCGTCGCCGCGCATCACAGCCACAATCCCAGTCCGGGCGATTCGATCGAGCGTGTTCATTGGATTTTCGCGTATCAAAGGTGGTTCAACGACGCCTGTTCCCACAGATTCTGTGGAAAAACCGTTGGATTCGTAAGGGCGGTTCCCCGGGCCGTCTCTCAATCGCTGTCCGGCGCGGCGCTGGCTTTTGCGGTAAACTAGACCACTGAATTGCCGTCGTCCACTTGTGGCGACTACAAACCTCCGGCCAACGCTGATCCGCTCGTGTCCCCGCAAATTCGCTTTTTCGAAAAAAAACGGGGGGCGCGCCGGACTGGCTCCAAGTTTTGGGGAACGGTCTTCGAGGCCTTGTTTCACCTCGGCTTGCTGCTGACGGGCTGCCTATTGCTGGTCTGGATCCTGGTGACCCGCATCTATCCGCATTGGGGCGCGAATCGATATTTCCATGAGACGCGCGCGGTAGTGCTGGATCGTCGGATCCTCGAAACTGGCAACGGCGATACGCGCCTGTATCGGCCGGACGTCCAAGTGGAGTATGTGGTGGACGGGGCGCAGTATCGCACCTGGACGTTCGCTGTTACGAGGACGAACTATCCCGAGCGCGGCTTGGCCGAGCGCGCGGCGGAGCGATTTCAAGTCCGTGGCGACTATCCGCTATACTACGATCCCGCCGAACCGAGCCGGGCGGTGCTGGTGCGCGACCACTCCGGCACGTCCTGGTTGCTGCTGTTTATTCCCGGCGCGCTCGTGATGGTGGGCAGCGTTGGCTTGGCGTTTCGCGTCGCCACGCTTGGCAAATCCACGGAACGGCGCGCGGTGATGCACGCGCAGCGCAAGACCGTGGAGCTGTTCGACGAGACGCCGCAAGTGGCGCCGGAATGGCCCACGATTCCGACCGATCGCGACGTGACGAATAGCCCCGGCACTAAGTTGGCGTACCGGCTGCCGATTGAAACGTCGCCTGGCTGGAAGCTGGCAGGAACGGCGATCGCCTGCGCAGTTTGGAATCTCGCGACGGCACTGCTGACCTCAGTCGCCTTGCGCGATCACTTGGACGGCGATCCGAACTGGCTACTCAGCGTGCTGACCGTGCCCTTTGTGCTGACCGGCGCTTGGCTCGTGTTTTACGTGATTCGCCTGTGGGTCAACACGACGGGCGTAGGCCCGCCGCGCGTGGAGATCTCGGCGCATCCGCTGCTGCCTGGCGAGAGTTACTCGACGTACGTCTGGTTGCCGCAGTCCGGACAGTTGCGATTTGATCGGTTCACGATGAGCCTCGTCTGCGAGGAGCGCTCGGTCTACCGACTGGGCACCGACTCGCAATCGATGCTGCAACGCGTCTATCAACGGCCGGTGCTCGGCGGCGACGAACTGACGATTCACCGCAACGAACCGTACGAGGCGACAGCGACGTTCACCGTGCCGGAATCGGCGATGCACTCGTTTCGTTCGGGACACAACAGCGTGGACTGGAAACTGGTGCTGCGCGGTAGTATCAAAGGGTGGCCCGACTACGAGCGCGCTTATCCGCTCGTGGTGCACCCGCGGCGGCAACGGGGGACGGAGGGATGAAGCGCGCCAGCGTCCACATTCGCATCGATCGTCCGAATCGCGTCTATCTTCCCGGTGACACCATCGCCGGCAGCTATTCCATCGAGGCTGCGCAACCCGAGACGGTGCAGGCCGCTGAACTGTCGATTCTTTGGCACACCGAAGGAAAAGGGGACGAGGACTTCGCGGTTCATCACTTCGAGCGGATTTCGCGCGATGTGCAGCCGGACTGGGATCCCAGCGACGTGCGGGAGTTTACCACAGCGCTGCCGAATAGTCCGCTCAGCTACGACGGCATAATCGTCAAGATTCGCTGGCGGATTCGCGTCCGCATGTTTCTCGCCGGGGAGCGCGAACTTGTGGAAGATTTGCGCTTCCAACTGGGTCATGTGCCGACGGCAATTCCAGTGCCGATTCCCGTCTAAGACTGGCAAAACTAAACGCGGCGAGGCTGTCGTTCCGCCACGCGCGTGAGGCTTTCGTGGTAGTAGGCGATCGCCTCAGCGGGATTGAGATTGAAAATGGCGCGGCCGTCAGTGCGCCATTGCGCACCGTCGAAGCGAAAGACCGCGGTCGCGGCGCGCAGGTTCCCGACGGCCTCGACGTCTTCCATGGGTCCGCCTTCGATCGCTTCGAAGCGAATCGTCACGCCCACGAAGGCTTGCAACTCGGCGCGCGAACCACGGTCGCGCGCGTAGGCGACTTCATCGGCGAAGTCGCAATCCGCCCACCGTAGCCCGCGCGGCTTGCCGCTGGCGGCCGCCAGCTCGTAAAAGCGGTGCTCCAGGCGTTCGCGCTGGAGATGGAAGTCCCGCTGGCATTTTTCCAGATCGGGGGCGGTCCAGGCCTTCCGCATCGGCCGCCATAAGAGAGCCGCAGCGATTGCGAGGCTGACTACGAACGCGCCGACGATCCACCACCACATGGGGTCCATGGCATCTTC
>Ga0163153_10004801_pt1 | contig 16591 bp, 11 predicted proteins | sample OliLakLV19MP6IB1_FD_148629 | JGI IMG/M metagenome (GOLD analysis project Ga0163153, IMG submission 148629) | Freshwater microbial mat bacterial communities from Lake Vanda, McMurdo Dry Valleys, Antarctica - Oligotrophic Lake LV.19.MP6.IB-1 | ecosystem: Environmental > Aquatic > Freshwater >... | reverse complement strand
TCGCTGAGGAACGCCGCCGGCGCCGCGTGCCCGTCGAGATAGAGCACGTTGCTGGCGTTCATGTGGCGGCGGGTGGCGATGCGCGAGTTCGTGCCGTTGGCCGAGATGTGCAGCGGGTCCCACAGGTCGTAGAACTGGGCCATGTCGCGGTCGCTATGGATGTCCGGCTGCCACTGGTTGAACAACGTCGAGTTCGCATCGTCGGCGAAGCACGTCAGGTAGGTCGTCTCCGACGGGCGAAGGAAGAGCTGCATGGGGATCGGCCCCCGGCGGTTGTACCACTGGGTCCAGCCCGGCTGCAGCACGCCCTCGTCGCGGAAGTTGAACGCGTTGTTCACGTAGTGGATCTGGTGGTTGTCGGGGCGACGCGCGGGATCCTTGTAGTACGGCGCATCGCGGAACCGGTCGTCCAGGTCCTCGTTGGGGGTAACCCTGTTGTCGAGGTACGGGCGATAGCCGGTCGCCCACGGCACCCGCAGGTTGATCGCCGAGCGGCGCGGCTCAGGGAAGGAGTCGTCCTCCGCAAGGCCCTCATGCAGAACCCAGCCTTCGTAGTCGTCGGCGTACATGACAAGAGCCATGCCGATCTGGCGCTGATTGGAGAGGCACACCGCCGCCCGCGCGACTCCTCGCGCCCGCCCCAACGACGGGAGCAGGATCGCGATCAACAGCGCGATGATCAGGACAACTACTAGGATCTCGATGAGCGTGAACGCTGACCGCCCACGCCGAGACCGGCCGCCCCATCCGACGGTCTGCATAATGAACAGCGTACCGCCGCGGGCCGATTTTGCCAAACAATTGTGTTAAAAAACTAAACCGGGGGGGTTGTTCACAACCCGTCGCCGGACGGCGCGCCCGTGTCAGCGGACACCGGCGCCGGCGCCTCGGGGCCCTTGCGCTTCGTGACCACGACCGCCCGGCACGACGCCGACGGCATCGGCACCGTGTTGTCCAGCCCGCCGTAGCGGGTGCCCGTGGGCATGAGCTCCCAGTCCATCGTGTCGGGCAGCAGCGCGTCACCGGGCCGCATGTTGTCGTTGAACCAAATCACCAGCTGCTGGCCGACCGGAACGTCGGTCGTCCAGATGTTCTCCTGGGTGAGCGTGTTCCGGATCGTGACCGTCACCGGGAAAAACGTCGTGCTCTCGTACGTTGACGCCCCGCCGGATTGCATGGAGCCGCCGGGGTAATAGCAGCCGCCCAGCGCCAAGGCGGCCGCGGCCATCGCAAGTGCCGCGAAGCGTCGAACGGGAGTAGAGCGGGCGAGGGTGCCGGCGAGGTCCATGCGGTCATCTCCGAAGAGGGGGGTCGTCGTGAGGGTCCGAGTCTATCGTCCTTCCGTCGGCCCGGTTCGGCGGCGTTGTCCTGTTTTCGCTGTCCCCGCCGGCAATCGGCCGACTTGAGGGTGCAGGGGACGGGCGAAGCGCGGAGTCTCGAGATGACCGGCCCGACTTCTGAGCCCTCACCCACGCTGCGCATCGGTCACGGGTACGACCTGCACCGGCTCGAGCCGAGGAGTGCTTCAAACAAACCCCTTATTGTGGGGGGTGTCGCCCTCGACGGTCCGGGGCCCGCGGGTGTTCCGCTGGGCGTGATTGCCCACAGCGACGGCGACGTGCTGCTGCACGCGGCGACCGACGGCGTGCTCGGGGCGCTGGGGCTGCCCGACATCGGGCAGCTCTTCCCGGACAACGCACCCGAGAACGCCGGGCGGGATTCGCGGGACTTTCTCCGGGAGGCGGCCCGCCGCGCGGCGGGCCTGGGGTGGCGCGTTGGGAACCTGGACGCGACGGTGATCCTCGAGCGGCCCCGGCTGGGGGCGCTGAAGGACAAAATGCGATCGGTGCTCGCCGAGTGCCTGGGCGTGGGGGTTGACGCCGTGAACGTGAAGGGCAAGAGCCACGAGCGGGTCGACGCGATTGGCGAGGGACGGGCGATCGAGTGCCACGTAGTGGTCGTCCTGGTCCGCGCGGGTGGGCCATGAGCAAGGTACCCTCGGCCATGATGCAGCCCCCGCCACTCGCCCCGCCCCTGGTTGGCGTCATCATGGGCTCACAGTCGGACTGGGAGACGATGCGCCACGCCGCCGAGACGCTCGCGGCCCTGGGTGTGCCGCACGAGACGAAGGTGGTGTCGGCGCACCGCACCCCGGACCTGCTGTTCGCCTACGCGAGCTCCGCGGAGGGGCGTGGGCTCCGGGTGATCATCGCCGGCGCGGGGGGCGCGGCCCATCTGCCGGGGATGTGCGCGAGCAAGACCGTGCTGCCGGTGCTGGGCGTGCCGGTCGAGTCCAAGGCCCTGAGCGGGATGGACTCGCTGCTGTCGATCGTGCAGATGCCCGGTGGGATCCCCGTCGGAACGCTGGCGATCGGCAAGCCCGGGGCGATCAACGCCGCGTTGCTCGCGGCGGCGATGATCGGAACGACGGATGCGGGGATCCGCGAGCGGGTGCGGGAATATCGCAAGAAGCAGACCGAGACGGTGCTGGCGAATCCTGATCCGGCTGCACCCGGTGACACAGGCGGGACGCCGGTGTCACCGATGAACGCCACAGGCGGGACGCCTGTGCCACCAGTTCGTAAGGGCCGCGCATGATCGTCGGCGTGCTCGGGGCGGGCCAGCTCGGGCGGATGCTGGGGCTCGCGGCGGCGCCGCTGGGAATCGCCACGCGGTTCTACGACGACGCCAATGCCACCTCGCCCGCCGCGTGCATCGGGCCGGTGACGGCGGGGAAGTTCGACGACTTCGCGGCGCTCGACCGCTTCGCTTCGGGCTGCGACGTGATCACGTACGAGTTCGAGAACGTGCCGGTCGCGGCCGCGGAGCACCTGGCGAAATCCAAGCCGGTGTGGCCGCCGCCGGGGGCGCTGCGGGTGGCCCAGGACCGCGTGGTGGAGAAGTCGTTCTTCCGCGATCTTGGCGCAGCGGTGCCGGGGTTCGCGCCCATCGACAACGCGACGGACCTGACCCGGGCGATCGAGCAGCTCGACACCCCCGCGATCCTCAAGACCCGGCGCCTGGGCTACGACGGCAAGGGGCAGACGACGGTGCGCACGCCCGCCGACGCGCCCGCGGCCCTGGCGAAGCTGACGGGGGAAGCGGCGGGGGCGCCCACGGGCCGGCCGGCCGATCTGATCCTTGAGGCGTTCGTTGGGTTCGTGCGCGAGCTCTCGATCATCGCGGTGCGCGGGCAGGACGGGGCGATGGTGTTCTACCCCGTGACGCAGAACTGGCACCAGCACGGCATCCTCGCGGAGTCGATGGCGCCGGCCGCCGGCATGCTGCCCGGCGTCCAGGACGCGGCCGAGGCGATTGCGCGCCGGGCGATGGAGTCGCTCGGCTACGTCGGCGTGCTCGCGATCGAGCTGTTCGAGGTGGTCAACCAGAGGCTGGTGGTCAACGAGATGGCCCCGCGCGTGCATAACTCCGGGCACTGGACGATCGAGGGGGCGGTGACGAGCCAGTTCGAGAACCACATGCGGGCGGTGGTGGGGCTGCCGCTGGGGTCGACGGCGCCGATCGGGCGCTCGCTGATGCTCAACGCCATCGGCGAGATGCCCGACGCCGCGGCCGTGCTGCGCGTGCCCAACGCGCACCTGCACGACTACGGCAAAGCGGCGCGGCCCGGACGCAAAGTCGGGCACGTGACGGTGCGGCGCGAGGACTACGAGGGGCTGCTCGCGGTGCTCGAGCATCTGCGTCCGATCGTGCCGTTCACGGTGGAAGCGTGATCCTGTACGAGTCTCCGATTCAGCGGTGGGACAAGCGGTGGGTGCTGCTGGCGCTCGCGGCGGGCGCGTGCCTGACGCCGTGGGTGGGTACGCCGATCGCGCTCACGACCGGGCTCGTGCTGGCGCTCCTGGGGCTGGCGCCCAGGCGGCTTCCCAAGGCTTGGAGCAAGTACCTCATCCAGGTGAGCGTGGTGCTGCTCGGGTTCACGATGAGCATCAGCGAGGTTGCCAAGCACGGGATGAGCGGCATCCTGTTCGCCGCGGGGACCATCCTCGGCACGTTCCTGCTCGCGGCGCTGCTGACGAAGCTGCTCAGGACCGAGCCGGTGGTGTCGACGCTGGTCGCGTCGGGCACGGCGATCTGCGGGGGGTCGGCGATCGCGGCGACGGCGGCGGCGATCAGGGCGAACCCGCCGCAGATGGCCGTGGCGCTGGCGACAGTGTTCCTGCTCAACGCGGCGGCGCTGTACATCTTCCCGCCGCTGGGCCACGCGATCGGGATGACCAACGTGCAGTTCGGCACGTGGGCCGCGGTCGCGATCCACGACATCTCGAGCGTGGTGGGGGCCGCGGCGGCGTTCGATCCGACGTCGGAGGAAGTGGCGCAGACCGCGACGACGATCAAGCTCGCGCGAGTGCTGTGGATCGTGCCGGTGACGTTCGTGGCCGGGTGGTGGTTCGGGCGCCGGCGAACGGAGGAAGAACGGGCGGCGGAGAGGGTTGGGGGGACCAGGTTCCGGTCACCGGTGCCGATCTTCGTGATCCTCTTCGTGCTCGCGGCGACGGTGCGTCAGTTCACGCCCGCGCTCGAGGAGGTGTCGGACACGCTGTATTTCGTGGCGAAGAAGGGAATGGCGGTGGCGCTGCTGCTCATCGGCGCGTCGCTGTCAAAGGAGGCGCTCGCCTCGGTCGGGTGGCGGCCGATGGTCCTGGGCGTGATCCTGTGGGTCGCGGTGAGCGTGACTTCGCTGATGGTGATCCGGGCGACGATGTGATGGCCCGTCTGGCTCCCTCTCCCTTGCTGCTTTGAGCAAGGGAGAGCGAGCCAGACCGATCACTTCGCCTTTGGCGTCGGCTCCACCGCAAGCACGCCCGACTCGGCCTGGTGACGGAGCATCGCGGCGTAGCGCCCGTGCGACGCGACGAGCTGGTCGTGCGACCCGGTCTCGACGATGCGCCCGCCTTCGAGGACGACGATCACGTCCGCGTGCCGGATGGTGCTCAGGCGGTGGGCGATCACCAGGCACGTGCGGCCCTTCATCAGCTCCTTGAGCGACGCTTGGATGAGCGACTCGCTCTCGGAGTCGAGGTTGCTCGTGGCCTCGTCGAGGATGAGGATGCGCGGGTCGCTGAGCACGGCCCGCGCGATTGCGATGCGCTGCTTCTGGCCCCCCGAGAGGCGGACGCCGCGTTCGCCGATGAGCTGGTCGTAGCCTCTTTCGAGCTTCTCGATGAACCCGTCGGCGTTGGCGGCGCGGGCGGCGGCGCGGATGTCATCGATCGTCGCGCGCCGGCGGGCGTACGCGATGTTGTCGCGGACGCTGCCGTCGAAGAGGAAGACGTCCTGCTCGACGATGCCGATGACGCGCCGGTAGCTGGCGACGTCGATCACCCGGAGGTCGACGCCGTCGAGCAGGATGGCTCCCCCCACCACAGCGTCCGGGTCGTAGAAACGGGCGACGAGGTTGCACAGCGTGGTCTTGCCCGCGCCGCTGGGGCCGACGAGCGCGACGGTGGCGCCGGCGGGGACGTCGAGGTTGATGTGGCTGAGGACGGGCTCATTGGCCGCGGGATAGGTGAAGGTGAGGTTCTGGATCGTGACGCGGCCGCGGACGTGGGATTTGATGAGGCGGAGGGGGGAGGAGGGGGAAGAAGACGAGGCAGAGGCGGAAGAGGAAGACGACGGAGGAAAGGCGGGAAGAAGAGGGGAGCCCTCACCCCCCCCCTCTCCCTTGGTCAAAGCACCAAGGGAGAGGGGGGCGGCGGCCGTTGTCGCTGACGCCCCACCCAACTCCAGCGGCTCGTCCAGCAGATCGAGCACGCGATCAAAGCCCGCGAGCTGGTTCTGAATGTTCGTCGCCGTCGACACGAGCACGTCCAGCGGCGAGAGCAGCATGAACAGGTACGCCGAGAACATCATCACGTCGCCGATGGTCAGCTCGCCCCGCAGCACGTAGACGCCGCCGTAGACGAGCACCGCGGCCGACGCGGTCGGGATGAGCATGATCCAGATGATCTCGACGATGCGAGACCACCACCAGACGAAGATCTCCTGGCGGGCCATGAGGTGGCCGTGCCGGACGAAGCGGCCGGCCTCGCCCCGCTGGCGGGCGAACCCGCGGACGATGCGCATGCCGCCGAAGACCTCGGTGGCGTGGGCGTCGATGTGCGTGCGGCTGGCGCGGATGTCGCGGAACACCGGCCGGATGCGGGCGATCCACGTGCGGTGACTGAGCCACACGGCCGGGAGCAGCGCGAGGCCGCCCACGAGCATCCGCCAGTCGGTAAGCGAGAGCACGACGAGCGTGCCGATGAGCTGGACGACCGCCCTCCACGGGTTGTAGATGAGCGCGAACGCGAGCTCCGCGGTGCCGCCCGCGTCTTCGCGCAGGATGCTCGCGGCCCCGCCGGACTTGATCTGGTACACGCGGTGCAGCGGGAGCTTGAGCGAGTGGTCGAAGACGCGCCGGCGGACGCGGACCTGCAGGCGCTTGGTCAGCCGCGTCATGTGCCAGCGTCCCCAGGTGGAGATGGCGGCGCTGACGGCGGTGATGGCGACGAGCGCGAGCCCCAGGGCGACCAGCAGGCCCTGGGGGGACGTGGGCAGGCCCAGCCGGAAGAGCCGGGGGGGGATGCCCTCGGGTCCGGGGTTGTTCGTGATGATGTAGTCGATCGCGATCTTGGTGGAGAAGGGGGGGAGCAACCCCAGCAGCGTCGAGAAGGTGAGCGTGCACAGGGCGAGGATGACGACGCCGTGGTGCCCCTGCATCAGCCGCCAGAGCTCGACGAGCAGGACCCGGAACGAACGGTTGCGTTTGCGCTTGTCGGAGTCGTCACCGGGGGTGACGGGTTCGGGCGACGGCGCGGCCGCGCCGTGGACACGGCGTTTTTCGCGGTGGCGGCGGAGGTACTCGCGAAAGAGGGTTTTGCTTGAGCCGTGCTGGCTTGGCATCGCTGGCGAGTGTAGATGGATGGTCCGGGCGCGGGGCGCCACTACCGACCGCTTTGGGTCGGTAGTGCTCGGCGCAAAGGAAAGCACCCGCACTACCGGCCCAGGGCCGCCGGTAGTGGCGCCCGGCGCCATTTGTTATCATGCCGCCCATGAAGCTGTCGCTGCACGTAAAGGTGGTGGGGGCGCTCGCCCTGGGCGTCGGCGTGGGCCTCGCGCTCAACGTCTGGGGCGGGCGCGTGTGGGAGACCGTCGGGGTGAAGGACCCCGCGGCCTACTTCGCCGGCGAAGGCGCCCAGACCAACACCGCCGCCGGGACGCTCGCGTACCTCGTCTGGCTCACCATCGCGATCGTGCAGTTCCTGGGCGACCTGTTCGTCCGGTGCCTGCGGCTGATCGCGGTGCCGGTGATCCTGTTCTCGCTCGTGCAGGCCGTGGGGTCGATCGCCGACCTGCGGACGCTCGGACGCGTGGGTGCGCGCACCTGCGCGCTGTTCCTCGTGACGTGCCTGCTCTCGGTCGCGATCGGGCTGGGGATCGCCAACACCGTGAAGCCCGGGGCGACGGTGGATGTGCAGGTGCGCGACCAGCTGGCCGCGGCCCGGGCCGCGGAGGCGGCGACGCGGGTCGAAGCCGGGGAGAAGCTCTCGGCGTCGGCGATGCTGCTCGACCTGGTGCCCAGCAACCCCTTCCGGGCGCTCTCGGACGGGAACATGATGCAGGTGGTGGTGGTGGCGCTGCTGCTGGGCGCGGCCCTGGCCGCCCTCCCGAAACAGAAGGCGGCCCCCGTGCTCGCGGTGTGCGAGGCGATGACCGGCGCGATCATCACCTTCGTCGGGTGGCTGATGAGGCTGGCCCCCATCGCGGTCTTTGCGCTGCTCACGCCCGTGATCGCCGCCATGGGCCTCGACGCGCTGTGGGCGCTCGCGGCGTATTGCCTGTGCGTGCTGGGCGGGCTGGCGACCGTCCTCTTCATCCTCTACCCGGCCGTGCTGCGGCTGACGACGCCCATGAGCGTCGGCACGTTCTTCCGCGGGATCGCGCCCGCCCAGGCCCTGGCGTTCAGCAGCTCGTCGTCGGCCGCGACCCTGCCGGTGACGATCCAGTGCGTGCGGCAGCGCCTGGGCGTGCCCGAGGACATCACCGGCTTCGTCTGCTCGCTGGGCACGACGATCAACATGGACGGCACCGCGCTGATGCAGGCCACGGCCGCGGTCTTCATCGCCCAGCTCTACGGCGTCGACCTGTCGATGACCGACCAGCTGGTGATCGCGCTCACCGCGACCCTCGCCGCGGTGGGCTCGCCGGGGATCCCCTCCGGCGGGATCGTCATGCTCGTGATCGTGCTCGAGTCGGTCGGGATCCCCGTGCAGGGGATCGCGATCATCCTGTCGGTCGACCGGATCCTCGACATGTGCCGCACGGTGGTGAACGTGACGGGCGACGCGCTCGCGGCCGTGTTCGTCGCGGCGGCCGAGGGTCGGCTCGGCCCGCCCGGCGACGGTACGAGCGATCAAGCCGGGTGATCATCGAGGACCTCGCCGGCGTCCAGCGCGACGGTGAACCCGAAGCCTCCTCCGCCTCGGGTGACCTTGAGCAGCAGCTCGTTGGGACCGGTGAGCAGAGCGACGCGGGGGCTGCCGCGGGAGGAGTCCACCGCTTCGCCGGGGTCCATGGAGAAGACCTTCTCGCCATTGAGCCAGGCCTCGAGGCGGTCAGCGGATTCAAGCTCGAGCGTGGCGTCGAGGTCGCGAGGGGCCCTGAGGGTGGCGAGGGCGTAGTAGAGCCGGTCGCCGGGATCGGCGTGGCGGCTGAGGTCGACGGCGTAGCGGCCGTTGAAGCCGTCGGTGAGCTCGTCCGTTGCGATGTCGCGCCAGCGGACCGGCAGGCCGCGTTCGGGGGCGTGGTTCTGCGCCGCGATCGGCTGCCCGTCGTCGAATGGGAAGGGGCCGGCGATGCGCCAGCGCCGGACGGGCGTGAGGCGGGTCCGGACGCGGGTTTCGAAGGCCATCGGCTCGGCGCGGCTGGTGAACTGTGCGCGGACGAATCGGGACGCTCGCACGCCCAGCGGCGGTTCGGCGAGGGGCGGGTACGGATCGTCAATCGCGAGAGCGCGCCCGCGCGCAACGGCGACGATCGTTTCGCGGACGGCCCGCCGGGCGCCGGCGAGCTCGTCGGTGATGGTGACGGTGAAGCGGCCCAGGTCGGCGAGCCCGAGCGAGTCGATGAGGACGTAGCCGGCGACATCGGCGCGCACGCCCAGGCCGGCCGCGATCGCGAGCGCGTCGTCGAGGCCGACGGCGCGCAGGACGCCGCCGCGAGCCTCGCGCCCGAGGCGCACGACCGCCTCGCGGACGGTGGATTCGGGTGCCGGCTCGCCCAGCGCGTCGCGCAGGCGTCGCAGGCGGGCGTTAGCGGCGACGAGCGCGGCGTCGGCCGGCGTGCAGTCGACCTCGATCACGGTCGGCAACGAGACAGCCCGCGGCGGAAGCCTGACCCGGCACGTCGGCGGCAGGTCCGTAGAGCCCGGCGTGAGCTCGATCGCGACCGGCGCGCCATCGACACGTGCGCCGTCGGGTGCCGCGACGGTGGCCGGGAGTTCGACGACGTAGCCGCGTGCGGACGGCTGGCCGGCGAAAGCGCCGCGAACCGGGTCGATGGTGATACGAACGCCGCGGTCGGACCAGCGGGCGTGGACGCTGGTGGTCGCGGCGTGTCCGGTGAGATACGCGGTGGAGTCGCCGTCGTCCTCGTAGAGCGTGGTGGCGGCGTCGCGAGTGCCGGAGGCGTCATGAGTGAGGGCCGCCGGATAGACGCGAACGGTGAGTGTGGTCAGTCGCGATGAGCCCATCGGGTGTGAGGGCTCGGCGAGCAGAATCGGGACCCCGGCGGGTGCGTAGAGCGGGAACTCGTCGATCCCCGCGCTGACGAGCGCCTCCGACCCGGGCTCGAAGCGTTCGGCCGTGAACCAGTCGTGCCAAGCGTGGACGGGCGTGACCCCGCCCGGCCGCAGGGTCGACGCCGGGAACCAGACGCGCTGCGTGGCGATGCGTCCCCCGCCCAGCCCGGGTGAAGCGATCGGGGCCGCGAGCAGATCGCCGAGCATGAACTGCCCGGGCGCGGCGTACGCGCGCCGCTCGGTCGGATGATCGAGGTACATCGGCCGCAACAGCGGCACGGCGTCGCTCGCGCAGCGGTGCGCAGCGCTGTAAATCGTCGGCATCAGCGTCGCCCGCAGCGCGAACGCCCGCCGCATGGACTCGGTGAACACCGGTGCGCACGTCCACGGGCGGCGGTCCAGGGCCGCGGCGTGGGCCGAGTGCAGCCGCAGCGCGGGAGACACCGCGCCGAACTGCACCCAGCGTGCCAGGCACTCGTCATTGCGCAGGCCAAAGTGCCCGCCGATGTCGTGCGACCAGAAGCAGCACAGCACGTTGCCCGCGCCGGCGGTGAAGGGGATCTGGAACGCGAGCGACGTCCACCCGCCGTGGGCGTCGCCCGAGAAGTGGACCGGGTGGAGGTGATCGCCCCACCCCGCCCAGCGGCTGAGGATCGCAGCCCGCCTCCTGATCCGAGCCTCCCGCGCGAGCGGGAGGTCTTGCGCGACCGGTTCGGCCGAAACGGCCGACACAGGCGGGACGCCCGTGCCACCAGCGGAATCCTCCGCCAGCACCCTGTTGAGCTGGCGAAGGTTCGTGAGCGACGGGAGCGAGAGCGTGAAGTGATGCTGCTGCCAGTCGAGCCACCAGAAGTCCACGCCGTCGGCGCGGAGCGGCGCGAGCACCGTGTCGAGCAGCGCCGCCACGTAGCGGCGGTCGGCGGGGTCGAACGGCACGGTGACACCCGAGTCGGGGTCCACGCCCAGGCCCCGCATGAAGTCGCCGGAGCGGTCCTCGTGCGCACCGACGCCGTCGGCGGGGTGAAGGTTGAGCGTGACGGTCAAGCCGCGCTCGTGAAGCCAGCGGAGCAGCGCGGGCGGATCGGGGATCAGCGAGCGGTTCCACGACCAGCCGGTCCACCCGGGCTTGTGCCAGTCCATGTCGAGCACGAGCACGTCGAGCCCGAAGCCGTGGAACGCGTACTGGTCCACAATCTCGCGATAATCGTCCGCGGAGTACGCCCAGAAGCGCGAATACCACGACCCCAGCAGCGCCCGACGCGGCAGCGCCACCGGCCCGGTGAGCGCGGCCAGCGACCGCAGCGCCGCGTGGTAGTCTCGCCCATACGCGAAGAGATACCAATCGCGATGATCCGGGTCGGGGTCGGTGACGCGCTCGCGCGGGGCGGGCCAGTCGTTGACGAGAATCGGCGAGTACGAGTCGTCCAGGAGAAACCAGCCGTCGCGCGCGAGCACGCCCTGCCCGAGGTCGACGGGGCCGCGGACGCCGTCGAGCGTGCGGAGCGTGCCCCCGAGATTGTGCCGGGGTTCATCCCCGGGTCGCCAGGTGAAAGGTGCCGCGTCCGACGGCGAGATCCTCGCGCGGGTGTTGCCGGGATGGAACGGCAGGCCGTCATTGATGAAGCGGAGCCGCACCCCGGGCGTAGAGACCTCGATCACCTCGCCGATGCGCGACGACGTGACAACCTGCGACGGACGACGGTGACGAGCGACCACCGACGGCGCGTCGACAAACCGCCCCGTGCGGCTGAACTCCAGGCGCAGGCACTCGGGCGTGATGACGCTGAGCCGGACGTTGGTCACCGCGGAGCATAAGAGCCGCGAGCGCCAGCGACCGGCCACGCCGACATCGCCTTCGCCACCAACGTCGCCGCGACCCGTCCCTCCCGCTCCGAGCCCCTATCGCGGCGCGGCCTTGGTCGCGTCGCTGCGCTTCTGGGCTTCGGTCAGCCACTTGGCCGCGTCGGCGCTGCGGCCCGCGGCGGTGAAGAGTTCGGCCAGACGACTTGCGTACTCGGCATTCGCAACGTCGAGGTCGGCGGCGGTGCTCATAGCCGCCATCGCTTCGGCGCCCTTGCCCTGGGCGGTGAGCACCATCGCCAGGTCGTGGTGGACCTGGGCCGAGCGCGGGGCGATCTCGGCCGCGCCGTGGAGAGCGGCCTCCGCCTTGGCGAGCATGTCAAGCTGCGCGAACGTCTCGGCCGCGGCGCGAAGGGTTTCGGCGTCGTGTACGCCCGGAGCGGTCGCGACCACCACCGCCTCGTCGAGCAGCGCCAGCCCGCGCTCGCGCTCACCCGTGTTGATGAACACGGCGCCGGCGTCGCGCCGCACGCGGGCGCTCCACCGAAGGCTTCGATCGGCGAGCGCGGCCTCGTACAGGGCCCGGGCCTCTTCGGGGCGCTTGTTGAAAGCGTGGTAACCCGCGAGCAGCAGCCGAACGCCGTGGAGGTCCGACTGGCGGGCCAGCGCGTCCCGCAGCACGCCGATGGCCGCGGCCTCGTCCGCGCCGCCGAGCTCCATGATGTGCGTAAGGGCGAAAACGAGTTCGTCGCGAGGCTTGCCCGACGTGAGCGCGGCCCGCATGTGCCGCTCGGCATCGTCGCGCTTGCCCAGCACCATGCTGAGGTACGCCATGCGGACGTGACGCACCGGGGGCGTGGTCCAGCCGATCGGCGTCGCGTCGCCGTAGCCGGGCCCCCAGCACGGTCCCGCGCGGTGGTAATGCTCAAGGGCGCTTGTCGCGGCGGCGCGGGTGGCCTCGTCCGCGGTGTACTTCCCCGAGAGCGCAAGCTCCCGCGGGACGCCGACAAGGTCGTCCCACCGGCCGGCGCGCCACAGCTCCCGTCGGACAGCCAGTCCCCACACGCCGCCCGCAAGCACGAGCAGTACGAGCGGGATGAAGACGTAGCCCGCGGGCCTCAGCCGCCCCTTGTGCTTGAGCTGCAGGCTCTGCAGCCGCACGTGCGGGTCGCGGACGAGCCGCCAGAGCTTCAGCGAGCAGAACGCGCCGATCCCCCCGATCCCCACGGCCATGAGCAGCGGAACCTCGTTCATGAACCCGCGGTAGCCCAGCAGCAGCGCCAGGAAAAGGACGAGGCACACGAGCTCCTCGCGCCGCGAGAAGTCGTAGTTGCCCGTCATCTTCGCGCGCCGGGCCCGGGCGGCGTCGTCCCTGGGCTTTGCGACCACCGTGGGCGCACCGAACCCGAAGTAGAGCGCATCCTTCGGGCAGACGGTGATGCAGTCCATGCACTTCATGCACCCGGGATCGACGACCATCCCGAAGTCGCGCACTTCTTCGTGCACGCGCACGTTCGAGGTACACACGGCCGTGCAGTGCCCGCACCCCTCGCACGCGTCGGTGACGCGGATCTTGCCCGGGGCCACGAGGTCGGCGGGCCCGAAGAAGCCGCCGTACGGGCAGCCGTACGTGCAGAAGCCCTTGTTGCCCAGGAAATACACGGTCGCAAAGCCGCAGATGCTCAGGAACGGAATCGCGATGTACCACGGGGGGAACGTCGCCCAGAAGTCCTTCACGAGGAACTCGCTCGACCAGCCGAGCCACGCGGCCGGCTCCCCGAGCCACGGCCTGAGCGAGGGCCAGACGCCCAGGGAGACCGCCGCGGGACGGATGAGCTCGCGCGTGATCACCGGCCAGAGGAACATGTAGATCGCCAGGCCCAGCGGGATGAACACGAGCAGTCGCGAGCGGAACGGCTTGGGGCGGACGCCCAGGCGCGTCATCACGTGCCCGCAGAAATCCTGCAGCGCCACCACGTGGCACCCCCAGCCGCAGAAGATCCGGCCGAAGATGAGCGTGGACGCGATCGCGCCCAGGAAGAACACGGCCCCCGCATTGATCACGCCGCGTTGGATCGTTTCCTGGCTTTCGGAGGGTTCCACCGGCGAGATTGTCATGCCGAAATAGAGCCACTGGATCAGGTGGATGACCATGATCGCCTGCACGGCGATCAACGCGGCGGCGCGCCACGGAGCGGCCTTCGATTTCGCGATGGTGTTCGACTTGGTGTGGGCGTGCGCGTGGGGGTGAACGCCCGCGAGCACGGGGAGTTCGAGCGTCACCCCGCGGGGTGTTGAACAGCGGAATGCGTCCGATGCGTCGCTCGCCATGTCAGGGAGTTTAGTGCCCATACGCTCGGTGCATGAATCTGAGCCTTACGCCGTATCGGGCGATGGTGTGCGGGTCGAGCGCCGGGATCGGGCGTGCGTGCGCGATGGAGCTGGCGGCGCTGGGGGCCTCGGTGACGCTGGTGGCCCGCAACGAGGACAAGCTGCGGACGGTCGCGGGCGATCTGCCCCGGATCGGCACGCAGTCGCACGACTTTCTCTCCCTGGACCTGGGGGACCCGAAGGCGGCCGGCAACGCGATTCGCGCGAGAATGGACGCCACGCGCCCGTGGCACATCCTGATCGCGAACACCGGCGGGCCGCCGTCGGGATCGATGCTCGACGCGACGCTCGAGCAGTTCCAGGCCGCGGTGAATTCCCTGCTCTTCACGCCGCACGAGCTGGTGCGGGCCCTCGTGCCCGGGATGAAGGCGGCGAAGTTCGGCCGGGTGGTGACGATCGCGTCGACGAGCGTCAAGCAGCCGATCCCGAACCTGGGGCTCTCCAACGCCGTGCGGGCCGGCGCGGCCAACTGGGCCAAGACGCTCTCGCAGGAGCTCGGCCCCTTCGGCGTGACCGTGAACAACGTCCTCCCCGGCTACACCGACACCGAGCGGCTCGCCGAGCTCTTCGCGGGCAAGGCGAAAAAAAGTGGCCAGACCGAGACGAGCGTGCGCGACGACACCGTCAAGCTGATCCCCACGGGGCGCCTTGGCAAGCCCGAAGAGATCGCCGCGGCCGTCGCGTTCCTCTGCACGCCCGCGGCGGCGTACATCAACGGCGTCAACCTGCCGGTGGACGGAGGACGGCTGGGGACGCTCTAGGGGTGCCCCGAAACTCGGCCTTCCTCCCTTAAACCGGTGGCATTGACGTCGTGAAACCAGCATGAATCCGCTGGACGGCAAGCCCCACCGCGCGGTATAACGACCGCTGAACGGATGCGACCCATGACCGGCCGCCCGCCGATGTTGCTCGGAAGGGCGCGGCCGCGCGGCTGCATCGTTCCGAGCGCCTTCACATGGAGCCGGAACGATGACCAGCACACAGTCCGCCGGAAGCAGCAGCTCGGTTCGAGTGAACGTCGCGTCCAGCGGCGGAGCACAGGCGCCCACCGCCAGGCGCACGATGAGGTTCTGTACGATGCGCGAGGAGCCGCCGCAGCGCCCGCTCGTGGGCGTTTCTCCGCAGCGCGCCAAGCTCATCCGCGACAACGAGAACAAGTGGGCCAACGGCACCGTCCTGCGCTACTACTTCTTCGACAAGGACACCGACGGCGAGCACGTCCGCTTCACCGACGGCACCACCGAGTTCCGCACTTGGAAGGGCCCCGCGCCCCAGCAGGAGGTCGTCCGTCGCGGCTTCAGGGCGTGGATGGACGTCGGCATCGGGATCAAGTTCGATGAAGTGTCCTCGCGCGACAACGCCGACATCCGCGTCGGCTTCCAGGCCGACGACGGGGCGTGGTCGTACATCGGGCGCGACATCACCCGCCAGGCGCGTGACGCGCGAACCATGAACTTCGGCTGGGACCTGACCGCCGGCCCCGACGAGGTCGACACCGCGATCCACGAAATCGGGCACACGCTCGGTTTCCCTCACGAGCACCAGAACCCCAACACGGGGATCGAATGGGACGAGGACGCCGTCTACGCCGCGCTCGGCGGCCCGCCCAACAACTGGGACCGCGCGACCACCTTCCACAACATCATCCGCAAGATCCCCGCGTACACGGTGCAGGGCTCGAACTGGGACTCGGACTCGGTGATGCACTATCCGTTTGAGCCGGGGCTGATCCTCCGGCCGCCGCAGTTCCGCGCGAGCGGGATCCGCCCGGCGGGCGGGATCTCGGCGCGGGACAGGGCGTGGGTGCAGACGTTCTACCCGGCGAACCCCGACGCGGGGATCCAGACGCTCAAGCCGTTCGAGTCGCGTGCGTTCTCGATCGCTCCGGGCAGGCAGGTGAACTTCCTCATCCAGCCGACGGTGACGCGCGTCTACGAGATGAGGACCTTCGGCCAGTCGGACACGGTTGCGGTGCTCTTCGAGGACGTCAACGGCCAGCAGGTGCGGCTCGCCACGGACGACGACAGCGGCGAGGACCGCAACGCCCGGATCCAGATGCGCCTGATCGCGGGCCGTAAGTACACGCTCCGCGTGCGCCTGTACTACGCGAACCGCACCGGCGACACCGCGGTGATGCTGTGGTGAGATGACGGACGATGGCGCGCCGCGATGTCTGTAAAGGATGGGCTTCGCGGCGCGCTATCTCTTTCCACTGCCGACGATGAGGGCTTGGCGCGCCCGGGCGCGTTGACGCACGCGCCCGCGGCGGGTCCGCAGCCTGAAGGGCTGACCTCGAGCAGCCGGGTGCAACGCCCCCGGTGAGGGCGGCCCTGCTTCTCTTTCCCCAGTTTCGATTCGATCCTGAAAGGATCGAATCGGTTGCGTCGTTCGTGCACACCGTCGTCGATCCAATCGGAGTTCGACCCCTTCAGGGTCGACCCCGTGATGGCGCGTGCGGTGTTCCCGGGGGCGTTGGCCCCGGCTATTGCATGTGAGCCCTGCGGGCTCTCGATGCGAGGAGGTCTGTGGCGGACCCGGTGTGTGCGGGCGGCGGGGCGGTGCGAGGAGGAGCAATGCCCGAGGCGGCGGTTGAGGGGG
>Ga0163153_10004800_pt1 | contig 16594 bp, 22 predicted proteins | sample OliLakLV19MP6IB1_FD_148629 | JGI IMG/M metagenome (GOLD analysis project Ga0163153, IMG submission 148629) | Freshwater microbial mat bacterial communities from Lake Vanda, McMurdo Dry Valleys, Antarctica - Oligotrophic Lake LV.19.MP6.IB-1 | ecosystem: Environmental > Aquatic > Freshwater >... | reverse complement strand
CTGCAGGGACGGGGCGATGCGCATGGGCAGGTCCTCCTCTGGAGGAAGAGTATACACGTACGGCATAATAAGTAAAGCTATTTATGTATCACTTCACTAGCTCATAACCATCTCCGGTTTTCTTGTACAAGAGCGCGGTCGGCTCAGCCGGCTCAAAGCGAACTTTGGCCAGAAATCGGCGCTGCTTATTGGCGAAATGATAATGCTTTGGCTTTCGCTCGGGATGAAGCGGGGCATACTCGTCGTTCAGTGCCACTCGATAATCCTTGTACTTGGCAAGGGCCTGTCGCAGGGTCTGAACGATTTGATCGGCACGCCTGGCATCGTCTGCATTCGCCGTTCGCAACCGCGTCCATTTCATATGAGGCCCGAGATGTTGCTGATGGGGAACCATCATGTCGACAGTCCCCTCTGCCTGATCATGACGATCCATATCCATGCTCTGGGCAGTAGACTCTCCCTGCACCGACTCACCTGCCTGGACCGAACGAGCGCCATCCATAGGAGTGAGCAGGCTCACTGAAAAAGCCAGAACCCAGCTGAGGGAAAACATGAGGTACCGCATTGACGTTAGTACGCCTTAACCAGCCATAACTGCCATCAATTTTATCTTGCGTACGGACTCAAAACCAGATATCCAGTCCAGACAAACATTGCGGATCTCAGACGCGGTGAGCGGCGCGCCGGGCTGAACTTTCCTAAAAATGCTAGTACCCTATTTCCCCCTTCTGCGTGAGAGTCTATATGCGGCAGTATATCTAGTCTTCCCGGGAACAAGCTCAAGCAAGCCGTTCGCGATCATAGCTTGGATAATGCGCTTCATCTTATTTTCTGACCCTATAAAACAAATATCTCTCGCTTCCTTATTTCTGATCTGATCATGAGTCTTAAGAAAATCCAAAATAAGCTCATCAGGTGTTGCCAATGCCTCGTGCTTAAGGATTACCTTCACATATCCTCCATCCTGAGACACAACTGGAGGCTTCAGCTTCATCTCTCTCATTGCGTTGAAAGCCGTATTGAGCCCTTCCCCCACATCCTTATTGGGAGGATTCGGAAATTTGTTAATGAGGCGGACGATTGCTCCGTTTCTAGCGAACCTTTCATTTAGTATGTTCTCTGGTGTGATATGCGCCGGCAAAGTTCCTGGACTCAGGACTTCTACGCGATTATCAAATATCCTAATGTGAATATCGTCAGCAATACTGTAATCACGATGAAGGACGGCATTTGTAATGACTTCGTGCAGGGCAGTTGAAGGGTAGGCGACCGTGGCAAGACCACTAGGAGTATTGATTCGAACCGACTCAATAATTTCTGTAGATTTTTGGACCGCGGCTTTTATCTGGTCGTAGGCACATCCTTCGATTGAGATGGGGTCGAAATCCAAAGTTTCACGAGACCCCTCACCGTCCTTGGTCTTGTATCTGTAGATCTTTAGACCACAGCGTTTTGGGATTGCTGCCTGCGGTTCGTCTGCGAATAACAGTAGACCCGCTACCGTGGGCCTTTCCTCGACAATCACCTGCTGCTTCTTTAGCCACGGTTCCGGTTCTGCTGCAGGAACTACCTCCAACATGAACTTAATGATGGGCCCAGAGTTGGTAATCAGTGATTTCTCGACAGGCACCGGTTCGGTCTCGAAGGAAGCTATCCCCTTATTTCTCCTCAATCGGGTTAACGCTTCTTCCCCAACCACAGGAAGGCTCTGCGCCGCCCTTCGCAAATAAGCTTTCCCATCTGAAGCCAGCTTTACATCCATGGATTTCCGAATCTCCACCTTGAGAACCGAGCCAGAACCTATCGAAGACTCGAGAAATCCAAAACTGCACTCGCTGCCCAGTGGAAATAGCGTTTCAAAGCACTGGATAAAGCCGTTTGCATCTTCAATCCTCTCAAACCCCCGCCACGTTCGCTTTCTTTGGCGTACGTCCTCATCAATTCCAACAAACAACTCTCCCCCTTCAGCATTGGCAAATGCAGACAAGGATTTCGTTAACTTGGCCGGCGAGACATCTTTGGACTTCAGATCCATAAAGTGCCCCTCTTCCAACGAAAGAATTTTCGTGGACTCTTGCAGTGTCAGTCTGAATGTCGAAATCGCTTGCATCAAACCTCTTCGAAATATCTCGCAGGGTACGGCCATAGAGAACAAGAGTCAAATGACCACTTCGAGTTACACCAGCCACAATTTCTTCAACCTGATTAGCTTTCGATCGTGCGCGGTCGGCGAGCACAGAAGACCGATCAGACCTGCCCTCCCTTATTCTGCTAGTAGTGACCCGCGCCGGGAGTCTGTATAACCCAGCACCGGCATCACGATGGACAGACTGCACGACTCAACCTTGTGAACACACTCACGACTCGCCCCTCTCGCAGACCTCGGGTCTTAGCTCTCTGTGTTGTACTGAACGAAAGCTTCCGCTATAGTCGCGCTACCCCTTTCCATGAAAACGCTGGATGACATTCGCCGACAACTCGCTGCTGGTGAATTCGAGTTCAGCCGCCATGCATTTAAGCGCGCCATTGAGCGAAATATCAGCGAAAGCGAAATCCAACAGGCCGGGGCACGAGCCAACATCATCGAGGATTATCCCGATGACAAATATGCGCCTAGCAGTTTGCTGCTAGGATTCACAGTCGCAGGTCGTCCGTTGCATATTCAGGCCTCCCACGTCGATTCCGATTTGCTAAAGATCATTACGATCTATGAGCCGAACCCCGCAGAGTGGTATGATTACGCCAGACGGAGGTAGCTATGTTTCGCTGTCATGTGTGCGGGAAGACCGAGAGCCGGCAAGAACTGGTCAGCGAGGTCTTTGATATCGAGGGCAAGCCCGTGCGGGTTGAGCAAATTCCTGCGACGGTCTGCCTCCATTGCGGCGAACCAGTATTCAGCCGCGACGCAACCGAACGAGTTCGGCGCATGGTTCATGGAGAAGCGAAACCTATCAAATCGATTCAGATGGACGTGTTCGCCTACCGGTAATCTTTTCGGGTTTGTGAAACCCCTCACACACATACCCATTATCCACAACAAGACATACCCGCGCACCAAATAGAGAGCCTCTCCGAGGGACAGGAAAAGCGCACAGGCTGAGCCAGCCTGGTAGGTTGATTACTAGAGCTGGCTCCAATGTTGGCTAGCAGGCTGTTGATAAAGTTCGCCAGCGGCGTTCTCGCAGCGCTCAGAGACTCAACGTACGGCAGCGAGTACGATTCGCCTCTTCGCTTGCTGCGGCCTTGCTGGGCAGCCTTTCTGAACAGCCTGCTAGAACTGGTTCCAGAGCAGTTGGTTTGTGACTTCGTGGTGAAAGAGCACTTCCGAAGTCTTCACCCTTGTCCCGAGCTCCTTAGGAGAACGATCTGCCACCAACTGTTTGAAGCTCGCATACTTGTGCTTGCTGTCCTCGCCGAGGATCTCGGCGATAAATTTCGACGAGTTAAATAGCGCGATCGCATCATTGATGTCACCCGGAAGGTATGGCACAGAGTCGGGTGTCGTCTCGTTCTTTTCCAGGCGCTCCCCTTCAAAGCCGGTCTTGAGCATCGTGTACAGCACGAGGTAGGGGTTGGCATCGGGAGCAACTGAACGCAGCTCGATGCGCGATGTCTTTTCGTTGGCCATCGGAATGCGTATCATCGAACCGCGATCGATCGCTGAGACCTTGACCTGGTTCGGCGCCTCGAAATGCGGATCTAGACGGCGATAAGCATTCACCGACGAATTCAGCACGAGACAAATCTCGGATGCATGATTCAGAAGTTTGAGAATGAAGTCCCAGGCCACTTTGGACAGACCATCTTTTCCCTTCTCATCGTAGAAGATATTCTTGCCGTTCTTGGCTAACGAGAAGTTGGTATGCATGCCGGACCCGTTGATCCCGACAAATGGCTTCGGAAGGAACGTCGCCGTGTGCCCCATGGATCGGGCCGCTTGGCGACAGATCAGTTTGTACAACTGCACATGGTCTGCCGCACGAACCACATCCGCATAGGAAAAGTTCATTTCGAACTGCGAGGGCGCGACCTCTGGGTGATCCTTTTCGTTCTTGAAGCCCAGTGCACGCTGTGCTTCCGCCGCCTTATCAATGAACTGGCGAAGCGTGTCCATCGGGAGGGAGTGATAGTACCCACCCGATGAAATGAGCTTAAACCCGTCCTCGCCATAGCGTTGCTCCGCGTTCTGCCCATCCACGAGGAAGCCTTCTATTTCGCAGGCCGCATACGCGGTCATACCCTGCTTTTTCTTGAGATTCTCCGTATACGATTTCAGCACGCTACGGAAGTCGCTTTGATAGGGCGAACGATCAGCGTTTAACACGGAGGCAAAGAAGATCACCTTCCCTGCCCCAATCACGTCGGCCGGAAAGTAGCGGATAGATGCCCAATCAACTCCAAGACGCAGATCCGACTCATGTTGCGGCGTGAACCCGCGGATGGACGACCCGTCAAATGTCAAATTCCCCAGCGACTCCAGAAGGAACTTCTTATCGTAATCGAGCATGTGCAGACGGCCTTCAATGTCCGAGAAACACAACGTGACGGCCTTGATATGCTTCTCCTTTTTCAGCCACGCCGTATATTCCTGCTCCAGCTCTTTGGCGCTGGCCTTCTCGGCATGCAGCGCCGCCTTGAGGTTCATGTCTTCCAACTCGTCATACGGGATCTCAAGGAAGGACTTGAGCTCAGCGGATTTCATCTTAGCCATGGTTCCTCTTTCATGCGCTCTTGGCGCAAAATATAGTTCCGGATACACAAGACGCATCCAGCGTCTGCTTCGTGGGATCACGCCCCCCTGATCCGAGAGAGCCTCTCCAAGGAGCAGCCACCGGGTGGAACTGAGTCTGTCATGTCTCTTCTAGGCATACAAGGGGCTTCGATCACGTGCATCGAGCACACCAGAAAAACTGAAGCTGCTGCTTCGGCTGCGAGGGCCAGACGTCCCCTTAGCACGGCTACGGGGTACTCGGTGAGTGAGAATAGCGCGGGCTAGGAGCCTGTCCGAGTAATGCCATTCTACTCCGACAAACGATCTGCTGGCCTCTGCGTCGTTCTCGGTCCCAAGAAATCCTCGACGTATTGCAGAGAATACGCCTTCGGTTTCTTGGGACCTGCGGCCTTGCATTTGCCAACAGCTTGTTCGCCTCGCAACGAAGGATTACTCGGACAGGCTCCTGGTAGTGACGCAAGCTGGGAGTCTGTATAATCCGGTATCAACATCACGATGGACAGACCGCACGACTCAATCTTGTGAACACACTGACTTCTCGCCCCTCACGGATTCGCTGGCTCATTCTCGCCTTGCTGTTTCTCATCAGTGTCGTCACCTATATCGACCGCGTCAATATCTCCGTGACCGCGCGGCAGATGATGCCGGCCTACGGGATAACCGACCAAGAGATGGGCTGGGTCTTCTCGGCCTTCGTTGTCGGCTATGCCCTGTTTCAAATTCCCGGTGGATGGCTGGCCGATCGCTGGGGAGTCCGCGTGGTACTCACCGTCGCGCTCCTCTGGTGGTCGATCTGTACGGCCTTCACTGCCATGGTCGCTGCCACGTCGCTCGCAAGCTTCTTCGGGGTTGTCGGCGCGCTGATGCTCGTACGGTTTTCGCTGGGCGTGGGAGAAGCCGTGGCGCTGCCGACTTTCAATCGCGCCGTCACCAACTGGTTACCGGCTGATAGGCGAGGCTTTGGCATCGGGATCGCGATCGGAGGCATTGGATTAGGTTCCGCTATGACTCCGCCCATTGCTGCATGGGTGATGGTGAACTGGGGCTGGCCGACCGTGTTTTTTCTCGCGAGCCTGCTCGGAATCGGGATGGCGATCCTCTGGTGGCTCCTCTCGCGTAACCATCCGCACGAACATCCCTGGGTGAATGCAGGTGAACAGACCCTGCTCACGCGTGAGCCGACCGCCACTACAGCCGTGCCTTGGCGAGCATTCAGTCGGACCCCTACCATTTGGTGGCTGGTGATCAGCTACAGTTGCCTCGGCTATGTCGCCTACGTCTATCTGTCCTGGTTCTACTTGTATCTCGTCAATGTCAGGGGGTTCGATGTGCTCCGCGGAGGATTCTACGCCTCGGCTCCCTTTCTGGCGATGTTGGTCTTTTGCCCCCTAGGAGGCTGGGTGACCGATCGACTCGCGGCCCGCTACGGGCTCACCACTGGTCGAGCTGTGACCGGCATGACCGGCATGGTCCTGGCTGGGTGCGCGATTGCGCTGGGTGGGGTTGTCAATTCTCCCTTTCTGGCAATCACCAGCCTGTCATTCGGCGCGGGCTGGCTCTACTTTGCGGTCGGCGCCTACTGGGCCTCGACGACCGATCTGTCCAAAGCTCATGCAGGGACGCTGTCAGGGCTCATGAACACCGGCGCCAATATCGGCGGGGCCATCTCACCGACCCTGACGCCATGGCTGGCCAATCAGTGGGGCTGGCCGGTCTCACTAGGTGTGGCCGCAGTCATAGCCATCCTTGGCGGAGTCTTGTGGCTCAAAATCGATCCAGGCAAGGGGCTGCAGCGTGAAACGTGAAAGGTTAGACGTAAAACGTATGAAGCGGGGAAATTTGTCCGAGCCCGTGGACTCTCCGAGCCATTTCACATTTTACGTTTCACCTTTCACGCCGTTTGCCCATTGCCTCTTGAACGTTGTCCTTGCTAGGTTGACGGAATGACCATGCAATTTCAAAAAATCGATCCACGCGTCACGATTACGACACCGCTGGGTGAAATTAAGATTCGGTTCTACCCGGACGACGCCCCGCGTCACGTCGAGAACTTTCTCAAACTCGCTAAGATGGGGTTCTATGACGGAACCACCTTCCATCGCGTCGTTCCCGGATTCATCATTCAGGGCGGCGATCCGCTGAGCAAGACTGCAGACCGTTCCCTGCACGGCTCAGGTAGTCCCGGCTATTGGCTGAATCCGGAAACCAGCGATCGTCCGCATAAACGAGGCGCGATCGGCATGGCGAAAGTCCCGCGCGAAAGCAACAGCACGCGAGACCCCAACGATAATGGCTCACAATTCTATATCTGTGTCGATGACAGCAGCGGGTTGGACCGAACCTACACCGTCTTCGGCGAGGTCTTTCGTGGCATGGAGGTAGTAGACAAGATCGTCGCCGCCCCCCGCGACGAATTCGACAATCCGCTGGTACCCGTTACGATGAAGATGACGGTCAAGGAGTGAAGAGCTGATAGCGTATGGCGTATGGTACGAGAGCGGAAAGACCTACGCTACGGCCACAGGCCAAGAGTGATGCGGACCGCTTCCTCGACCGCTGCGAGCTGACCCTGACGAGAATCTCAATCAATGTGTTTCCAGTCCTCAACAACGCCCGCTCTCCATTGCTCCTTGCTGGCAGCTTGGTAGGCAGCATTCAATGTTCTGGCATCTGGACGAAGCTTGGCGCGGACAGCCCCTAAGATAAAAGCGCTGAGCTCCTTGGACGACACTTTTTGCTTAAGCCTCGCGTACACATTGTCATCCATCGTAATGTTCAATCGAACAGACATGGCCACCTCCTGCAATAAAATCAATGCTGTGTTGTATACAGGATCTGGCGTCCGAGCAAGAGCGGCTTGTCCTTCCGCCAAACTCGCAGAATGGACATGCTCGACAAGATCGCCATCCGCGACGAATTCGACAATCCCCTGAAGCCAATCCCGATGACGATGACGGTGAAAGAGTAGCAGCGACGGCAGGCGAGCTGTTAGCGTACGCTTCCCCGTCGAGGGCAGGGTATCAGAGAAGAACTTCCGATGGGGTGATGCTGCACGAGTGACGCGGTATGCATCTGCATGGCGTTCGCCGGACGGTGGCGCGGGAGGATCGAGCAATCAATCCCCCCCGCTGTTTCCTTCTTCTGCTTCGAAGTGTCAAGTCATGCAACGACTCCAGCGGTCGCTCGTGGACGCGAGTCGTTTCGATCGCTTCTTCCGCTCCATAAGGAATAGAATCGTCTGGAGACGTTTGGCCAGCATGGTCTTACCCTATCCGGGTGGTCCCACCATCAAGAGATTGTGGCCTCCAGCCGCAGCGATCTCCATGGCGTGCTTCGCATGATCTTGTCCCTTCACATCGCCATAATCATTATCCTCCACCGGGCGCGTGGCAAAAAACCAGTCCCGGTCTGCGTGAGCCGGGGCCAGCGAAACTGTGCCGTTAAGAAATGCCACAGCCTCGGGAAGCGTGTGAAGTGGATAAGCCGTCACGCGCTGCACCATGGCCGCTTCTTGCCCGTTTTCAGCCGGCAAGAGCAGACTATGGTTTGGCCGACAGGCGATCGCAATGGATAAGGCACCGGAACTTTCGCTTGATGTGCCATCCTGCGAAAGTTCGCCGACACAGACGCGGCCTGTACATTCTGTGACGGAATCACTTCTTCCGCGACGAGAATCCCAATGGCAATAGCCAAGTCGAGCCAGACCCTTCCTTCTTGATTCCCGCGGGAGCGAGATTTACAGTGATTTTTTTGCCGAGAAATGAAAGCCCGTATTCTTGAGTGCGGAGCGGACCTGATCGCGGCTCTCCCGTAACGTGGCATCGGGGAGACCGACGACTGAGAATTGCGGAAGCCCTCCGGCAATATTTACTTCCACATCGATCAAGTGCGCACCGATACTGACAAGTGCAGCGCTCAGAACTTTTGCGAGCATGGGTAACTCCGATGCAAGGCGCGTGGCTGGTGGATTATAGGAACGATGCCGAATTGTTTTAATCGAAACAATCTGAAATGGCCGGAATATGGTTTCATTTGAATGAACGCTCGACTCATACGACGATGCCACGTCATGACTATCTTAGTGAAGCTGCACAACACCGGTTCACAAAGGACCGTGAGGAAGTTCCGCAGACCGTTCGCATCGAAGTCGTCGTGTCTTGCGTATTGTATCCACCGCCGGTGGCCAGAGAGCTTCTCGTGTCAGCGCTGAGGCAGCAGTCCCACATTCCGAATCAGGACTGTTGCTGGGCAGCGCGTCGAGACAGTCCAGATTGGGCGTGTTCAGGATCTTCTCAACTTTCGCGACAATATCTGGCTTCTCCAGTTTGTTAAAGTTTTTAGCGATTACTTCTAGACTCTTCTGGTGAATGCCTGACTTTGAGTCACAGGCTCGAGTCGTAAGTCAGAATGAAGAAGTGACAGATATTACAAGAGGCCAGGGATAGTCACCAGATGTGGTACCTGTGGCAAGTTGAAAGCGGTAGCTCAATCGTTCGACCTCAGCGTGAAGAGACTCGTAGGGGAGCGGAATTTCGATTGTCCCTCCAGGAGACAGCACGAATTGCCGACCCTCAATGAGGATAGTTACGCTCTGAAAAAAGTCGACCAGTTGGCTTTGAATGACGATCATGTAACCAGACGGGCTGTTTGTTTTGGCACGAAAAATAGTCCCATTTTCGACACTTACGTGGCTCTTCTCAGCATCCCTCTTCGAGATCTTGAGCATGCGGACTTGATGAAGAATTCGATACTGCAGGGTTACAGGGACGGTCGCGTGTATTTGAAGATTGGAAGAGGCAGTCTTCGCATCGCTTTCAACGGAACAGATCGACAATATTATCCCCACTGCTAGGCATAAGCATCCTTCACGGACTCGCCTGACCTTATTACTTTGAACGTATTCCACACATGCCATACATCAAATATACCCCTTACCATTCCACACTGATGACAATGAGGTCTTGATACATCCCCGTAGGGACCCGTTGTCCTCCCGTAATTTGGCCATAGATCGTAAGCGTGTTCGTTCCAGGGCTCGCATTTAGGATAAACGTGCTGGTCGATCCATCCCCCCATATCCGCGTGTATGTTGGATCCAAGTAAAGATTGTAATCCAGAGTCATTCCTCCGGAGGCCGTCCGCATCTTCCGTGGGAAAAAAGTGCCGTCTGAATGTTGGCCTGGCCCCAGCCTGACAATGGCAGGTTGGCTACAGGTCACGGTCACCTGTCCATTTCCGTGAAGCGGGGCGCTGCCGATCGCGTCATAGCCTCCACCGAATGCCATCGGAATTGCCTGTACCTGACAAGCCTCCATCTGAGCCCGGACAGGCGCAGGTCCCAACAGCAACGCTATGAACAAGAGAAGTCTAATGCATTTCACAGGTCCACTTTCCTAAATCGACCATCATATCCTCGCTTCCAGGAATCGTGATTTCGAACCTGCAGGTCTTTTGTTGCCATTCAACACGCACGGGAATTTTCCCTGGCTCAAGATTCTCCACATAAAACTCGCCACCCTCCCCCACCACTGCCGTCACGGGGGGCTGATCGGGGACAGAAAGTACCAGACTCCCATATTCAGCGGGCTTCGATTCCCCTTTTTCTCTGATAAACACATGTCCTACGAATCCTTGCACTTTCGAGATATCGAACCGGGCAACAACCCCACCGCGGAACCACGGTGTCGCTATCTTACGCACGTTAGCCAAATTATAATTAACCGCCACATCTGTATCCTCAATGGAGAGCTGGTTTTCATAATAGGAGATCAAATCGGGCACGAGCAATTCTCCTTTCGCATTCGTCCGACCTGCACTGAGATTGCTATAGGACACGTCTACATTCTTAAGCGATCCGACTTTCACCAGTGCGAAGCTGTCCGGAATGGGTCTTGAGAAATAGACTCCATGGTCAATGAGCGAGACGCTTCCGGCCATCCGTAAGTCGACACTGTCTTGGTCTTGGCCTTGCACCCTTCTGTACCCTACTCCATAGACACCGTGATTGCCCTGATATTGCACCAGATCATCTGTCGACACATCGTTTCCGGCATTTATATCTTCAGTCCGACTGCCTTGAAAGCGATAGGCCCATCCAGGACCGCGTGGCGCATTCTTTTGGAAGGTCGCCGTCTCGCTGAGTGTGTGATCTTGTGACGACTGCACGCTCACCGTGCCGCTATGATAGGACCCGAAGAAAAAGGTTAACCCGCAAAAGATTTCCGTGGCGGGCGTGGGCGCGAGGGTTTGGATCGCGGAAGCCTGGAAATAGAAGTTCGTGAATACAGGACGCTGATAGAAAAGCGATACCGCCTCGACGGTTGGCCGACCATAAAAGGAGGCGGAGGTGTATGTCGCGGAGAGAGAGCCCAGGAAGGGAACGTTGTAACCAAGACTGCCTTGCCACTGCAGCCTCGGTTTAGCTTGTATCGTGTCCAGCGATAGATTGGAATATGCTCGCGAGAGATTTTGCACTGAGGCCCGCACACTAAAGCCGGACCGAATGTACGTATAGGTGCCAAAGGCGGCGTATCCTGTCTGTCCTTGTTCCTGGCTTATCGCTCCTGATGTATTCACCTCCCCCCATCGTCCTAGAAGGAATGTCGCAAGCGGCCCTCCATTAATTAATTGATGATTCGTCTCGCCGCGAAAGCCGGCTGTGAGCGTTTCGGACAGACCGACACGGTGCGAGAAGAGCAGCACGGGCTCTTGGTACGCAAAGTTTTCTTGCAATTTGGTGCGACGGAACCCCACGTTATAGCTATATTGATGAAGATGTGGCTGCAGGAGCGCACTGGAGAGATAATACGGATTCACGATCCGTTGTTCATTTTGAAAGGCGTCACGAATCACCACGGTGGTATTCCCCGCCCCCAGGGTCCCTGGCAGATTGGTCAAGCTGAACGGCCCGGGGCCGAATTGCTCCCGTTTGGTCAATTGCCCATTCACGTAGACCTCGACCTCGGAGGGAGTAGTGAGAAGACCAGAGTAATTGAGACCCGGAATCTGCTGAAAATAGGGCATGAGCGAAAAGTTTCGGCTGATGCTCAATCCCCCGATAATGGTCCCACCTCCAAGGGGGCCTGAAAATGCCGATGCATCGCCCATAACCGCTCGAACTTGACTGTCAGGATAATCCCGAATCACAGACGTGAGGCCTCTCACCAAACGCTGAGTGGTCGCGGTCTTGGCATAGGAAAAGCCAGACAGCGCCAAATACTCGTTGAGACGGATTCCGATCTCCGACTGCGCGGCCAGGGTTTGGACATTGGTCGAATTGCTCGAAATAACACTGTAGTTCAAAAAAGCGCTGTTCATCAGGTCGCGATGATACGTTGGCGACCGCGGATAGCTAAAGTCCTTAACCGTGGGCTCAAGCAGTTGAGGATCTACAGTCAATCTAACCGTGACGGTTTCTTCATCGAATCTAAACTGAACCTGCGGCGATAAGCTGCGGAGTGACACGTACAGGGTTCCCTCCTTTTCGATCCCGGGTGGGATGGTTTTGAATCCGATCTCCTTTAAGACAGGACCAGGGAACAACATATCTCCGTCCGCCATGAGGAGGAGAAAGTACGTGTCTTTCTCCTCCTCGTTCAGAATGACGCGAGCGACCACTCTCTCGTCCCCGTGCGCCGCGAGTGTGGGAAACAACAGCAGCCAGATCACGATCCACAACAATCTGGAGGTCGACGTTGAATCCCGCCACATCCAGATTCACTTCTTTCACTTGGTGACTGATTCTCCAGTCGGCGCTGAACATTGGGGCGCGTCAATGGCCATCGCACGTTCCAGAGTCGCAATGTCGACTTTGCCCGCGACCTTCACAGCCACCCGTAGTCGTCGGATGGAGCGGCACTCTTCCTGGGACACCGGGAGAACAAAGGTCCTGGACACCCCAGGCAAGACGTACCAACCTGTCGCGCTCTTCATAAAGACTTCAGCATCGATTTCACCTAATCCGATGGCAGTGATACCCGTCGCGATTACATGTTGATTCCCTGAATTGCGGATTGTGATGTGGAGCCCCTGAGCAGTCATCCGAACCGCCTGGATTTCCTGTTCTTGTGTAACTTGGGCAGGACGAATGAACACTGGTACTCCGAATCGGGTTGCCATCACGACTCCAGTCTGTCCAGGCGGCTGGATTGGCAATTCTTGTATATAGACTCGGTATGTCCTTTCTCGATCGATTGCCGGTCGCCCCTGATATCCCAGACGGATAATCCTGTCTTCGGCTTTGGCTAAACTCACGATCTTCGGGAAAATGACAAGATCCTTTGTGGTGACATACTGGTCAACACCTTGCTCATCTTGACTCCATTCCATGGCTTCAAGCTGGACGGTCACTGATTCCTCACCTTCATTGACCACATGGATCGCGGTCACTTTGCTGTCCCCTTCCAAGTATACTTTGACCGGGGTGACTTTAAAGGAGCCGGGAAATCCGGCAATCGGAACGAACAACATGAAGACCAGAGCCAGCCGCAACACCGTGTGGTGCATGGAGATTTTCCCCTTGTGCAGTCAGTGCGGCATCGCATTACACCTTGATGCCGCACTGACTAAGCGACTATTCCGATTAAAAGTTGATAGTGGCTACAACGATGTCTGTGTAGTTCCCAGGAGCAGTCGAAGCGAGCGCTTGAGCTCGGCCAAAGACCCCGATGGTCTGACCTATCCCGGATCCGGTACCAGTCGACCCTGTGCCGAAACCATACGTCCCGGCAAAACCGCTATCTCCCCAGATCTGAGTTAGTCCTGTATCTTTGTATAACTCATAGTTGACCGCAACAAGACCCGCGACTGACATCGCTCGGGTTGTCCCTGTCGCTGCCCCTCCCTTATTGAGTGTGACAGTGTATGGTACGCCGGTGACACATTGAACGGTGACAGCACCTTGTGCAGTAGTGGGGGAGGCCGATGATACTATTCCAAAGCTAACGGGAGTCGTCGTAATGGTACAAACTCCTGAAACGGTGGCAGTGACTGTCAAATTGCTTGTGGCGGTCGCTGCATGTCCAAAATCTGCCGCGCCGACAAGGCAGGTGAGGGCTATGATGAATACCGCGATCCTTTTCATGAAAATTCCTCCTGGTTAAGGACAATGAGAAACGTTGATCTGTTGTTGGTATGGAGGCGCCGCCCGCAATCCCCCATGGTGACAGTGAATTCGAGCGATGAGTGCTGCTCCCTCCTTTCATGTATGGCGATGCCTGAAACCTGGCAAGGGGCAGCACCACACTCGCCGTGCGGCGCTTTGCGCGTCTTCCGGAGCGACCAGCCCTTGATTCGCACCTCAAACCGCCCCAGCGTATCGATCTCAAGCGGCCACCTTTTCCGGCCTTGATGTTCCGCCTTCCCTTTGTGCAGGACGGCAGGTGGAGCAGAGACGCCGACCTTCTGTTTTTTTTTCTGTGATGCATCACAGCCGCCAACGTACACCTGTTGTCGAAACGTCTTTTTACTGTGACGGGTAACCCGGAATACTCGCTTCTTCATCCATAATCAGAAAGAGTTGCTGCAGTTCGTTGGTCTCAGTTGCCTTCACTGGAGATGCATTCGACTCATCGACTCGGTCCGACAGCAGCATCAACACGACCACCACAAACGCACCGACCGTGCAGGCAACTCCAGCTCGTCGTGACATTGTCCCGTTCCTCCCACCTAGACAGGGCTTCCCATGATCCGGGGCGCAGTACACCACACGCACGTGGGACAGATAGGGGGACAAATTCAAATACACAGGTGGGGGGACGAGGTTTCTGGAAAGGAAGAAAGGAACTCAACCTAGCGGGGTTGGAGTTGCCGCACTAGCCGTTGCGTCTCGGAGGAGGGCTGGCGATCGGCCCATCGCACCAGCGCCGATTTGCTGCGGTGATACAGCGAGATAGCATCAGCATGTCGTCCGTTCGACGCGAGGAGTAGAATCAATCGCTGATAGAGCGCTTCGCCGACCGGATCCACTTCGATCGCGTGCTTCAGACATCGGATGGCGTCTGCTTCCTTGTGCTTCGTGTTGGACGCGTCACACTGACACAGGATGAGGTTGATGTATCGATCCCGCAGCCGGTCTCGGTAGGGCGCGGCCCACGATGGACAGTCCGCTAACCCGAGAAATGGTCCCGCGTAGAGCAAGACCGTCCGGCTGTCGTCCTGGACGTGCGTGTTCGATCTGGTCGTCGCAGCTCGTACCTCGCCCTGTTTCACAGAAGCCTCGAAGACACGGGCATCGACCCAGCAGAGGTCGCGATTCAGCGACACCTTGCCGGCCTTCACGACGATAACCTGCTCATGACGCAAGAGATGGCGGAGCCGTTGTAGTGACTTATGGAAATTTTCTTTCGCAGTATCTCCGTCGACATCGGGCCAGAACACATCCATGAACCAGGTGAGAAGTCAATGGTCAAGCCTGTCCACACCTTGCTGGTCGATATCTGGAAATTCCGTGGGATGCCATCGCAGTCTGTCGTAATCGACGGGCTTGCCCTAGAAAAGACTCCCGACCCCTATCATCTTGCTCCACACCGTTCGCATCTTGACTCCATTCCATGGCTTCAAGCTGAACGGTCACTTTCTCCTCACCTTCATTGACCACATGGATCGCGGTCACTTTGCTGTCCCCTTCCATGTACACTTTGATTGGGGTGACCTTAAAGGAACCAGCATATCCGGCAATCGGAACAAACAAAATGAAGACCAGAGCCAGCCGAATCACCGTGTATTGCATGGAGATCTTCCCCTTATACCGTCCGTGCGGCATCGCTGTGTAATGCAATGCCGCACGGGCAAGCGAACTATCCGATCAAAAGTTGACAGTGGCTACAACGATGTCTGTGTAGTTCCCGGGAGGAGCCGAAGCCGTCGCTTGAGCTCGCCCATAGACCGTGAAACTCTGGCCTCCTCCCGTCAATGAGTTACCAATTACCACTTGGCCCGAAGGATACGTCCCGGCATATCCGCCATCACCCCAGATATTAGTGAGTCCTGGATCTGTGTATAACTCATAGTTGACCACAGCTACGCCAGCGACTAGCATCGCTCGGGTTGCCCCTGCCGGAGCCCCTCCCTTATTGAGTGTGACAGCGTATGATGTGCCGCTGACACATTGCACGTTCACAGCACCTTGTGCATTAGTGAAGGAGGTCGCGTTTACTGTTCCAAAACTAACGGGAGTCGTCGCAATGGTACACACTCCGCCGACGGTTGCACTGACTGTCAGGTTGGTGGTGGCGGTCGCGGCATGTCCGAACTCTGCCGCGCCGACAAGACAAGTGAATGCGATGATGAATACCGCGATCCTTTTCATGAAAATTCCTCCTGGTTAAGGACAATGAGATAAGTTGATCCGTTGTTGGCACGGACGCGCCGTCCGCAACCCACTATTGTCTTCCTGTTCACCAAGCACTGTGTGCGGTTCAAAAATCCCTCCCGTAAAAAATGATGTGAATGGTGACGGTGAACCCGAGCAATGAGTGCTGCTCCCTCCTTTCATGTGTGGCGATGCATGGAGGTCCGTGCCCGATCTGGGCATGGCCGTGGTGGGCCTGAACCCTGGCAATGGGCAGCACCGCACTCGCCGGTGCGGCGCGTTGCGCGTCTTCCGCAGCGACCAGCCCTCGATTCGCACCTCAAACCGTCCCAGCGTATCGATCTCAAGCGGCCACGTGTTCCGGCCTTGAACTTTCGCCTTCCCTTTGTGCAGCACGGCAGTTGGAGCAGAGACGCCGACCTTCTGTTTTTTTTCTGTGATGCATCACAGCCGCCAACGTACACCTGTTGTCGAAACGTCTTTTTACTGTGACGGGTAACCCGACATACTCGCTTCTTCATCCATAATCAGAAAGAGTTGCTGCAGTTCGT
>Ga0163153_10004799_pt1 | contig 16597 bp, 9 predicted proteins | sample OliLakLV19MP6IB1_FD_148629 | JGI IMG/M metagenome (GOLD analysis project Ga0163153, IMG submission 148629) | Freshwater microbial mat bacterial communities from Lake Vanda, McMurdo Dry Valleys, Antarctica - Oligotrophic Lake LV.19.MP6.IB-1 | ecosystem: Environmental > Aquatic > Freshwater > Lake... | reverse complement strand
TATCGAAAGAGGGTCTTACCGTCCGGTCGCCCTCCTTTCCCATCAACAGAACGAAGTGGGGCATTACATTCAGGTCGGGATTGCTCGGAACCGTAAAAGATAAATTAATTGAAGATACGGTGCTGCTTACCTTAAAATTAACAGCAAAACGGCAATAACACTTTCCCCTATTTTACCCTGCAAAGGGTAATTTAGACGACAGAGACCTAATTTATTACAAATATTAACAACTAAACCCCAGTGTATCACTAAGAATTGCTATTTTTGTCACGCATAAGCCAGACATCTCGCCAGTTTTCTCTTTTTTTACTCCCACTTACACACAACACATGATTGGTTACCTTTCCATGGTAACCCCGTCTTTTATATCTTTTAATCACCCTCTTCACCGTTTTCCGTTTTTCATTTTTAATTAAAACATCCTTCCCATGGGACAAAATTCAACACTTTCCAGATTCCGAATCAACGGTGTGCTGCCATTGGCCGCATTGTTGATTTTCTTTTCTTTTTTTAGCAGCGTTATACATGCGCAGGTTACTGTTACGGTCACCAGCACGAATGTTACCTGCTTCGGCTTAAACAACGGTACGGCTACTGCCGTTGGCGGTGGCGGCTGGCCTCCTTACACCTATGTGTGGAGCAATGGAGCGACCACCTCAACCATTACCGGCCTGGCTCCCGGCACATATTCCGTAACAGCTACCGACATAGATCTTGGATATGCAGTCGGCACGGTTGTCATCACCCAACCCCCACAACTGGGTGTGCAGGTGTACGGAGAAAGCCAGATTTGCGGCATTGTGCCTGATGGTAAAGTAACGGCAGTCCCATTTGGCGGGACACCGCCGTATACCTACCTGTGGAATACCGGTGCTACTACTGCTCAGATAACAGGATTGCCGCAAGGCACGTATACTGTAACCGTAACAGATGTCAAGGGCTGTACAGCAGTTGGCAGCGGTACGGTTTATTTCTGGGATGAAGGTATCTGGCTGATGGAGACACATACTGATGTGACGTGCTTCGGCCTCAACAATGGCACCGCTCACATCAGTGCTATGTCAGGCACCCCGCCTTACACATATCTGTGGAGTACAGGAAGTACCTTACAGGATGTTACTGGTCTGGCACCTGGTAACTACACCGTAACGGTGACGGATGCCAACGGATGTACCAATTTTATGAACATTCCTATTACCCAACCGTCTATCTTGGGTTGTACTTCCACAACTGTCAATGCCGCATGCGGTCTGGCCGGCAGCGCTACGGTTATCCCGAGCGGCGGAACGCCACCTTATACGATCCTTTGGAATACCGGTTCCACCAATTTCACTATTTCCGGTATGCCCGGTACCTATACCGCTACCCTGAGAGATGCAAACGGTTGTACAAAAGCCGTCAGTGTCACGATCGGCGGCACCAATACAAGCCTGACTGTCAGTGCGACCGTTGTCAGCAATGCAGGTTGTACGATTGGAGGCAGCGCTACTGCTACGGCCAGCGCTGGTTCCGGCAATTATGCTTTTAGCTGGGACAACGGTAATACTACCGCTACCGCTACCAATTTGAGTGCAGGAAACCACTCTTTCACCGTGACGGATATTACAACAGGTTGTACCGGAGTTGGAATGGTGAATATTCCCACGGCTCCTCCGCTTACCATTACTACTACGGTCGTTACGAATGCAACTTGTTTGGTCGGCGGCAGCGCTACTGCGACAGGCTCCGGTGGAACGCCACCTTATACCTATAAATGGGACAATAACCAGATGACTGCCACTGCTACCAATCTGGGTGCAGGGCCACATTCTGTTACTTTAACAGATTCAAAAGGCTGTGTTGCAACGGCCATTGTTATCATCGGACAAACACAAGGCCCCACTGTAACGGTGCTGGTGAATTCCAATGCCAGTTGCACCGGCGGCGGCAGTGCTACTGCTTCTGCCACCGGCGGAGCGGGTGGTTATGTTTTCCTGTGGGATAATATGCAGACGACTGCTACTGCGACCAACCTGAGCGTTGGTGCCCATACTGTCACTGTAACGGATGCTGCGGGTTGTTCGGCAGTAGGAATGGTGACCATCACCCAACCGGGTGCACCTACTGTAATTGTGTCGCCAGGTTCTCCGGCCAACTGTGTTGCCGGCGGTGGTTCTGCAACTGCAGGCGCTTCGGGTGGCACAGGCCCTTACACATTTGCCTGGAGCAACGGCGCGACCGGCACAACGGTCACCAATCTGAACGCAGGTACCTATACGGTTACTGTTACAGATGCGCTCGGTTGTACTGCAACCGGACAGGTGAGTGTGGCTGCTTCCATTCCACCAAATGTGGTGATCGTGGCTTCCTCCAATGCTAAATGCGACCAACCTGGCAGCGCTACTGCCAGCGCGTCAGGCGGTTCAGGCGCTTATACTTATATATGGGACAATGGCGAAATGACTGCTACTGCCAGCAACCTCGCTGCCGGCCCCCACACCGTAACGGTTACAGATGCAGCAGGATGTACCGCTACGGCATCTGTTATTATCGGCTCTACGGATAACGGAATCACTATCGGCGACTTTGTCTGGTATGACGGTACGCAGGATGGTTTCCAAAACAATCCTGAACTGAATGACGGCGTATCTAATGTAACGGTTATGCTCATCAGACCAGGTGTTGACGGTGTTTTTGGAACATTTGACGATGTGACGGTGGGCACTACCACCACTAATGCCGCCGGTAAATACGAGTTTACCTGCGTCACACCGGGCACCTATATCCTGATGTTCAGCGGTATCCCTTCAGGTTATGTCTTTTCTCCAAAAGACAATGCCATGAATGACTGCAAAGACAGCGACGTCAATCAAAATGGCAAAACGGCGCCTTTCACGATTATTGCCGGTCAGCTGGATAATTTGTGCTTTGATGCAGGTATTCATATTCCTTGTATCAATGTAACCAATGCCGGTTTCATCTGCTGCGATCAGATTATTTGCGAAGGAGAGACACCGGATTTGATAGAAGGTCAAGTCGCGCCTTCCGGTGGAGTCGGCGCAATTGAATACCTGTGGGTTCAACTTATGCAGGTGGGCGGTTTGCCTGTTTGGCAGGGTATCCCCGGCGCTACCGGCGTCAATTATCAGCCTGGTCCATTGTTTGAAACAACGCGATACATGCGTTGTGCCCGCCGCGAAGGTTGCAGCACTTACTTAGAGACCAACATCATTACGATTCAGGTACTGCCTTCCGGCGGTGGATGCCCGGGCTTCGCTTCAAACCTGAATGCGTACGTACAATCGAATAATACAGTAAAAATAGATTGGACTACAGCACCGGAAGGTGATGCCTACATTTATTCCGTACAACGTTCGGCGAACAGAACGACTTGGGATGTGGTAACAACCGTCACAGGCCATCAAAATGCCACGGCGCCTAATCAGTATACCGCAATCGACCAGACTCCTTTAGCAGGTGTGAGTTACTACCGTATCAAACGCTCCAATGCCAATGGCGTCAATGTATTCTCGGAAAGCACGGAAGTCAGTCTTGATCTGTCGGCGGTTACAGCCGTATCGGTGTACCCAAATCCTGTGGCAGACGTTTTGACGATCAGAAATGCCATGGAATACGAAACAGATGTTGTAGTAACTGTTTCGACTACCAAAGGAGATGTGTTGCACACGCTGATCATCCCTCAAGGCACCCTGATGCAAGAAGAATTGCCGATGCGCGATCTGCCATCAGGCATTTATATGATCCGTATTCAACTGGGTAATGGAGAGATCAAAACCGTCAAAATTGCGAAGTTTTAAGTAGACGGATTCTTTTAGGATCATTTTACAATGACCGTTCGGGTGCTGAAGCCTGGACGGTCATTTTTTTTGCAGCGCTGATTTCATCAATTTCCTGTTAATAAAGAGAAAACATTTCCCACTATCGGGCGTTTTCATCACCCTTTCCTAATTTTGCGCACTATTTTTTGTATTTTTTATAATAAGAAACAGTTTTTAAACCAGAAATGCTACTCACCAGGTCCTTTTCCACATCAGATTGCGCTCTTTCTACCGGCCAATCAGGGATGGAAACGGACTGCAATCATGCCTCCAATTATTATGTTCAAACATCTGCTGGCCTCGGCTTGCCTTATCATGTGGTTTGCAGCCACCCTGACCGCCCAATCCGAAGACCCCATACTTTTCACTGTAAACGGCAAGCCTGTAACGGTATCTGAATTCAGGTACATCTACACCAAAACAAATCAGGATAAAGCCGATTTCTCGGAAGCTTCTCTGCGGGACTACCTGGACCTTTACACAAAGTTCAAACTCAAGGTTCAAAAAGCCCGGGATATGCGCTTAGATACTGTTGCATCCCTGAACAGCGAACTGGAGGGCTATCGCCGCCAGTTAGCCAACTCCTATTTAGTAGACAAGGAAGTTACCGAAAAACTCATTGCAGAGACCTATCAGCGCATGCTGCAGGATGTCAATGTCAGCCATATTTTCATTGCCTGCGATCGAAATGCCAAAGCTGCCGACTCGCTCATTGCCTATAACCGGGCAATGAAACTGATGGCGCTGCTTCAAAGCGGCGCCCCCTTTGAAACCGTTGCAGCAGATAGCTCGGAAGATAAATCAGCGAAAGAAAACAAAGGTAACCTCGGATTCATTACGGCTATGTTACCCGATGGCTACTATGCCATGGAAAAAGGCGTCTATGCCGCATCAAAAGGCGCCGTACTCGGCCCGATCCGCTCCAATACCGGTTATCACTTAGTGCGGGTAAATGATTTTCGCCCGGCGCGCGGTGAAGTTGAAGTGGCCCAGATTCTCCTCCGCAAGGATAAATCGCCTGAAAAAAACACCCTTCAACGTATGCGTATTGACAGCGCATATACCCTGTTAAAAGGCGGCGCTAAATGGGACGATATTTGCGCCCGTTATTCCGAAGACAAAACGACGGCGCCCAAAGGCGGTTATCTCGGTTTCTTTGGAATCAACCGCTACCAGCGCTCTTTTGAAGATGCGGCATTTGCGCTGGAAAAAGACGGCGATTTTTCCGCTCCGGTAGAAACCAGCCTCGGATGGCATATCGTCAAACGGGTGGGCCGCCGCCCGATTGGCACTTTTGAAAGTACCAAACGCGCCCTTTCTGAACGCATCAAACGCGACAGCCGCAGTGAAATTTCTAAACAAAGCATGATTGCTCGGATCAAAAAAGAGGGTCGTTACCAGGAATACCCCGATGTGCTGGCCAAATGGTCGGCCCGCCAGCTGGATACCGTTTTTCTGACGTTCAAATGGAAGGCAGATCCTGCCAAACCACAGGATGCTCTGATGCGGTATAATGACAATACCACGTTCACTGTTGCCGATTTTGAAGATTACTGCGTAAAAGCCGGACGCGACCGGATGCGCGGCGCCGGAATGCCCATGCAGGAAACCATTCAGCGCCTGTTTAAAAACTGGTCTGACGAAGTGGCCATGCAATTTGAAGAAAGTCAGTTAGACAAAAAATACCCGGACTTTCATTCCCTGATGCGCGAGTATGAGGAAGGTATTCTACTCTTTGAAGCCCTGAAACTGAATGTCTGGGACAAAGCCAACAATGATTCCATCGGCCTGGAACAGTACTACAAAATGAACCTGAGCCAAAAATATAAATGGGACGAACGTGCCAGGGTCAGTATCTATACCCTGAAAACGGATGATTCTAAAACCGGCGAAAAAGTGCGTCTGCTCGCTTCCAAAAAGCCTGCGGCGGACGTACTGAAAAAAATCAATAAGAAGACGGAAGTGGTTACCGTGATGGAAAAACTGTACGAAAAAGGTAGAAACAAAGACCTGGGCGCCTTCTGGTCGGCAGGTTCGGTTACCAGCATCAAAACGGATGCCGCTACCAAGACGTCCTTTTTCCTGAAAATTGAGGAAATCGTACCACCCACACCCAAAGCGCTTTCAGAAGCGCGGGGTTATGCAGTGGCCGACTACCAGGACTACCTCGAAAAACAGTGGATCGATGATTTGCGCAAAACGTACACCGTACAGGTGAATGAGGCAGCGCTGATGAGCATGGTTAAGAAGTAGTTATTGGTTATCGGTTATTAGTTATTAGTGTGGTAATGGAACAACTGTACAAATGTAGGGCATTCTTTCTTGTGAAGCCCAGCATTTGTACAGATGGCCCACTACCACCCCTAATAACTAATAACCGATAACTAAAAAAGGAACTTCTTCCCGTTCCACCATTCCGTTTCAATAATCGCCTCGTTTTTCCGGTAAAAATTCAAGGCCGGATCATTCCAGTCCAGCACCTGCCATTTGACCAAACGGCAACCCCGGCGGCGGCCTTCTTCCAGGAAGGCATCGAACAACATCTGGCCTGCCCCGAATCGACGACACTCCTCTGTCACCACAAAATCATCGAGGTAGAGCATCTTGCCTTTCCAGGAAGAATACGCCATGTAGAACAGCGTCATGCCAATCACCTGGCCGTCCATTTCAGCAACATGGCTTTCAAACAAGCCATTCCGAAAATCTTCGCGATACTCTTCCAGCGTGGCCGCAACGGCTTCCGGCGCTTTTTCATAGACCGCCAGTTCGAACATCAGGCCGTGGATGGCCTGCAAATCCGCTTCTGCTGCGCGTCGGATTGTAATGTTGGACATTTCGTTTGTTTTGTTTTCGTTATTCGTTATTCGTGTGGTAACTCTTGGCTTAATCTTATACTAAAGCCAAGAGTTACCACACGAATAACTAATAACCAATAACCAGATTAAGGTTCGTCGAACATATTGTAATACAGTTTCAGCGTTTCATCTTTTTCTTTTTCCTTGATATCACTGAGGATCGTTCTGAGGGCCGTTACCTTATCCATTTCTCCTTTTTCCTTGTAATAATTGCGGATGTCGGCAATTGCTTTGGTGGCCCCAAAACGGCGCCACTGACTGGTGGTAGCGTCTAAGGCGATATTTTTGAAACGATCGACACCGCTGTCGATAAGTGCAGCATCACCAATGCCGACCAAGAATTTCCGGTAGTTTTCAAAAAATGAAAAGGCGCCCATATAGTCCACCTTGTCTATTTTTTGTTCAAAAAACGGCAGGTTGGCCCGATCCGGGTTTTCACCATACAGTTCTGTTAAAACCGGGATAATAGCTTCGCTTTCGTCGTTTTGCAGCGCTTTGGATGCGGCTACTGCCGCCAGGGGATCTAATTTGGTAAGCCCGGAAAGCGCGGCGCCTACAACGCTGTACGCCTGGTCTGGCGCCAGTCCTTTTTGAAACAGGGGAATATATTGTTTGTCGCTGGTTTCCGCCAGCAATTCCAGCGCAGTGGCTTTGGTTCCGGGGTCGGTATCTTTTTCCGCAATGCCGGCAACCACAGACAAAACCGTTGTTTTGGAGGGATCGACATTTTGAAGCGCTTTTTGGCGAATGGCGTAAAATATATCCTTCAGCGCTGCTTCAAAAACCTGGTCTTTGAGCGCCGTTTTTTCACCTTCCAATGCTTCGAGCGCTTCCCAGCGGGCCAGGAAATGCGGTACATTCTGGTACATAAACGCCCACTCTTCCGGCGTATGGTTGTCGCGTTTGACGGCAAGCAGGGCTCTGCCTGCATCCGTATCGATCAGGGCTGGGCGGCTGGGCGCATCAAAACTGAAGGTTTGGCTGCGTTTGGTCAGGCGGATGCGTTCGCGGGTAGCTTTCCCCGAGGCATCGTAAATATCTACGGCAAGCGGAAGGTCGAAAATTGGGACAACACCCTCTCCTTCTTGTGTTTGTGTGATGGTGACTGTTGCTTTTTTGGCGCTTTCATCCCAGCCGTAGTTGATGTCGAGGTTGGGGTGGCCGGCGCTGAAAAACCACTGGTTAAAAAACCAGTTGAGGTCCTGACCGGTCACGTCTTCAAACGTCAGCCGTAATTCGTGGGCTTCCACATCGGTAAATTCATGTTTTTTCAGGTAGCGTTGCAGCCCGGTGAAAAAAGCATCGTCGCCAATCTGGTTGCGCAGCATGTGCAGGATGGCGCCGCCCTTGTTATAAGAATGCGCATCAAACATATCTTCCCGGCTGTCATAAGCAAAATGGATGAGCGGGTGGCCGCCGCCTGCTGCTGAAAATATATAGCCCTGGCGTTCCTGCATTTCATGGAAATCAGCGTCGTCCTTTCCGTATTTGTGTTCGAGCCACAGGTATTCGGAATAGTTGGCGAATCCTTCATTCAGGGTCAGGTTCGACCAGCTTTCGGTAGTGACCAGGTCGCCAAACCAGTGGTGAAACATTTCATGCGCCACTACTTTTTCATTGGTGAGGTGGTCGTCGAGCAGTTCGCGTTTGTTTTTTTGCATAAACTCCCCAAAAATCACAGCCGTGGTATTTTCCATAGCGCCGCTCACATAATCGCGTACAACTACCTGCGCAAACTTGGACCAGGGGTATGTGTAACCGAGTTTGTCGGAGAAAAAATCCAGCATTTCGGTTGTATGCGGGTAAATATCGCGGGCATACGGCTCGTACTTAGGCTCCACATAATAATCCACATCAATACCGCGCCACTTGTCTTTAACGACCGCATATTCCCCGATGGCCATCATAAAGAGGTAGGGCGCATGGGGCTTGTCCATTTTCCAGTAATCGGTACGGGTGCCGTCGGCGTTCTTTTTGGAAGAGAGCATGACCCCGTTGGACAGTGTTTTAAATTTCTGCTCGACCGTGATATACATTTCCTGGGTGCAGCGCTCATTGGGTTTGTCTACGGTCGGGAACCAGAAAGAGTTGCTTTCCGTCTCGCCCTGCGTCCAGATTTGCATGGGTTTTTCTTTATCCGCGCCGTCGGCATTGATAAAATAAAGGCCTTTGTCCTGGGTAATCGCAGCGCTTCCGCCGATGCTTTCGCGCTCGTCGGGTTTGGCTGTATACTGAATAGCGACCTTGAATTCATCGTTCCGGGTGTACGTTTTACCCAGATGGATGGTCAGTTGCTCATTGTTGTAGTCGTATTTCAACTGTTCCCGCTTGCCGTCAAACGTCACTGATTTGATGTCGAAGTTTTTGGCATCCAATGTTACCTTGTCGGTCGGATAGAACCAGGGGCGCATGGTAAGGGTGGCTGTACCATTGGCGCGTTTTTTCGGCCAATCGAAAGATATTTCAATTTTGGTATGCAGCAAGTCGTGTTCAAATGTGTTAGAGGGGTTGTAGGGCGGCAGGGTATCTGGTTCCTGCTTTTTTTCGGGCACTACTTCCGCCTCATTCATCATGGCGTATTCGACGGGTTCTTCGGCATCTTCTTCTTCGCCCATCAGGGGTTTGCCCATCGTATCCCAGACCACAGGTTCCTGGGCCGGCGTGGGTGTAGAAGCTATTTGAGAGCCTGACTTAGGCGTGCAAGCCATGTAGAGCGTAAAAACGGCGAGCAGCGCCGGTAAAAACAATTTTCGCATTAAGATTTGATTTATGGAAATACGGATAGGCTGGTAAAAAAGTTGAACATGGGGTAGATGCAAATAGAGACGCAAAATTCACATTTCAAATTCAGTTTTTTAACAAACTTTGCGACGTTTTCGGCTAATAGCCTGTTTTTTCTTCTCATCAACTGTACCAACAACGCTCTTGGAACAAAAAACGTACCTCGGGCATCTCAAAAGGAAATTTCACAGTACTATTACCACCGAATAAAACGCTACCTGTGGAAACATCTGAACCCTCTGTACTGCCTGCCGCCAAAAACAATCCGCGTACCATCAACGGATGGGCATTTTTCGACTGGGCCAACAGCGCATACGCTCTGGTGATAACCGTGGCCATTTTTCCCGGCTACTTCCTCGAGCTCACCAACGACACAGTAAATGTGCTCGGGTTCCGCATGTCGGACAGCACTTTATACGCCTGGAGTATTGCCCTCGCCTACCTGATTATTGCCATGTTGTCGCCTATTCTTTCGGGTATTGCCGATTATGGTGGCAGGAAGAAAGTATTTCTGCGATTTTTTACCACTTTAGGAGCGCTTGCCTGTATCTCGCTGCTGTTTTTCACCGGCATGAAAACGCTCTGGGTAGGTGTGCTGTGCTTCATCCTGGCAACCATCGGATTTGCAGGCGGCATTGTGTTTTACAACGCTTTTCTGCCGCTGATTGCTACAGAAGACCGCTACGATGATGTAAGCGCAAGGGGTTTCAGTTTTGGATTTATCGGGAGCGTTATTCTGCTGTTAGTCAATTTGCTGGTGATTATGAAATACGAGTGGTTCGGGTTTCCCGACGCGCTCCGCGCTGTACCAACCGCTTTTGTAATGGTGGGGCTTTGGTGGATCGGTTTTGCGCAGATTCCGCTGCGCCGGCTACCCGAAGAACGGTTGGTACGGGCGCGCACCAACTTAGTTCGCAAAGGATACGATGAATTGCGCAAGGCATGGCGTTCGTTGCGCAAGGATCGCAACACGGTCGCTTTTTTAGTTTCGTTTTTTTGCTACAATGCCGGTGTGCAGGCGGTGTTGTTTCTGGCATCCACTTTTGCCGAAAAAGAGTTAAATTTTTCTTCTACCGGGCTGATCGTTTTGGTTCTGATTCTACAGATTGTAGCCATCGGCGGGGCCTGGGCTTCCGCCAAACTGTCGGGGAAAAAGGGCAACAAGTTTTCCATTATGCTGATGCTAATCATCTGGACTGGTATCTGTATCGTGGGATATTTTGTACAGACCGGCGCTGACTTTTATTTCCTGGCAGCAGCAGTAGGCTTGGTCATGGGTGGCATTCAATCGCTGTCAAGGGCTACTTATGCCAAGTTTTTGCCGGAAAATACGCCCGATACGGCCTCTTATTTTAGTTTTTACGATGTCATGGACAAAGTTTCCACGGTGATGGGCACTTTCGTGTTCGGTTTTGTAGAACAAATCACCGGCGGTATGCGCAACAGCGTAATGGCCCTGGCTATTTTCTTCATTATCAGCGTGATTGTACTGGGGACTGTGACGGTGCGGCGGATGAAAACGGCGTAACTCAGTGTATCGTGTTTGGTGTGTAGTGTTTAGGGGAGCTTCGCCTTTGGCATTTGTTACTTGCCCAAACTACTCACTATTGCCAAACGCGAAGCACCCGAAACACTATACACGAAATACTAAACACCTAACTTAATTTCCATTCGTCCTTTCCATTCCCGGTCAGGCTCCAGCGACACCAGGCCCTGGCCGTTGTTAAAAGCATCCACGTTACAGCTCATGGGTTCCAGCGCGATGCTTTCGCGGTGAGGCGGCGTGAATACCTGGAAAAACGGAAACTGCCGGATACTGGCCGATACGTGTAATACGCGGTCGCCGTCTTTCAGCGTCATGCGGGCAGTGCCGGATGCGCGGCTGTTAAAAAAGCAGTTATCCAGGAAAGTATCACCCACCAACGTTTTTTTCTGAAAACCCAGGAAAACGGAGCGCTTGCCCGTTGGAATCATGCGATCATTGATGGCAACCAACTCGCAGGGCGGCAATTTCATACGGTGTTTATCGGCCTTGTCAGTCAGCCGGAAATAAGGGTGCCAGCCAAAACCGACCGGAATAGGCTGGTCATGCAGGTTGTGAACAGCCATTTCCAGCGTAAAGGTGCCGTTGTCGTGGATCATAAATTCTACTTCCAGCGAAAAAGGGAAAGGGTAGTATGGCCGGTCGCCCAGGTAGTTGTAACTACACAGGATACTGGCGTGGTCTTTTGCCAGAAAAACGTATTCCACTTCAAAGGCTTCGTCGCGGACAAAGCCGTGGATAGCGTTTTCAGTAGCGGCATTGTTGAGCGGAAATTCATATTGTTTGCCCAACCACTCGTAACGGCCCCTGTCAAGTCGGTTGGGGAAAGGGAACAGCAACACACTTTTGCCCCATTTGGCGGCCTCCAGTTCTTCGGGCGTTTCATAGCCATCAAGGATGTTCTGTTTGCCAAAAACAATATTCAGCACATTGGCGCCGCGCTCCGGGACAATACTGAAAGCATTTCCTGTCGATGGGTGGTGCAGTTCGTAGCGGGTAAATTTGCCGAAGGCTGTTTTCTTTAGTTCGTACATGATACTACTGTTTAGGGAGGATTGGATACTGAAAGTTGAGAGGTTGAGAACCCTCCTTCGCCTTACCTCCTTCGCCCGTGGGCTATGGCGGTAAAAAAGGCTTCGGCGGGTAAAGATTGAGAAAGTGTTGGAAATCAGTGGATTAATTTACCTTCTTGTTCAAAACCACTTTGTATTGAATAGAAAATGCGAATGTGGGAATTATTGTCAACGCTGCAATACCACTTTTTGCATGACCATCTGCCCGCCGGCTTCTACCCGGATAAAATACATTCCATCGGAACAGGAGCGAAAATCAATCTCCTGATCCCATTTGTCCACCTTTCCAGTTGATGTGTGTTGCAATACCTGTCCAAGGGGATTCAGGATATCAATTTCCAATTCAGCAGAATCGCTTAATAATAAATTCAACAGCACGATACCGGTACCTGGATTAGGACTGAGATGCATCTGGATGATCGCTTCCGGGTCTTTCGCAGGTACCGTCACATCTGCCGTAAGCGTAATACTCTCTGCACAACCGCTTGGATCTGAAATAGTAACGGTGTACGTGCCCTGGCCCACATTATTCAAGTTTTGAGTCGTTGCGCCTGAGTTCCATAGAAATTGATACAAGGCAGGGTTGCCCACTGCGGAAGGGTAACCGCCATTTAAGGCAAGGGTAACGGAGCCGTTGTTTTGCCCGTCTGACGCCGGATTTGCAGTAGCAAGCCCCTGAATTGGTTCAAGTACTGGAACTAAGGTGAGCAGCTGCGATGCCCCTACCACATAACATCCCGCTGAAACGTCTAAGTTATGCACTTTCGGTTCCGCATTGGGATTGATGAGGGTAGCGCCACCCACCACGACGGGCGTAAAATAGAAAACGATCGGTACGGAACTGGTGCTGTTGTTGAGCAGGTTCACGGGAATAGGCTCCGGGCTGAGCGCTGTACTGATAACGCCCAAAATGCTGCCCGGCCAGGTTCCCACCGGAATGGGCTGCGCCGTCAACACCCAGCTCATGCCGGCAAGCGGCTCTCCGGAGGGAATAACAAAGGTAGTGGCGTCGAAACTTAATGCATTCAGCAGGTTCTGGCCTTTACAAAGAAAGCCGTTGTTGGCAATTTGAAACGTACCCGCTACTGCCTGTTCGCAGGAAATTAGCGCTATACGGGTGATTTGAATACAAAAGCGGCCAATTGCTGCCATACCACCGGACGAATAGCCATCCACCATCATGTAATAGGTTTGGCCCGATTCGGTTTGAAAGTTGAGTCCTGCGCGAAAATCTGTGTTGGGGTCATTGTCCGGATAAAGGTCTTCGTTACAGGCCACCGGCAGCAGGTTGTCGCAGTCTGTTCCCTGGTAAATGCCGATTTGGGTATCCCCGCCGGTAATATATTGCGTGCCGGAATTGCAGGGAACCGTCTCTATATGAAATATGCCGCCATTTCCGGTAAACCTGAACCACAAGCTGTTATTGACCACAGGTTCAGCAATCGCTTCTGCAAAACACGCTGGAACCGGATCGCCCGGAGAGGCCGTCGCTGCAGAGTTGTCATAAAAGCCCGTCGTTTGTACAATACCTGTTCCGGCAGCAAAAAAAGCGGTGATATCGACGGCCGATTCGCAGTTATTCGGATCGTTTTCCCAAGATATCCCTTTAAATACGCTATTCAGCGGCGACAAACAAAGCGCCGCTACACCTGAAAAGTTCAAAAAAAGGGCGCGGGAAAACTTCATGTGAGTAGTGAGTTGTCAATTGTGAGTAGTGAGTTGTGAGCATTCGGTAGAAGTGGGTACTCGGTAATCTTTACCGAAATGCCACTCACAACTCACAATTGACGTCTCACCACCCACGTTCAAATGTTCAGGTAATTCATAAACGATTCATAACGCTCCGTCATAGCGTTGGAGTGATCGATATTGCTGAAAGTATGTTTCACTTCATATTCGTGGCGCTCCAGCGAAGCGATCACGCGGCTGATTTCGTGGCGGTTCACTTTGATGGTCAGTTCCACCATTTCAGGATCATCCCCGGAGGTTACAAATGTGCTAAGAATCTTGACATCTTCCGACTCCACAATTTGTGCGATGGTGGCAAGAGAGTAATCACGGCGGTTCATTTCAAGTACCATCACGGCGCCGGGTTCCGTAAAGGAAGCCGTATTGGCAAAATAGCGCAGCAGGTCGTTTTGAGAAATCAGCCCCAGGTATTTACCTTCCCCGTCTGTGACCGGGATAACTGTGAGGCGATTATCGCCCATGACACGCATGACTTCAAAAATATGTTCGTTTTCCAGCACGGCAAAACGCCGCAGCATGGAAAAATCGTAAGACCGGATCGGATCGTACAATTTATGGTTGAATACATCCTCTTCCGAAAGAATACCTACCAAACGACCGTCTTCCAATACCGGCAAATGTTTGACATGGTAGTCGTTCAGCAAATGAAACGCATCGCGTCCCGTTTGGTCGACCGTAAGGGCCGGTATATCATGAGCAATTAAACTATGAGCAGTCATCTTTCAGTAGTAGTATGTGTCTGGGCAGCATTCCGGTCTTGATTAAAAGAAGGAACTTTGTCTCAAACAATATTCCGGCCATTTTGCTCATTTGTTTATATCAAATGAAAAGCCAATGGCACAAATATTGGCGTAAAAACTTCTTTTCCAAAAACAATTAACTGATTGGTAAGAAAATAGGCGAATAAATATCAATAAAACCCAAAAATTAGCACTCATGCAGGTTTTTCAAACGCCTCCAGGCGCAGCAATTTCGCACCGGGCAATGTTTCTTCAACATATTGCCCAAACGTCGACCGGTCCGTTGGCCCTTGAAATAGAGCGGGCAGAGGGTTGTTATCTATATGACCGCGGGGGTAAAAAATACCTTGACCTCATTGCAGGCATCGGCCCCAGTGTGTTGGGGCACCGCCATCCGCAGGTACAGGCCGCCGTCGAACAACAACTCCATGCGTACTGGCATACCCTTGTTTATGGAGAATACGTACTGGCGCCGCAAGTGGAATTTGCGCGTTTGCTGAGTGAAAACCTGCCCGGGCTTGATTCCGTTTATTTCGTCAATTCGGGAACGGAAGCCACGGAGGGCGCTATGAAGCTGGCCAAACGATATACCGGTCGCTATTCGTTTATTGCCTGCCGAAATGCCTACCACGGCAGTACCCAGGGCGCCGCCAGCCTGATGTCGCCGCCGGATTTTACCCTTGCTTTCCAGCCATTATTGCCGGGTATACAGCATATTGACTTCAATAATCACGAGGATATTCAGAAAGTCGACTCCCGGACTGCTGCTGTCATTGTGGAAACTGTGCAGGGAGAAGCGGGTTTAATAGCGCCCGATCCGGCCTGGCTACAGGCTTTGAGGGCGCGTTGTACGGCTACGGGTACGCTGCTGATACTCGATGAAATTCAGGCAGGTTTTGGACGAACGGGAAGCCTTTTCGCCTTTGAAAAATATGGAATCGTACCCGATATATTGCTGTTGGCCAAAGGATTTGGCGGAGGTATGCCGCTCGGCGCATTTATTGCCCGCCGCGAAGTGATGCAGGCGTTGACGCACGATCCGGTACTGGGCCATATTACTACATTCGGCGGGCACCCGGTGTCTTGTGCTGCCGGGCTGGCTACGCTGAAGGTGCTGTTGGAAAGCGATTTGCTGGCGCAAATACCGGAAAAAGCAGCACTCTTTAAAAAAATGCTCGTTCACCCGGCTATCCTGGAACTGCGCAACGCCGGGCTTTGGTTCGCCGTTGATCTGGGCAATTATGCCAAAGTGCAGTCGGCCATCCGTTATTGTATTGAAAACGGCGTCATCACAGACTGGTTTTTGTTCAATGACCGTAGCCTGCGGATTGCGCCGCCACTCACGATTACGATGGAGGAAATTGAATTTGCCTGTAGGGTGATCTTAGCAGGAATGAGGAATGAGGAATGACCTCATCCCTCATCCCTGCAAAATCCCTCATCCCTAAAAAAAAGAGCCGCCCCGAAAAATCGGAGCGGCCCATATTCCCTCAAAAAACGCGGTTCTTATCTGTCCAGCGACTCTTTCAGAGCAGCCAGAGCAGCCAGATCGCCCAGCGTTTCTTTTTCTACTTTTTTCTGAACGTCACCGATTGCCGATTGCTGTTCGCCATCTTCTTTGGCGCGTTCAGCGCGTACTGCCGATTCTGCTTTGTATTTCAAATCCTCTAAGTAGCGGGTATGGGATACCAGAATACGGCGATCTTCTTTGTTGAATTCGATCACTTTAACCGTTAATACGTCACCCGGATTGACCGGCTGGCCATCTTCCTTGCGGATGTGTTTGGCCGGTGCAAATGCTTCGAGGCCGTGCGGCAGTTGGAACGTGGCGCCTTTGTCGTCGCGTTTCATGGCTGTCGCTTCGTGGTAAGAACCAACGGGGAAGAGTTCTTCAAAACCATCCCATGGATTTTCCTGCGTCTGTTTGTGACCCAGGCTGATCTGCCGTTTGTCTTTGTCGATATCGAGTACCACTACTTCGAGCGGGCTGCCCACTTTTGTGAACTCGCTTGGGTGTGCGTAGCGCTTGGTCCAGCTC
>Ga0163153_10004798_pt1 | contig 16597 bp, 19 predicted proteins | sample OliLakLV19MP6IB1_FD_148629 | JGI IMG/M metagenome (GOLD analysis project Ga0163153, IMG submission 148629) | Freshwater microbial mat bacterial communities from Lake Vanda, McMurdo Dry Valleys, Antarctica - Oligotrophic Lake LV.19.MP6.IB-1 | ecosystem: Environmental > Aquatic > Freshwater >... | reverse complement strand
GTGTTGTCACGCGCTCCAGGCAGCGGCGCTCCGAGCCGCCATGGCAACGATTACTTCATGTGCGCTGGCGCACAGACGGACATAGTTTCTCTGCGTAACTTGTTTAAGAGAGCCGAGGCGACCCAATCTCATGCAAACCTCTAGTTTCGATATCCACGGCATAGTCTGCATCGGCTGTATTGGTAAAGTGCAGCGCGCGCCTCGCAAACTTGATGGTCTCAGCCATGCTGATTTCAGCCTGCGCCCGGGCATCGCGGCCGTGCAGACCGGCGCCGTTCGAGTGACGTCGATACAAATCGAATGAGTGATCACCGCACCCGGATATTCAGCCCAAGTCCGTGCGGCAGACTTCGCACGTCGCCCAACAACCTGTGGCCGAGGAACTCGTGCTGTGGTGGCGGGTGGGCAGTCCCGTGATCGCCTACCGGCTCACCTCAGGGTTGCTCTATCACTTCATGCTGTCGCCCGAGATCGCGGCGCTGTCGATGTCGGGCACCTCCGCCTTGGAGGCGATCAATGCACTGAAGCTGAGACGGACCAAGCTAGCCGGCCACAAGAGCGCAAAGCCAAAAACCGAACCAGCGGCCGCCGTCGCGGCCCCTGCGGGAGCACCAGCGTGACGGAGCAACTACAACCAGTCGGATTGGCATTACAGCCGCTGCGAGATACAACCAGCACCCCAGATCGTGAGGGTGCCATATTTCCGCCAATGAGTCTCTTGAATCCCGAGATTAAGCAGGCATCCGATCTGCTGAAGCACCTGTTTCGCGGCTTCAACGGCAGTGTCACGATGCGCCTTTGGAACGGCACGAACCTGAAACTCGGAAACGCCGCGCATGACGACGCTCCCTCTCAATTCACCCTCGTATGCCGCAGCCCGGGAGTGGTTCGATCCATAGTTCTTGGGCGCGATCCGCTGCGCCTCGCTGAAGCGTACTTTCGGGGTGACATCGACGTCGAAGGCGACTTCTTCGCCGCGCTCAGCCTTAAGGATCATCTGCACTCGATCCAGCTTTCTTTGCGCGACCTTCTGAGCACCTTGCTTGCTGCCCTGCGGCTGCCCTCATCCGCAGGAGAAGCGCCAAACACCGCCAGCGACCGCACGACATTGCACGGACGCGGTGTCAAGGCGCATTCAAAAACCGAGAACCTTGACGCGATTGCGTTCCACTACGACGTATCGAACGAGTTCTACGCCTTGTGGCTGGACGTGGCAATGGTGTATTCCTGCGCTTACTTCGAGTCGCCCGCAGTCAACCTTGCGCAGGCACAGCAGGCAAAGCTAGAACACGTTTGTCGCAAGTTGCTGCTCAAGCCCGGCGAGCGCCTGCTCGACATTGGTTGCGGCTGGGGCGCACTGATCATCCATGCCGCTCAGCACTATGGCGTTCACGCCCACGGAGTCACGCTCAGCCGGCACCAGTTCACGAGGGCACAGCAACGTATCGATGAAGCGGGGCTGCAGGATCGCGTGACGGTCGAGTTGAACGACTACCGCGACCTCAAGGGTGAAGCAATCTACGACAAGGTGGCCAGTGTGGGGATGTTCGAACACGTCGGCCTGAAGAACCTGCCGGTGTACTTTGCCACGGTGCAGCGGCTGCTGAAGCCGGGGGGCCTGTTTCTCAACCACGGCATCACCAATTTCACCGAAGGTTGGAACAAGACACTGTCCACCGAATTCATCAACCGTTATGTCTTCCCTGACGGACAGCTCGACACCATCAGCAACGTGCAACGTGTGATGGAACGTGCGGACTTTGAAATCGCCGACGTGGGATCCCTGCGTCCGCACTACGCGCTGACGCTTCGGCACTGGGTTTCGCGGCTGGAACAGAATCGAAAACGCGCGCTGGAGCACGTCAGCGAATCGACCTACCGTATCTGGCGTCTGTACATGGCCGCTTGCGCCCTCGAATTTGAGTCCGGTGAGATCGGCGTCTACCAGGTGCTGGCAAGCAAGCGCGCAGCGGGCAGCACGATGATTCCTTTGACGCGCCGGCACATGTACCCGTGAAATGCGGAATCGACCAACGGCAGAGCGTCCGTCCTGAATGGAAAATCGAGTGCCGGCCCAAATCAGGGGCAATGACAGGATATAGAACAGGAAAATAGATGAGGCTTTTCACGCTTGAACATAGCAAGTTGGCATACCAAGTCGACTTCGCGCTGTATGGCAGCGCTATTCTGCTCCTGACATCCTTTCTGATGGTTACGGGCTCCAGTGAGCAGTGGTCAGCAATTTTGGCGCTCGCATTAGCTGGGTTCGCGAGCTGGACGGGCCTCGAGTACGCCTTGCATCGCTTTGTGCTGCACGGCTTGCAGCCGTTTCGCCGCTGGCATTTGCTGCACCATCAGCGACCAATGGCTTTGATCTTCACCCCAACGATCATGAGCGCGATGCTGTTTGCCCTACTGGTTTTCCTACCTGCACTGGTGTTAGGAGGGCTGTTGCGCAGCTGCGCTCTGACAGTCGGCATGCTGATCGGATATCTTGCCTACACGAGCACCCACCATGCCATCCATCATTGGCACAGCGACAATATCTGGTTAAGAAGGCGGAAACGCTGGCATGCGCTGCATCACGGCAACGTCGAACACTCAGAGTGTTACGGCGTAAGTTCTTCGTTTTGGGATCATGTGTTTGGTAGCAATCGCCGGGCAACCATGACGGTCGCCGTCGAAAAGCGGTGAATCAGAGTTGCTTGCGCAAACGTTTTAGCGGCTGCGATTCTTGTTACTCTTTTCGATTGTTGTCAGCAATTGAAAAATGTCAAAACGCGTAAATGAAAGACACTTCATGACTCAGGATGGTATTGCACATTCCAGTGTCTGGGGGCTCGCCGCAATCATGATCGTGATTGCGTCCTGGTTGATTTATCGCTACCTCGCCCCGAAAACGTGGCGCGAATGGGCAAGCGCCGGGGTCGTTCAAGCATTCATCATCGCGCTTTACGCCGAGATGTACGGCTTTCCGCTCACCATTTACCTGCTGGCTCGTTTTTTCGGATTGGATCGAAACAATCCAGTCGATCTCAACGCCAATTTATGGTCGTCTCTGCTAGGCATGGGCGAGCTGGGTATGATGATTTCGATGGTGCTGGGCTATGGACTGCTGTTTGTCGGTATTGGGCTTTTTATTCAAGGTTGGCGCGAACTGTATCGCGCGCATCAGCAGAAGCGGCTCGCAATAACCGGCTTATATAGTCTGGTAAGGCATCCGCAATACACCGGACTGTTTATTGGACTCTTCGGCGAGGGTGTCGTGCATTGGCCGACGCTGTTCTCCGTGGGCTTGTTTCCAATCATCGTATTGGTCTACGGTTTGCTCGCGCGCAGTGAGGAGAAACGCATGGTCAAACAGTTCGGGGAGGAATACCGCGCATATCAGCGGCGAGTGCCCATGTTTATTCCGCGTTTCGGCCAGTGGCGGCAGCTTGTCAAAGCTTCCAATGCGGCCATCGCTAAGGATGAGCAACCCCCGCAGTGATCTCGGGCGCGCAGTGTATGGGGTTGTCGCCGCAAACAAGAATCCGTGTATGCGCTATTTCAACGGCGACGCGGGAGCCTCGAACTTTTCCTTGATCTGCTGGTTGCGAAAAGTGGCTACGAATCGGGTAATTCGTCCGCTGGACGTCACGGTCATTTCCCCGCCGTGTGCTTTGACAATTGATTTTGTGATCGCCAAACCGAGCCCGGCACCGTCGCTCGACGTCTTTCGAGAAGGGTCGACCCGATAGAATCGATCAAACAGACGCGGCAGATGCTCGGCTGGAATCGGCTCGCCGAAATTCTCGACGGCAAGTTGCGCCGTCCCTGAGCTATCCACTGCAATCGTGACACCTACGGTGCCGCCGGCAGGGGTATGCCGGATCGCGTTGGATAGAAGATTGCTGATCGCACGGCGGATCATCAGCGCTTCGCCCTGGATGCTGCACTCACCGGTCAGCGTCAGGGAGACATTCTGTTCCTCGGCCAACGCGCCGTAGAAGTCGAGCAATTGCCGCGTCTCGGCCGCCAGCTCCACCGTTTCGGCCCGGGGCACGATCATTTCATTGTCGGCTTTCGCGAGGAAGAGCATGTCGGAGATCATGCGCGCCAGCCGACCGTATTCCTCGAGGCTGGAATGGAGTACGTCGCGGTACTCGTCGTCGGAACGTGCGCGGGAAAGCGCAACCTCGGTTTGCGTCACCAGATTACTGACCGGCGTACGCATTTCATGGGCCAGATCAGACGAAAATTCCGAAAGTCGTCGAAACGATTCCTCAAGCCGCGCGAGCATGTCGTTGAACGCCTCCGCCAATCCGCGCAACTCCGCCGGAAAGCTGGCTGGCGCCAGGCGATCATTCAGTTGTGTCGCCGAAATTCGCTGAGCCAACGCGGCCATGTGACGGACCGGCGCCAAGCCCCGGCGGGCGGCGATCCACCCGAGCAGCACTGTCAGCAGTACACCGACGACAATTGCTAGCCAGAGTTCGTCGCGTATGGCCTTCAAAAACACGCGTTGGTGGTCGATGTTGATCGTGACGGCAACAGTGAATGGGGTCGTCCCGGCGATTCCCGTGCGCGCTGACGCGACAATGTCTCGAAAAGCATGACCACCGCTCTCCCAGATCGATACTACGGAGTGCTCTTTACGGTGGGTACTGTCCAGCATCGCCGATGAGAACACGGTATCCGATGAGGCGAAAAGAACCCGACCGTCTGGTCCCAGGACAACGATAGAGAGCCCCGGATGCCCAACCAATGCGTCGTCAAGCGCTTGCGGAATCGTGTCAAGGTCGCGCTGCAAGGTTGCCTTTGCCAGGACATGGCGGACAAGTTCAAGCTTGCCGTTTAGTTCGACCATATCGAGCTCAAGAAAGTGAGCCTGCACTGCATTCACGACCAGGTAACCCACGGTAAGCAGGACCGCGGTCGATATCGCCGCAAAGAACAGCGTCAGTCGTAGGGTGATCGACGCAGTTCGCATCAGGTGCGTTCCCGGTCCTCGAGAACGTAGCCCATCCCGCGGACGGTTCGGATGAGCTTGGGCTCGAAATCGTCGTCAATCTTGGCGCGCAGACGCCGGACCGCAACGTCGATTGCATTGGTGTCGCTGTCGAAATTCATGTCCCACACCTGAGAGGCGATCAGGGAGCGTGACAAAACTTCACCCTGTCGTCGCAGGAGTAGTTCCAGCAGGGCAAATTCCTTCGCCGTGAGGTCAACCTGCTTGTGCGCGCGCGTCACCCGGCGCCGCAGCAGGTCCAGCTCCAGATCCGCCGCCGAGAGCACGACCGCCTCGATGGCTTTTCCGCGACGCAGCAGCGTTCGGATACGTGCCAGCAATTCGGAGAAAGCGAACGGCTTGACGAGGTAGTCGTCGGCACCCAATTCCAGACCCTTCACTCGCTCGTCAACTTGATCGCGCGCGGTGAGAAACAGTACGGGCAAGTCCTTGCCTTGAGCTCGAATGGCTTTCATCACCTGCCAGCCGTCCATGCCGGGCAACATCACGTCGAGCACAACCAGGTCATATTCCTCGGTCAGGGCCGTGTGCCTGCCATCAATGCCATTACGCACAAGATCAACAACATAACCGGCCTCGGACAGTCCCTGCTTGAGATAGTCGCCTGTTTTCTGCTCGTCTTCAATGATCAGAATCTTCATCGGCGCTCTCCGCGATGCGCGTCCACAAGAACACATTGTCCATCAATAGATCGCAAATCATGCAGGACATTACGAATGTGCAATCTTTGACCGTAAGGCGCTGGTCGCTTTCCAAACCGAAACCCCCGTTGCCCGAGGGGCTGGCTGCCAAATTACCTGGCCTGCATTTTCTTCACGGGTCCTTGGACCAATGTAGCGCAAGGCCCCGAACCGCAGCACCCGGACGAAATCATTACCGAGAAGTAATCCAGGTGTCAGCTTGGTGTGGCCTGGCGGTCGCCATACTCAGTCGGATAGGGAGTTCGAATTGGGGGTTGGCGACAAGGGTTGGCACGCCGCAACCGTAGGCGCGACATTGGCAAGAAGTCGATTTCATGGATGGGTTGCTCTCGCTGTTGCTGCTCACGCACCTGCCTTGACAAGTTCCAGATGGCTCCCGAAACGTTTGCCGTGCCGGCGAAGGTGGCGCCTTGAACGAGATCAGCGTCCTGCCCTCCAAAATGAATGCGCCAAATGCTACAGGCAGTGGCCGACAATCGCGCAACCAACCGCGAATTGCCGGGCCGCCGAACAGGGCTTACCCCTGGTACGTGCGACTGCTATTCCTGGCGCAGCGCCGGAAGTATGGTCAGGAGCTCGAACCCACGCGACTATGGGGCCGTATCCCGCGGGCCTTCGTGTTGTTCACCGTGCTCTATCGATGGCTTGACCGCAAAGACTCGCCGATTGAGCCTGGCCTGCGCTCGCTGGTGCAGGTACGGATTTCGCAGATCAACTGGTGCGATTTTTGTGTCGACCTGAATTCGGCCGTCGCGTTGGAGCGGCACGTATTGCACACCAAGTTGGCGTCGCTCGCCAGTTATGAGACCTCGCCGGAGTTCAATGAGCGGGAGAGAGCGACTCTGGCATACGCCGACGCGATGACGGACTCCCGAAAGAGTGTCGATGACGAGTTGTTCGCCAGACTGCGGCGTTTTTATGGTGACGACGAGATGGTCGAACTTACGGCGCTCGTAGCCTTTCAAAACCTCTCCAGCAAGTTCAATTCTGCGCTCGGCGTGCCTGCGAAGGGCTTCTGCGCGCCGCCGGCGCCATAGGAGCAACGATGAAGACCGGAATTTCGCTTGTTGCACTGGGCCATACCGCAAGCCTGTTCCTTTCCATCACGTTTACGCTGTGTGTCGTGTTCGATCTGGCATTTCCAGCGCATGCGATGTTCGAGTCCTGGCGCTCCCTGCTGCCCGGCTTCGAATGGATAAGCTGGCGGAGCTACTTTATCGGACTCGCCGAGAGCTACGGCTATGGCTGGTACTTCGCCCTCGTTTGGGCATCGCTCTACAACTACTTTGTCGGGCGCGCTGCGCGCGCATGACTCAAGGGCTTCTGCCAATCGCCCGCGTTTGAAAGCAAGCGTGCCCGGGCGCGCCAAATGGCCACGATTCATTCTGCTGCTTTGCATCACAAGGAGACGTTGATGAGCAGAGTTTTGATCGCCGTGCTGAGTATGGCCGTGAAAGGTTCAACCAATGAATCCATTTCATCCTAACCACGTACAACCACCAAGGCGAGACTTGGTTCAAAGGGGAAGCGCCATGAAAGAGGACGCGCAACGCAGCAGCGAATCGTGGAGAGTCAGAACGAATATGGCTCTGGTCGGATTCAGCCTGGTCGGTGGGTTGTTCCTGATTTCCGACCATTGGGCGCATGTCCTCCCATACCTTCCGTGGCTGCTGCTGGCAGCGTGTCCCCTGATGCACATATTCATGCACGGCTCGCACGGGCACGGAGCGCAGGAGCACAGCGAGCCCTCGCGCCAAAGCCACGTAGGAGCACAAGAGGGACATGCCCCGCTCGTCGACATGTCGGAGATATCCGCTGCCGGTTCCGGTGACGGCAATCGACCAACAACGTGATGGCGTATGCGAGTCGAGACTGAAGCGGAGGAGGCCCGTCTTGCCCGGATCGATGATCCCGGCATTCTCGCGGTAGCATGTACTTGCGTCTGGTGTCGCTGCGGCAGCGAGTACGGGTGATACCCGTACGCAATGTGCGGGCTATTGCGCGGCAGTAGAAACGAACTTGACCAGGAAGGACAACATGGCGATCGACCCGGTATGTGGGATGACAGTAGATGAAAGCTCCGCCGCAGCCACGCGGGATCATGACGGCACGACGTATTACTTCTGCTCAACGCGCTGTGCCGCCAAGTTCCAGGCCAATCCAGACGATTACACGAAGAAGCCGCGATCCGGAAACGCGCACGAGCACAGTGCGCATGCCGAGGGTGACCCGGCCGCTCCATCGGCGGCCGCGAGCTACACCTGCCCGATGCATCCGGAGGTCCGACAGCCTGGACCGGGTAGTTGTCCCAAATGCGGCATGGCGCTCGAACCTGAAAGGCCTCGAATAGCCGCTACTACCACCAAGTACACCTGTCCGATGCATCCGCAGATCGTGCGCAATGAACCGGGCGATTGTCCGATCTGCGGCATGGCACTGGAGCCGATGGGCGTTCCGGCCGCCGATGAGGGACCGAACCCCGAGTTTGTCGACTTCAAGCGCCGTTTTTGGATCGGTACCGTCCTGACGGTTCCGCTTCTTGTGCTGACAATGGGCCCGCTAATCGGACTGGGATTCGTCCGTGACATCCTCGGCGAGCGCACAACACTTTGGATCGAACTCGCCTTGGGGACACCGGTCATTCTTTGGGCCGGCTGGCCGTTTTTTGTGCGCGGAGCCAAGTCGGTGATCAATCGCAGTCTGAACATGTTTACCCTCATCGCCATCGGCGTAGGCGCTGCCTATCTCTTCAGCGTCATCGCTGTGCTCGTGCCTGAGATATTCCCGGATGGATTCCGCGATGCCGAGGGCCATGTCGGGGTTTACTTCGAAGCGGGTGCCGTGATTGTCGTGCTGGTGCTGCTCGGCCAAGTCATGGAACTTGGCGCAAGAGAACGCACCGGCTCGGCAATCCGGGCGTTGCTCGATCTCGCGGCCAAGACCGCCCGCGTCGTCCGTGCGGATGGCCGCGAGGAGGAGATCCCCTTGGAGGATGTCAAGGTTGGCGACCGGTTGCGCGTGCGCCCGGGCGACAAGGTACCCGTCGACGGGGTCGTGGTCGATGGACGATCGTCGATCGACGAATCGATGATCTCCGGCGAGCCGATTCCGGTCGAGAAAGTAAAGGGTGACAAGGTCACCGGAGCCACGATCAACGGCACGGGCAGTCTCGTGATCGAGGTCGAGCGAGTCGGCGCCGACACCATGCTGAGCCAGATTGTCGAGATGGTCGCGAACGCGCAGCGCAGCCGTGCGCCCATCCAGAAGCTTGCCGATTCCGTGGCCGGCACCTTTGTACCCGCAGTCATCGGTATCGCGGTCATCGCCTTTGTCGTCTGGGCCATCTGGGGTCCGGCACCGGCGCTTTCGTACGCACTGGTTTCGGCGGTTGCCGTTCTGATCATCGCGTGCCCGTGTGCGCTTGGTCTCGCGACTCCAATGTCGATCATGACGGCGACGGGGCGGGGCGCTCAGGCGGGCGTACTGATCAAGAATGCCGAGGCGTTGGAACGTTTCGCCAAAGTCGACACGCTGATTGTCGACAAGACCGGGACGCTCACCGTCGGCAGGCCGAAGCTCGTCGCCGTCCTGCCTCAACCCGGGTATGAAGAGGACGAAGTACTGCGCCTCGCCGCGAGCCTGGAGCGGGGCTCCGAGCATCCACTCGCCGAAGCGATCGTGACCGGGGCCGAAGAGCGCGGCGTCGCCCTGGCAAAGGCCGATGAGTTCGAGGCAATCACCGGCAAGGGGGTGAGAGGCGTCGTCGACGGCAAGGCGGTGGCGCTTGGCAACGCCAAGCTTCTCGCCGATCTCGGACTCGACGGTGGCAAACTCGCCGAGACCGCCAATGCCCGGCGCGACGAGGGCGAAACGGTGATGTTCGTGATCGTCGGGTCTGAAATCGCCGGCCTCGTGTCAGTCGCAGATCCGGTCAAGGAGACGACCGCTGACGCGTTGAAGGCGCTGCACGAGCAAGGCTTCCGAATCGTCATGGCGACTGGCGACAACGAGCGGACGGCAAAGGCGGTGGCCGCGAAGCTCGGGATCGACGAGATCCGCGCCGACGTATTGCCAGAGGACAAGGCGCGCATCATCAAGGAGTTGCAGGCCGAAGGCCGCAAGGTCGCCATGGCGGGCGATGGCGTCAATGACGCGCCTGCGCTGGCGCAGGCCGACGTCGGGATCGCCATGGGCACAGGCGCCGATGTTGCGATCGAGAGCGCGGGCTTCACCCTGGTCAAGGGCGACCTCAACGGCATCGTCCGGGCCAGGCGGCTCTCTCGCGCGACTATGCGGAACATCAAACAGAACCTGTTCTTCGCCCTGGTCTACAACGCCGCCGGCGTGCCGGTGGCGGCGGGTGTTCTCTATCCCTTCTTCGGCATTCTGGTCTCGCCAATCTTCGCGGCCGCGGCCATGAGCCTGTCGTCCGTCTCGGTGGTGGGCAACGCCCTTCGATTGCGTTCGGTCAAAATCTAGGGCAGCAGTCCCTTCCCGTGGGAAAAGCGCTACTCCCGAAAGGCCGACCGATCAGGCGCAAGACCGTCAGAGCCTACTGATTCGCCGCGACCTCGATCGTCCCCTTCATCCCTTTCTCGTAGTGCCCTGCAACCAGGCAGGCGAACTCGAAAGTGCCGGCTTTGCTGAATTTCCAGGTGATGCGCTCGGTCTTGCCCGGCTTGACATGGGCGATGTACGGTGCGTCGTGTTCCATTCCGGGATGCTTGAGCATCAGCTCCCCATGTATCCGCAACTCCTCCTGGCTTCCGATCACGAACTCATGGAGAAGTTTGCCTTTTGTTGGTCGCGACAATGGTCACGACCTCGCCTTCCTTGACGCGAATAAGCGTCTGCGAGTATCGCATCTTGTCGTCCATGGTGATCGCTATCGTGCGGCTGGCCAGCTTGGGATCGCCCTCGACCCCGAACGTATGCACGTGGGGCGAGATCGCCGCCTTCGCAGTAGCGGGTTTGGCTGGACCTTCGTGAGCGAACGCGGCCTGGGGCAGTGCTGCGAGCATTGTCGAAGCCGCGAACGCCACAGCCCAAGTGTTGTAACGGTGGCGGCAGGCGCTCCCGATCCGCCCCCGATGGACGTGCCGGAAAGAGCGAGCTGCAGGTCGGTCTCGGCAATCCAGAAGTCGCGCAGCGCGTCGATGTAGGCGTTGACGCTGGCAATCTGTTCGCGCGCATCGGCCAGGAGTTCGAATACGCCGATCAACATGCCGTTGTAACGCAACACATTTTCATCGGCGATCCGCTTGCGCAACGGCACCACCTCGTCGCGATAGTGCCGCGCGATATCGTAGGTCGTGCGATAGGTTTGATAGCTGGTTCGGACTTCGGACTGCGCCTGGAGCGCAATGCTTCGCAAGCGATGCACGCTTTGCATGTAGGTTGCTTCGGCGCGCGCGATCTTGGCGTCTCCCCAGTCGAACAACGGAATCTCGATACCGATCTCGTAGCCGTTCTGGCGCGATTCACCGGTGGCGCTCTCGTTCGTGTATCCAACTTCGATGACGTCGATGAACCGAGTCGCCTTGGTCAGCCCGAGGTTGGCGGCCATGGCTTCGGTACTTCGCTTGGCCATCGCGACGTCGAGACGGCGCTCCAGCGCGGTACGCTCGGCGTCGATCGGCTCAACGGCCGCTGCAGGCAGGTTAACCGCTCTGGCAGGCGGTAAGTCAAGGTCCTCTCCGGACACGCCCAGGAGCCGCGTCAGGCGCTCTCGCTCGACGTTTGCCGCAAGCTTGGCCCTGGCCAATTGACTGGTGGCATCGGCATAGAACACCTGCTCGCGCATTCGCTCCAATTTGCCGAAGTTTCCGACCCGAGCCATGCGCGCGGCGAGCTCCGCGGCCGCTTCCGCGGCACTCTTCACCTGCTCAAAATACTTCACCGACTCCTGCGCGGCTATTGCCGCGAAGTAGGCCCTTCGCGTCTCGCCGACGACTTGCACGACTTCCGAGGCGACTTGGAACTGCGTCGCCTCATACTGGCGCCCGGCGATCTCCTGCGTCAAGGGCATTGTCAGCAGCGACATGATGCTTACCACTGTCGTTCGATCGATCCTGGTCACTTCGCTGCTACGCTTGTTGCTGAAAGCGACTCCAGGGTTTGGCAGGCGTCCCGCTTGCACCAGGTCGGCCTCGCTGATACCCAGCCCGCTACGGCTAGCCTTCAAGCCCGCATTGTTCAGCAGCGCGACCTGGATTGCGTCCTCCACGTTGAGTGACTTGGAGAGCAGAGTGCGGGTAGTGGTTGCGATCGCGGTCGGGTCGGCTTCCTTGTGGGGAAGCGTGATATCACCGCCAATGCGCTCGCGCGAGATCTTGCACCTTCCCGACGCCGCCATCCGGAGACAGGGAGGCACAACCTGCAAGGGCAAGGAGCGCGAGCGCCATGCCTGCTGATCGCAGGCGGCGGATAGCTACTTCGCTCATGGCTTCGCCTTCGTCACAATCGGTGTTTTGGGCGGTGGTGCCGTTTCAGGCGCCGGCTTCCGAGCCATCGCCGGCATGGAGCTCTTCATCTGTCCCATGTGCCCACCAATCGCCGCAGCGTCGTCATTGGCCTGTTTCCAGGAAAGAACCTGGAAATCAGTGAACGGCAGGTAGTCGCTGAATGCCGACTCGTACTTCAGTTTCATCGCCGAGCCGCTACTTGCCGGCGGCGCCGCGGGTTGGGCGTGCGCCATTGCAACTGAGGTGGCAACGATGGCGCCCATGGCAAAGCGTGACAAGAGCATGGTGAACTCCTCTTTTTGAACCGTGTGGGGCGCCGGAGGGCGCCCATGCTGGAGCGTTACCCGCGCATATGGACTTCGCGCACGCGGTGCGCGCAATTCGCAGAGCTTTGGAACTCGGCCGACTTGCGTCCAGTTGTTGCCTCAGACCGAGTAGGCACGAGGAGGGCGGAAGGGACCGTCAGTGGCGCACGACACCATGTCGAACGTGGACGCCCAAGCCATCCACAAACTGGCTCCGGAAGGCAAGAACCGACGCCAATGGTCCATCAGTGGTCTGCTACGTTGACCCGCACCATCCGATCACGCTGGATGTCAACTTCACCGAGCGCAAATCAATATATCAGCGTTCCATTGGCTGGACGCAGCATTACAAATATGTAATCTGAACGTCATTTTGGCGTTCGATTCGCACTCGCTTCTTGCGCCGGGTGGCGGAATCCGAGCGCCGGTTTGCGCGTGGAGCGGATGATGGATGTTTGGGTGCGCGGGCGTCCCGAGTGACAAGGCAGGCCAGCCGGGCAAATCGCGCTGCCCTACATGAAACGTGTATCGCATCCGGATACGCGTCAATTGCGACATGCCGCCCCCGGCGCGCGTCAAGGTAGTTGTCGCCTCAACCGAGTGAACAGCTTCACTTGACGGGGCAGGCGTCCCAAAGCGCAAGACAAGGTCGCGAACCGGTCTGACCTTGCCTCGATTTGACGTACACCAGGCTACGCAGCCATGAGGCTGGATTCCGCCCGCGCCGAAGTCTGATATCCGATCGACGAATGCAAGCGCCGATGATTGTAGAAGCCTTCGATCCATTCAACAATGTCGAGTCGGGCCTGGGCTCGGGTTTCGTATCGGAGTTGATGGACGCGCTCGACCTTCAGGGTCTTGAAGAAGCTCTCCATCGGTGCATTATCCCAGCAGTTGACCCGGCGGCTCATCGATTGCAGCATGCGGAAATCGGCGATCAACCGCCGGTGGCTGCCGCTCGCGTACTGGCACCCGCGGTCGGAATGCATGATCAATCCCGGCGCCGGTTTGCGCCGCCAATAGGCTGCCTTCAGCGCGTGGCAGACGAGGTCGGCGTGCAGCCGATGGCTCATCGACCACCCGACGATCCGCCGGCTGGCCAGATCCATGATCACCGCGAGATACAACCAGCCCTCGACCGTGCTGAGATAGGTGATGTCGGCGACCCAGGCACGATTGATTTCCCAACCCTCGAACCGGCGCGCAAGGACGTTGGGCGCCACCGGCAGGCGGTGTTGGAGTCCGTCGTCACCCGGTAGGGGCGCTTGTAGACCGGCCGCAACACTTGCCGCTGCAGGCTGCGGCGGACCCGCTCCGGGCCCACCCGCACACCCTGCTCGCGCAGTCCGCGCACGATCCGAGGACGCCCGTAGCTGCCTTTGCTCGCCGCGTGCATCGCCGCCACCTGCGCATCCAGCCGCGCATTCGCCTGCGCCCGGGGGCTCGGCGGACGCCGTCGCCATTGCAAATAGCCGGTGCGCGACACTACCAGCAATCGACACATCCGGCTGACCGCATAGTCGTCGCGATGCTGCTCGATCCAGGCGTACCTCACCGCGACTCCTTCGCGAAATACGCCGCCGCTTTTATTACGATTTCCAGATCAAGCTTGGCACTGGCCAGCTCACGCCGCAGCCGCGCATTCTCGGCTTCCACCTCCGAGACCGGGCGCTTTACCGCTATCGCTGAACCCGTGGCCGGAGCCGAGGCTCCATCTCGACTTTGCCGAACCCAGTTCGTCATGGTTGACTGCGGAATCCCCAGTCGCTTTGCCGCCGTATTGCCACCGATCGACATCGCCAGCCTGACCGCCTCGCTCTTGAACTCATCCGTGTACCGCCGATTCGGAACCACTTCCTTCTTTCCCATCTCGCCCTCCGTTCATCAGAAAACGACCAAAATTCTGATGTACGTGAAACCAGGGCAGGGTCAGTCAGGAAGGAACGGCCGGCTGGCGCCCAATGGTGGAGCGGTGTGCGGAACCAACATGTGCGGAACCAAGCAGTTGACCTATGTGCGACGGCGCACCGACAATCTCAGTAGTCCACGCAAGACTCAACGATATTGGCGCGTCTATTGGCAAGCTGCCACGGGTCGGATGCGGCTGCGGAGGTCCGACGGTATGCGCGCAATCGGCTACGCGTTGCTTCATTGCAAGTTAGCCGATGACGTACATGCGCTGGCGGGCTGTCTGATCGTTGCAACGGGTGCTCGCGGCGCGCCGTGGTTGGCGCGTCATCTTCTCACGTCGCATTTCCAACGTGATTCGTCTGCTTCATCGTTCATTAGGAGGAGATCATGAAAGCTTTACTTGCTATGGTTGTTGGTACGGTGCCCCTAGTGTCTGCCAGCGTTGCGTTGGCGCAGAGCGGAGGCATGATGAATGGCGGCGGCTGGATGGATGGATACGGCGGGATGGGTGGATACGGCGGGATATTTGGTGCCGATCCTGCTTGTCATCGTGGTTGCCGGTGTCGTGATGTGGTTCGTCAAGCAGAAGGGCAAGTGAACAGATAGTGTCGAACAATGGAACTGGTGCCGCCGCAATTGAGCGCTGCCAGCGCCAGTTTCGCTTCAAATGGCGCTGAATGGCTCTGATCGGGGCTTTTTTGATGCCCGCTCTCGGCGGTCGCACTTTAGAGTGCAGAACAGCCCGTTATCGAGCTGTCCGATTGGTTGGCGCCACTCTATGCACACCGTGAACCTCGTGATTCAACCAACTCGATGACGGTAAGGTGAGCGTGGTCGGAATTACTTACTTTTCGGACGTATTGTGCATATGGGCTTATGTCTCGCAAGCTCGCATCGATGCCGTCAAAGACACCTTTGGGGACGCCGTCCGAATGGAACATCGGTTCTGTTCCGTCTTCGCCGATACGGCAGGGAAGATCGCCTCGGCCTGGAAGGATAAAGGCGGATATGCGGGGTTCAACTCGCATTTGCGGCAGGTAGCGGAGAGTTTTCCCCATATTGAGGTGCACCCCGAGATCTGGTTGAAGACGCGCCCTTTGACTTCGGCCAGCGCGCATTTATTCATGAAAGCAGTCCAGCAGTTGCATGCCGATTCCGCATCGCCAGGAAGTCAATCTGCGCCGGGCCTTTTCGATCAAGTGATGTGGAATTTCCGCTGTGCGTTCTTCCGCGACAATCGGGACATTGCTTGCTGGGAGGTCCAATGCGAGATAGCCGAGGCCCTTGGCGTCGATATTTGCGCTATCGAAGAGTCCATTCACAGCGGCCGCGCATTCGCCCGCTTGGCCGCGGACTACCAGGATGCGGAAAAGTTGCGGATCGAAGGCAGCCCGAGCTTCGTGCTTGACGAGGGGCGCCAGAAGCTTTACGGAAACATCGGGTTCCGCTTACTGGAGGCGAATATTCAAGAACTCTTGCGGACACCCGGCGCCGACGAAGCCAGTTGGTGCTGAAGGGAGGACCCCCGTTCCGCGGACCCCGCGCACCTGTGGCGTTCACGAGCGTGCCGACAGGAGGGGCGACCGCTTCCTGGGCCAAGGCTTGGTGGCTGCTGTTACGACCCTTGTTCCTCTGCTGGCCTTCGGCATGCGATGCGCTCAAACCTGGCGCCAACTACGGGGCTTCAACTAATACCGGGCTTCTGGCGCCGTTATGTCGAGGCACCCCCAGGTCGGCGACGCGCACTGCCTGCCCGGCTAGGTCAGGCTATCCCAAACCGTCGGCGCAGCACCGCGCGACCAGAATTACTTGGCGTCGCGACCCCACGACCGCTGCAGCTGTTCGCGCTGCGACTTGGTGAGCACGGCGTCCATCTGCTTCTGAGCGTCGGCTCCCGAGGCCCACATCTGCTGCCGGAGTTTCTCCAAATTCTTGTATGCCTTGCCGATGGCCGCATCATCGGCCTTGCCGGAGGCGAGCAATCCGCGTATCTGGAACTGCTGCTCCTGTGTCTTGCCCATCAGGTCCCAGTGCTTGGTGGACAACCCTTCCTGGATCTTGGTGATCTTTTCGCGCTGATCGTCGGTGAAATTGAGGCCACCCAGGATGTCGCCGCCATAGCCGTACATCATCGCTGGCCCCATGCCGTTGCCGCCAACGCCACCCATCATCCCCGGCCCCATGCCATATCCGCCGTAGCCACCC
>Ga0163153_10004796_pt1 | contig 16600 bp, 10 predicted proteins | sample OliLakLV19MP6IB1_FD_148629 | JGI IMG/M metagenome (GOLD analysis project Ga0163153, IMG submission 148629) | Freshwater microbial mat bacterial communities from Lake Vanda, McMurdo Dry Valleys, Antarctica - Oligotrophic Lake LV.19.MP6.IB-1 | ecosystem: Environmental > Aquatic > Freshwater >... | reverse complement strand
ATGATGTTGAATGTGATAGGCTGAAAAGAAGAGCATTTCACGAAGCGTGATCTTTCCTAAAAGTGGATGGGGCAGGAGGTATTGATCCAGTTGATCTTCACTCCATGATTCCAGTCTTTTGATCATCCTGTCCCTTTGGCGATTGAAATCAGCAACCTTGCTCTCTTTCTGTTCCCATAAAATAGCAGGAGGAATGAATTGACCCGTTGCTCTGCCACCGGCAGAAAGTTTTTGATGGTATCGGTCAACCAGCTCCTGATAATTTCGGCCTGTTCGATTTGGTTTTCCAAACATCATTCTTAAAACAAATGAAGGTAGAAGAAGCGCTTGGTTTACCGGAGACAAACTGCGAATCAGATGATCAAGATTTTGACCCACAGACCATTTACCATTTATTGATTTAATAAATTCATCCGGTGATTGCTGGTTTACAAAATGCACCAATGATGTGGCATGAGCGTTCAGCAAACCGACAATGAATTTTTTATCTTCCATACATTACAAACTCCATCCCGTTCTATACTCACGTTTCACAAAAGCATTGGCTTCATCGAAGTTGGTGATCTTCATGTTCTTTGCATCCCATAAAAGTTTCTTCCTTCCGGTGAATCCATTTTCGGTACGCATGGAGTAGCTGCGAATGGCCAGGTTGCCCATTAATACAGCTTCAGTAAATGGACCGGCATATTCGAAAGGTGAGCTGAGCTCCTTCTTTCCATACCCTGCTATGCAGGCATCTACCCATTCGGTGTAATGTCCTGCTTCTGCTCCTGGAATCCGTGATATTGACTGTTTGGGAAAGGTCACTTCTTTCATGCGTGAAGTAGGCAGAAGCACTGGTCCCCAATTGTAATTGCCCATCAACTTGCCTTTTGTTCCTTCAAAAATGTATCCATTGCCCAAATCACCACCACCCATCACTTCGTCAGGTAACAATTCTTCCGGACGTTTTGGAAGGAGTCCACCATCCATCCAGGTGAGTGTGATGTTTCCTTTTCCATCCGTGCGTGGAAACTTCATATGGATGATGGAAGAGGCAGGACAACTCTCTTTATAATCGGCTACTTTAAAAAAATCAGACCAGGCCGTAGTGGTGCTGCATTCCACTTCTGACGGATAGTCAATAGGTAAAATACGAAAGGCGGGATCCATTATGTGACACGCCATGTCGCCCAAAGCACCGGTTCCAAAACTCCACCATCCTCGCCAATTGAATGGGTGATACGCAGGATTGTATTCAATTTCTTTTGCAGGACCGAGCCATAAATCCCAATCAAGTTCTTTCGGTATTTCATGTTGGCCGGAGGGAGCAGGGACGCCTTGCGGCCACACAGGGCGATTTGACCAGGTAAGCACATTGGTAACATCTCCAATCAATCCAGCGTCCACCCACTCTTTGGTGGTGCGCACATAATCGGCTGAAGCAAACTGGTTACCCATTTGGGTTACCACTTTATATTTCTTAGCGGCCTCAGTAAGCATGCGGGCTTCATAAATATCATGCGTTAATGGCTTCTGCACGTACACGTGCTTGCCTCTTTGCATGGCGGCCATCGCAGCAACTGCGTGGGTGTGGTCGGCAGTGGAAACAGAAACTGCATCTATATTTTTGACTTCTTTATCCAACATCACACGAAAGTCCTTGTAGTACTTTGCAGATGGAAAATTCTCTTTTGACTTAACTGCTTGCCGGTCATCGACATCACACAAAAAAGCAATTTTAGATTTCGGATTTTTGGAAATGCCCATCATGTCAACGGTGCCTTTGCCACCTACACCAATGCCTGCAACATAAAGTGTATCACTGGGAGCAATAAATCCGTTGCCACCTAAAACAAATCGTGGAATGATGGTGAAAGCTGAACCGGCCAGCACCGCTTGCTTAATGAATTTCCGTCTGGAGAGTGCATTCTCTTTTGCTACAGAAAGTTTTTGTAATGGCATAATAATCGGTTTTGAAATCAGTTTTTTGAAATAGTCTTTGCTAATAAATTGTAAATAGGCAGTCCACACCATTCCATGATATATCGACTGCCTATTGCCAATTGCTTACTGTCTACTTTTGAATTACCATCCTGTGCGATATTCACGTTTCACAAATTGATTGGCATCATCAAAGTTGGTGATCTTCATGTTTGGTCCATCCCATAACAACTTAATGAAGCGACCTGGGTAATCGAATTGATCGGGTCTTCCGCCTGCACGAGGCTTACGGATATCATAACTGCGGATGGCGAGGTTGCCCATCAAAAGTCCTTCTGTGAGCGGACCGGCCAAATCAAATGACGATGACAATTCCGATTTTCCATAACCTGCAATACAAGCTTCCACCCATTGTGCATAATGGCCATCGGCACCGCCAGTCACGCGCTTGTAGGTTTGTGGCACACTCACTTCTTTGGTGCGTGACGTGGGTAATAATTGTGGATTGATTCCATAGGTGCTACACATCATCTTACCTTTTGTGCCCACCATAATCACTCCATTCCCACCATCACCCATCATTTCATTCGGGCCTAATTCTTCGGGCCTTTCCGGTTGTATACCACCATCCATCCAATGGAATTTAACATTGGGCTTTCCTGCTTTTCCGGTGTATGTCATGATTACATGTGAAGAAGGCGGACAACTATCCGGAAAATATCCGCGTTTGAATTCGTCTACATAAACACTACCCACACTACATTCCACTTCCGTGGGATAACCAAGTCCGAGCACACGGAAAGGAGGTTCAATGATATGACATGCCATGTCGCCCAAAGCGCCTGTGCCATAATCCCACCAGCCCCGCCAGTTGAATGGTACAATCTTCTCTACATAATCTTTCGCTGGTGCAGTGCCAAGCCACAAGTTCCAATCCAACTCTTTTGGAATCTCCGTTTTTTTATCAGACCACGGAATTCCTTGTGGCCACACAGGTCGGTTCGTCCAGCAATACACGGTGTGCACATCGCCAATTAATCCAGCTTCATACCACTCGCGCATTTGACGAACGCCATCACCCGATGCACCTTGATTACCCATTTGAGTGACTACTTTATATTTCTTTGCTGCTTCGGTAAGCATGCGTGCCTCATGGATATCATGAGTTAAAGGCTTCTGTACATAAACGTGTTTGCCCAGCTCCATAGCCGCCATGGCCTGAATAGCATGCATGTGGTCGGGTGTAGAAACAGAAACCGCATCAATGCTTTTATGATTTTCATCCAGCATCTTGCGATAGTCTTTGTAATACTTGGCTTTCGGAAAATTCTTTACTGTGTTTGCTGCCCTACGGTCATCTACATCGCAGAGGAAAGATATATCTGCTTTACCACTTTTTGCAAACATGGCGATGTCGCTTTCACCTTTTCCGCCCACACCAATGCCGGCTACGTAGATCTTATCGCTGGGAGCGACAAAACCTTTTCCGCCCAGCACATAACGAGGAACAATGGTTACCGCTCCTGCAACAAGTCCTGCTTTTTTAATGAAATCTCTTCTTGATGTCATATGGTAATAATTAAAGTATAAATGAAAAATTCGTATGTCTTATGAATCGAACTTCACGCTTTCTGCAAGTGCCCGCTCATCATATTTTAATCCATATTGATCAAGAACATCCTGGGGAACACCATCCCATTGATTGGGTTTATTTCCTGCGTAGCCCAGATCTTTAATACCAATTTCACTGGTGAAAAATCCGGTAGCGGTAAGGTCGCGCATCAGGTTGAAGAAAGCCACACCTTGTTTCATTTCCGGTTTTGCTTTTTCAGGAAAAGCAATTTCATCTACCATTTCAATTTGCTGAGAGGAACTGCAGGAGGCGAAGTCTGCATTGAATCGTTTCATACATTGGATATCCAACCACTTAAGACCACCCCGCATAGGGGTTTGATGACGCGGCATATCCTTTACAATGAATTCAATGAACTCAGGTACTTTAGCTTCTGATGCAGAACCAGAAACATCATCTTTTGGAATGATAATATCTACTAGCATGCGAATGGTTTTCATTTCATGTTCATCGAAGAAGGTTTCGCTCAGCAGCTTTTGTTCTCGCGCGAGTTCATCGGGAGTTCTATCGATTGTGAAAGCAGGTGTTTTGGCAACTTCTTGCTTTGGTGTTTCGCAACCTTGCAGCAAAGCAGTGGCACCCAGTGATCCTACCGCTAACGTTTTTAAATATTTTCTTCTGTCCATAGTAAGTAGTTAGTAGCAAGACGTAAGTAGTAAGACTGCCCAAATTTGTCTTATGTCTTTCGTCTTAAATCTTTAGTCTTAAATGTTCTGTTTCTTTAATTCACCAATAATATATTCACTGGCTCGCATTGATAAAGCAAGTATTGTCCATGTTGGATTTTTATCAGCCTGCGATACAAACGGACCTCCATCCACTACGAAAAGATTTTTAACCTCATGAGCTTGATTGAATTTATTGACTACTGATTTCTTTGGGTCATCGCCCATACGGGTAGTGCCAACCTCGTGGATGATTCGACCAGGGGCGGCAAGTCCATAATTATTTTCCGGGCCATCTTTCCCATATGTGACCACGCCTCCCATTGTATCAATGATCTCTGCGAACGTTTCTTTCATGTGTTTTGCTTGCTTCACTTCGTGATCGGTCCATTTGTAATGGAACCGTAGTACAGGAATTCCATATTTATCAACGGTATTTGGATCGATTTCACAATAGTTATCTTCCATTGCAATGGATTCACCACGGCCTGACATTCCGAAGGAAGCACCATAGAAATAGCGATAATCATCTTTCAGTGATGCGCCATAACCGCCCGCCTCTTTTTGTTTTCCATCGCGGCCCGGATATTTTCCATTGGTGCCTTGCATGCCAAAACCATAACCATAGCCGGGCATTCCCATGCCGCCACCATATTCAATATGATAACCGCGGGGGAAGTCAAGTTTTTTGTTTTCCAGCCACCAGGGAGTGTAAACATGCATGCCGCCAACACCGTCTTCATTATATCGCTTACGACCCACCAACTTGGGCAGAATGCCGCCCATGTCGGCACCGGTTGAGTCATGCAGATATTTGCCGACCACACCACTGGAGTTGGCAAGACCATTGGGGAACTGTGTAGATTTTGAATTCAGAAGTAAGCGAGCCGATTCACAAGCACTGGCTGCTAATACAACCACCTTGGCATTAACGGTATATTCTTGTTTGTCATCTTTGTTTACAAATGAAACACCAGTCGCTTTGCCCGCAGAATTAGTATTGACCTCACGCACCATAGCGTTTGGAATCACGTCAACGTTACCCGTCTTCAACGCTGGGTTAACCAGCACAGAAGAAGAAGAGAAGTCTGCATGCACCGTGCAACCACGGTTACATTGTGCACAGAAGAAACAAGCGCCTCTATCTTTATTAATTGGTTTTGTTAAGATTGAAAGTCGCGAAGGAATAACAGGGATATTCAATGCGGTACCTGCCTCTTTGATAAAGAGTTCGTGCAGGCGAGGCTTGGGTGGCGGAAGGAAGATACTATCCGGATCGTTGGGAAGGTTTTCCTTTGATCCGAATATACCAATGAGTTGATCAATCTTATCGTAATAAGGAGCGACATCTTCATACCCAATCGGCCAGTTGTCACCTAATCCATCAATATTTTTTCGTTTGAAATCTTTGGGGCCGAATCGGAGCGAGATTCTTCCCCAGTGATTGGTTCTTCCTCCCAACATGCGTGAGCGGAACCAATCGAACTTTGTTCCATCTTTACGTGTATATGGTTCACCTTCTAATTCCCATCCGCCATAGGCCGCATCAAAATCTCCAAAGTTCCGATACATTGTACTCGCACCTCTGCGCGGAGATTCCCACGGCCATTTCATTTGGGTTACATTCTTTGCCGGATCATATAAAGGCCCGGCTTCCAGGAGCACTACTTTAATGCCGGCATTTGCCAATATGTAGGCAGCCATGCCTCCGCCAGCCCCGGAGCCTACAATACATACGTCATAATCCTTGGGTGTTTTTTTGATCTGAAATTCAGACATAAAGAGGAATTAGAATTTAACTTCTCTAAATGTAGATTTTATTTTCATAAATCAGAAGAAAGAAATCGTTGATCAGTCGAAGGAAAGGAAGAGTGGTTTTATTTCTTTTTTGGAACCGGATCGTAACCGCTTGAGCCCCATGGATTACACCGGGCAATTCGTTTACTTCCCAACCAGACTCCTTTTATCACGCCCCATTCCTGAATGGCTTCAATCGTATATTGCGAGCAGGAGGGAGTATGCCGGCAATGAGCACCCAGCATAGGAGAGAGGATACCCTGATAGAGCCGTATAGGAAGTATAAAGAGCCGCTTAAAAAACATCATTTTGTTGTTGCGTCAAATTTAAACTAATTGTTGATAAAGAAAGTTCGGAAAATAGTATAACTTAAATTTATTCAACCCAATAGTCATGAAAGTTATAGGTGTATTGATTACTGCATGGAGTATTTCATTTCAGGTCTTTTGTCAGAGCCCTGTTGGTATTTTTGAAAATCACCAGGATATAGGAAATCCTAAAAAGGCGGGAGGCACCTTTTACGATCCGGCTAATCAGGAGTATAAATTATCAGGCAGCGGTTATAATATCTGGTTTGGAAGAGATGAATTTCATTACACGTATAAAAAGCTAAAGGGGGACTTTATCCTGACAGCAAATTTTCAATTCATAGGAGTAGGTGTAGATCCGCATCGTAAAATTGGATGGATGGTCCGTAGTTCATTGGATGCGAATGCTACTCATGTGACTGCCACACTTCATGGTGATGGAATGACGTCCTTACAAAGAAGAGTTTTGCAGGGGGCGTTTATGAGAGATCCGGAAGATGAGACCAAATTCACGAAAAGCAATCCACAGATTATTCAGTTGGAAAGAAATAATGGCACTTATATTTTACGAGTAACAAATTGGGGAGAGCCCTTACAGATCGTTGGAGAGTATAAACATGAAGCGATGGGAGAAGAGGTGTTTGCTGGTTTGTTTATTTCATCACACAATGAAAGCGTTATTGAGGAAGCAACCGTATGGAATGTTCGCATCGACAAGCCGGTGCCTGATAATTATAGTGCAAGCCGACAGGGATTTTTGGGAAGCCGATTGGAAATAATAAAAGTATCGGATGGAAAGAGAAAAGTAATTCACGAAGCCCCCACTTCATTTGAAGCACCCAACTGGATGCCCGATGGCAAGAAATTGTTATTCAATCAGGGAGGTTCGCTTTTTAAAATACCGATTGAAGGTGGTGCAACCGAAAAATTAAATACTGATTTTGCGAATAGAAATAATAATGATCATGGTATTTCATTCGATGGAAAAATGCTGGCCATCAGTCATCAGCGTGATGGATTACCCGGTGGCGGTTCTACGGTTTATGTGCTTCCGCTTGCAGGAGGAACACCAAAATTAATTACAGAGAAAACGCCATCGTATTGGCATGGATGGAATCCCAATGGAAAGGATGTTGTTTTTGTTGGACAGCGGGAGAACCCATTTTATGATATCTACAAAGTTCCGATTAATGGCGGACCAGAAGTTAAGCTGACATCCAATTCGAATTATCATCTCGATGGTCCAGAGTATACTCCGGATGGAAAATATATTTATTATAACTCAAGTCAGAGCGGCACTATGCAAATCTGGCGAATGAAACCCGATGGTTCTGCCAAAGAGCAAATCACTTTTGATGAATATAACGACTGGTTCCCTCATATTTCTCCAGATGGAAAATGGATTGCATTCATCTCCTTTCCTACGAGTATTAATGCCAAAGATCATCCTGCCTATAAACATGTTATGTTGAGAGTAATGCCAGCCAGTGGTGGTGCGCCAAAAGTAATCGCCTATTTATATGGAGGACAGGGTACGATCAACGTGCCTTCGTGGTCACCGGATAGTCAGTATTTTGCTTTTGTAAGCAATTCGGAAAGGCCTGAAAAGCCGTAGGAAAGCTATTCAATAGCCCATGTCATTTCTCCGTCTTTGCCATCCATCACCTGCACACCTTTTTGCTTAAGTTCATCCCTGATTTTGTCAGAGAGTGCATAGTTGCGATCAGTGCGGGCTTTCTTTCTTAAATCAATTAACACCTGGATGACGCCATTCAAAAGTTCATGATTATGTTCTTCTTCCTCGCGCAGGCCAAGAACTTGCTCCATAATATTGATGTATGTGGATTGAAAGAAATCAAATTTCTCTTTCTCCAGTTTCTGCAATATAATATTTCCTGATTTGATGTCATTTATGCGTGAAGACATTTCGAACAACACCGCTAATGTTTTTGCTGTATTGAAATCATCGCTCATCGTGAGGTGGCATTCTTCCGCTAATCTTTGCAGTTCTTCAGAAATCTTTTGTTCTGATCCTGCCTTGCCCTCATGAACAAATTTCTTTATCGTATTTAAGGACGCGATCAGTTTTTTAAACCCTTTTTCGGCTGCACTTAATGCCTCATTTGAAAAATCCAGCGTGCTTGAATAATGGGATTGTAGCATGAAAAACCTAACCGTCATGGCTCCATAGCCACGCTCAAGTAGAGGATGATCACCGGCAAAAAGTTCTCTTGGCAAAAAGGAATTGCCCAGTGACTTACTCATCTTTTGCCCATTCACCGTAAGCATGTTGGAATGCAACCAATAGTTAACAGGAGATTTTCCGTTGGCCCCGGTGGCTTGTGCTATTTCACATTCATGGTGTGGAAATTTCAAGTCCATGCCACCACCATGAATATCAAATGTTTCACCCAGGTATTTTGTGCTCATGACCGTGCACTCAATGTGCCAGCCAGGAAACCCATCGCCCCAGGGTGAAGGCCAGCGCATGATGTGATAAGGAGAAGCTTTTTTCCATAGAGCAAAATCAATCTTTTCATGCTTCTCATCCTGGCTATCCAGATTTCTTCCGCTTTCTATTAACTCTTCGATATTTCTACCGGAGAGAATTCCATAATGATGACTTTCATTGTACTTGCGAACATTAAAATAGACAGAGCCATTGGCTTCATAGGCCAGTCCATTGTCAATTAGTTTTTTTGTTATTCCAATTTGCTCAACGATGTGCCCGGTGGCGCTGGGTTCAATGCTGGGTGGTAGTATGTTGAACTGCCTCATCACTTCGTGAAACCCCTCGGTGAAATATTTTACAACTTCCATAGGTTCCAGCTGCTCCAACCTTGCCTTCTTGGCTATTTTATCCTCACCTTCATCGGCATCGTTTTCAAGATGGCCTACATCCGTAATATTTCTGACATATCTGACTTTGTATCCCACATAGCGAAAGTATCGAGCTACAATATCGAAGGTTAGAAAGGTACGCACGTTGCCTAAGTGCACATGATTGTAAACGGTTGGCCCGCAAACATACATTCCAACAAATCCCTCCATAAGTGACTTGAAGGGTTCCTTTTTTCCGGATAGGGAATTAGTGATTTGGAGAGGAAATTTTTCGTACAGTTTCATATAAAATCAGAGGCGCGAAAATACCATATTTAGATCAAACGATGATCACTTTGAAAAAAGTAATATCACGATGGAATCGTTAATTCAAATACGAGTCAATGTTGTTTCTTGATATGATCTCCAATGGAAATAAGTTGAGCGTTGGAGGAATTTTTTCAAACAAGAGATAATTTGCCAGTGAGCGAACACCCAGTTTAGCTTGTCTTCTTGGATTTTGATGAATAAGAAAATCAATATAACCCTTGCGAAGAAAATCGAGATTTTCTTCCAACAAATCGTATCCAATCAGACGGATTTTCAGCCTTCTCCTTTCCAATTCACGCGCAACCACATACGTCTTGGATGTGCTTACATACAGCCCATTCAGATTAGGTGTATTTAACACGGCTTCAATTTGCTTTTGAAACCCAGGTTGATCAGGGGCAGGAATGGAAAAAGTTTGTATTTGATCGCGTTCTTTGTTGTCAGATCCGAAGAAACTTTTGAACCCACGTTCTTTTTCTATCAAATGGATAGAATGAGTAAGGTCTTCATCGATATGTAAAATTCCAAAGTTGTGGTCATTGGTATGTCCAAAAGAAATTAACTCTGCAGCCAGCTTTCCGCTTTGAAAGGAATCTTGTCCTATAAAACTCAACGCTTCCGCCTCTTTAATGAACGTATTAATCTGAACAAATGGAATTCGGCTTTCCTTTAGCACTTTGAAAAATGGCATCGAGGCGTAGTAAAACAGAGGGGCTATTAAAATTCCATCGGGTTTACTGTGAAATGCTTTCAGTGTCATTTCCTGAAATGATTCTTTAACGTGTTGATCAAAAAATAAGTAATCGATTGCGAGTGTAATCCCAAACTGAACCAATTCTGATTCAGCTTGCTTAATACCCTCAAAAGACTGTTTCCAATAAGGATCCCGTTCTGGATTAGGTATAACGATGGCCAATTGATAATTCCTGTTTGACCCCAGCGTACGCGCAATCAGATTGGGTTTATAATTAATCTCGGCTAATATTCGTTTTACCTTATCTGACGCTGATTTCGATACTTTTCCACGGTTATGAAGAACCCGGTCGACCGTTCCCTCTGAAACTCCAGCCATTTCAGCAATGTCTTTAATCCGAATATTCTTTGGTTCCATCAAAATTGAATGTAAATCGGGAAGTGGGGCGATCAAAAAGTTAAGATAATGATAAGTTTGGATTTTTCTATTGTGTGCGCCCACACACAATGTGTGTGCGGACACGAAATACCATTAAAGCTAATACTTGTTAGTCCTTTTAGACCTAATGAAGAGTTCATTCAAACGGAGTCGCTACCGTTACCGGAAACGATTGCGAAATCGATTGCAAAATTATATTTTGTGTTTTTTTAAACTATCTTGCGGAATAATTTTATTTTGCTTCGTCATAAATAACCTTATGATGTTTGGTAAAACCTTTCTTAACCCTTTTTAAATTTTTTAACCCAAAACAATTAACTTAATTAAATGACCATGAAAAAACTGTACAACAAAGCGAAGCGATTTGTACTTCTCTTTTTGTGGCTGGCCTGCTCTCATGCGGTGCTTGCTCAGGAAAGAGTGGTATCAGGTACCGTCAAGGATGAAAACGGGAGCGCCATGCCAGGAGTAAACGTACTGGTAGTGGGAACCTCGAATGGTACCGTTACTGATGCAACCGGAAAGTATTCAATTTCGGTGGGAAATGGAGCCAGATTGCTATTATCATTTATCGGTTATTCCTCCCAGGAGGTTGCCGTGGGTGCCAGTACCACACTGGATGTGAGCATGAAGGTGGATGTTACGGAGTTGAGTGAAATTGTTGTTACCGGTTATGCTTCTCAAGAGAAGAAAGATCTGACCGGGGCTGTGGGCACAGTTAAAATGAAAGATTTAACAGCAATACCAAGCAGTAACATTACAAATCAGTTACAGGGACGCATTGCAGGAGTTACCGTGAGTGGTGACGGACGTCCAGGACAGACAGCAAAGGTGAGAATCAGGGGGTTCGGTTCATTCCAGAACAACGATCCACTTTATGTTGTTGATGGTGTTCCTACCCAAGACATTTCAACGCTTAATCCAAATGATGTTGAGTCAATGTCTGTATTGAAAGACGCTGGTGCCGCTTCTATTTACGGTTCCCGGGCTTCCAACGGTGTAATTATTGTTACCACTAAAAAAGGCACAAAGAATGGCATAAAAGTAAATTATGACATGTATTATGGTACGCAGGATCCAGGTAATAAGCCTGATTTCTTGTTGAACACGCAAGAGTTGGCTGACCTTCAGTGGTTAGTTTATAGAAATGATGGGACTACTGAAACTCACCCTTTCTATGGTGCTTCTTCAAATGCAGGTCCTACACTTCCTTCATGGGCAGCAGATACAGATTGGTATAAGACGCTTACCCGTAAGGCAATGATCATGAATCATGATCTTTCTCTTTCAGGGGGAAATGAAAATGCTAAATTTTATGCAGGTGTCAACTACTTTAATCAGGAAGGTATTGTAATAACAAACTATTCCAAAAGATTCTCAGCTCGAGTTAATTCAGAGTTTAAAATAAAGGACAGGGTAACCATAGGCGAAAACCTTACTGTTACTGGCCGTTCAGGTCTAGGCGCTGGAGGTAATCGGGAAGAGGGTAGCACCTTTGCTGGTATTTATAATACTCAGCCAATCATTCCAGCTAGAATCACGCAAACTACTCCGGGTATTTCAAGAACTTTCCAACCGGGAGAATACGGGGGAAATGGAATTGCACCCAGATTAGGAAATACACGGAACAGACTTGCTGAATTAGAACGCAACAAAGATGATGTTGCTCAAGATATTCGATTGCTGGGAAGTATTTTTATGGACGTCAAGATTCTTGAGTCATTAAGTTTCCGTTCAACATTCGGAGGAACTTTCCAAAATGGTTATAATACCGACTGGCAAGGCATAAGTTATGAAAACGCAGAGAACATTGCTACTGCTACCTATAATGAGAACGCGTATTTTGGAAGTGACTGGGTTTGGACAAACCAACTTACTTTCAATAAAACATTTGGAAACCATAAGATTTTAGGTGTTGCTGGTTACGAATCAGTTAAATACGGCATTGGTAGAGGCTTGACAGCCACAAGGGCAGGTTATTTTTCTGATGCTTTTTCATTCAGAACACTTAACAATGGTGCAGTTATTCAATCAGCCACTTCAGGCTTAGGTACACCCACAACATTGGTTTCACAATTCTTGCGTGCCGATTACAGTTTTTCTGATAAATATTTGTTGAGCGCTACTGTCAGAAGAGATGGTTCTTCCCGTTTCGGCCAGGAGAACCGTTATGGAGTATTCCCATCAGTAACTGCAGGATGGAGAATTAGTGAAGAGAATTTTATGGCTGGTCTTGAATTCATTTCTGATTTGAAAATTCGCGGAGGGTATGGAGTGATGGGTAACCAGTTAGCTATTCTGCCTTCTAATAATTTCTTTTTATTTGGTGGTTCAGTATCTGACTCCAATTACGACCTAAATGGAACGGGTACTTCTTCGCTTCAAGGTTTTAGACCAACGCAAGCAGGTAACACGGATGGCAAATGGGAGACTAACGTCACAACCAACGTTGGTATTGATGCAGGCTTATTTGATAATAAGTTGCAGTTAACCATCGATGTATACAATAAGCAGACAAAAGATCTGTTGTTCCAGCGTCCTTTGCCAGGAACTCAGGGTGCTTTGACTCCAGCCTATATTAACATTGCTGAAATGAGTAACAAGGGTATTGATATTCAAATGTCTTACAAGAAGATCGTAACGTCCGATCTTTCTTTCGATGCGACATTAATATTTACCAAATACAAAAATGAAATTGTAAAACTCACGGAAGGTGTTAAATACTTTGATGATGGAGGCTCAAGAATTGGTTCTTTCAACAGAAACCAGGTAGGACAAGCCGTATCTGAATTCTATGGATATAATGTGCTTGGTTTATTTCAAACTGCATCAGAAGTAGATAATGCGCCCGATCAAGATGGTGCTGAGCCAGGTTTCTTCCGTTATGAAAATACGGATGCATCCAATAACGTGATTGATCAGAATGATAGGAGTTTCATTGGTAACCCAAACCCTGATTTCACCTATGGCTTGAACTTATCGGTAACCTATAAGAACTTTGATGTTTCTGCATTCTTCTACGGTTCCCAGGGTAATGATATTTTTAATTACAACAAATGGTGGATTGATTTCTGGCCTTCTTTCCAGAACCAGAAGAGCCCAGATTTGCTATACAATAGCTGGACACCTCAAAGAACTAGTGCAACCACTCCAAAGGCATCTAACAAATCTAACTTCTCAACAAATACCCAATCAACAAGCTATTATGTTGAAGATGGATCATTTATGAGATTAAAGAACCTACAGATTGGATATAATCTTCCAAGCAGTGTTCTTAGCAAAGTAGGAATGTCCAGTGCTCGGGTTTATGTTCAAGGAGTGAACTTGTTCACTTTAACGAAATACAGTGGTCTTGACCCTGATCTTAATAACAGCGCTGATACTCAATTTGGAGTAGATGAGGGAAACTATCCGCTTGTAAAGCAGTACACGGTAGGTGTTAATATCGGATTTTAATTAATGAATTATAAAGGAAAAAAAGATGAAAAAAGTAAATCTTAGGATAGGTGTTGTATTTGCCATCTTGTTGGTCTTTACAAATTCTTGTAAGGAGGACTTCTTGACAATAACTCCCAATGGAACGCTTGATGCTCAAGTATTGGGTACGGCTAAAGGTGTTGATGCACTTTTAATTAGCTCATACTCTATGCTGGACGGCATTGCCAGCAATGGTTTTGGCTGGGAAGCAGCTTCATCCAACTGGGTATATGGAAGTATTCGTGGATTAGAAGCCAATAAAGGTACTGACGCTGGTGATCAACCAGACATTAATCCTATTCAAACGTATGCTGAAGCAGCAACAAATCCATACTTGAATGTAAAGTGGAGATCTATTTATGATGGAATAGCCCGAACTAATGCAACGTTGCTGGTACTAGCCACCGCTGAGAAAAATGGTGCAGTGACAGATGCCGAAGCAGAATCTTTCAGAAAGCAGGCTCTCGCATTGCGAGGTTATTATCACTCAGAAGCATGGAGATTATGGGCGAAAGCAGATGGAAGCGGAATTCCTTATGTTGATGAGACCACTGATCAAAAAACATTGACTAATGATTCTGATGTACGTGATAAAATTTTAGCCGATCTATTAGCTGGAACAACCCTGCCTGATAACATGACTCAGATAGGCCGTTTTAATGGAACAGTTGTTAAGGTTCTTTATGCTAAGGCTTTAATGCAAATGAAGAAGGATTATGCTGGGGCCAAAACAATTTTGGAATCAGTAAAAACCAGTGGCAAGAAGCCTAACGGAGGCGCTATTGGTCTTGATGCCAAATATGGCGATATCTTCGATGCAGCTAATCGCAACTCGAGCCCTGAGAACGTTTATACCGTTCAATATTCTGTAAATGATGGTTCAGGTGGATGGAATGCTGGCTGGGGAGAAGTTCTTAACTTCCCCTATAAGAGTGGCGCTTCTCCGGGTGGATGTTGCGGATTTTTCCAACCTTCACACGACTTCGTAAATTCATTCAGAACTTCTGCTGGTCTTCCTTTATTGGATGATTCATACAATACTCTGCCGATTCTTAACGATCAAGGTTTAACAGTTGCTCAAGCATTCATTGAAGATGTTGGACCGATAGATCCTCGTTTGGACTGGTCAGTAGGAAGACGCGGAATTCCATACTTGGATTGGGGTGTACATAGTGGTCAGGATTGGATTCGTGACCAGACCTATGCGGGTCCATTTAGCCCTAAAAAGCAAGTTTATAGAAAGTCTCAGGAAGGTCAATTAACTGAGGTTGGTAACTGGACTTCTGGTTACACCGCCAATGGTTACCGCTTGATTCGTTACGCTGATATTCTACTTTTATTGGCCGAGTGTCAAATCGAAACGGCTGATTTAGCTGGTGCGTTGATTAACATAAACCTTATTCGTGCCAGAGCGGCCAATTCGGCTGGCTTCGTGAAAGAAGCAGATGGAACAACTAATGCTGCGAATTATGTGATTAACACCTATCCCGCATTCGCAGATCAGGCTTTTGCACGCAAAGCATTGCGTTTTGAGCGTAAGCTTGAGTTGGGTATGGAAGGTCACCGTTATTTCGACTTGCAGCGTTGGGGCAATGTTCAAACTGATTTGAATAGGGTCCTTACTTATGAAAAAACTCAGCGCTCATCCTTATATGGAAGTGCGACTGTTGGACCTGAAGATGTTAATTTCCCTATTCCTCAAAACCAGATTGATATCACCAATGGCTTGTTAAAACAGAATAGATAATAATTTTGTATTTCTTAATAAGGAGGCTGCTATATTTATAGCAGCCTCTTTTTTTTACCATCACTTATTTCTAAGATTGCATATATGCAGCCTCTAATTTTTTTTATCTACGTTAACCTATCAAGGGGATTTTTTTTCTTGTTCCTTTCCTTCTTTATGTTTTCATGTTTCAAGGAATCTCCGCGATTCGAGCTTTTGAATAGCGAAGACACAGGTATTGATTTTAATAATGTTGTATTGGAAGAAGACAGTTTTAATATTATGCATTATGAATATATGTATAATGGAGGTGGGGTGGGTATTGGTGATTTGAATAATGATGGCTTGCAGGATATCATTTTTACAGGAAATAAAGTTTCCTCCCGAATATATTTGAACAAGGGTGGGTTTGCCTTTACAGATATTACTAAAAACTTCAAAGGCCTTACGAATCAACAATGGTTAAGTGGTGTGTGCGTGATTGATATTAATGCTGATGGATGGAACGATTTATATTTCACATCCACCATGAATAAGGATAGTCTCAAGCGGAAAAACCAGCTGTGGATTAATGAGGGATTAAAAGATGGTGAGCCTCATTTTAAAGAAATGGCAGAACAATACGGTATTGCTGATATGGGCTACTCCATGCATGCCGCCTTCCTGGATTATGACCTGGATGGCGATCTTGACCTGTATATATTGAATAATATTATCAACAAGGAGGTGCCTACTAACTATAGGTATAAGATTACGGATGGCAGTGCTGTTAATAATGATCAATTATAC
>Ga0163153_10004795_pt1 | contig 16603 bp, 19 predicted proteins | sample OliLakLV19MP6IB1_FD_148629 | JGI IMG/M metagenome (GOLD analysis project Ga0163153, IMG submission 148629) | Freshwater microbial mat bacterial communities from Lake Vanda, McMurdo Dry Valleys, Antarctica - Oligotrophic Lake LV.19.MP6.IB-1 | ecosystem: Environmental > Aquatic > Freshwater >... | reverse complement strand
GCCTTGATCGGCGGCGTAGTTGAAATCGTCACCGGTGTACATCCGCACACCGGCCGGCAGCCGCGCGCGCAAGGCGACTTCCTTGCCCGCATCGAGCAGTGACACCTTCACGCCGTCGACCCTGGCGGCATTCGCGGCGATCACGGCCGCACATACGTCGGTGGCGCGCGCATGCTGCGGATCGCTCGCGAGGCCGCCGGCGCCGACCCAGTAGCCGGCCAGCGCAGGGTCGAACATCTCGCCCAGCCAATGCAGGATGACCGGTTCGCGAACCTGCGCGAGCACCCGGTCGTAGACGAAGGCATAGTCGTCGGGTGAGCGCGCGCATGCCGCCAGTGCGCGGCTGGCCATCAGGATGATGCGGCCGCCAGCGGCTTCAACGGCCGCGCATTGTTCGACGTATGCGGCCACGACCTGCGCCAGTGTCACCGAAGATGCGGGTGCCAGGTGATCGGTGCCGGCCCCGGAAAACACCACGGCGCCGCGCACCGTGCGGGCTTCGGCCACGCTGCGCCGGATCAGTTCCAGCGACGTTGGCCAGTCGAGCCCCATGCCGCGCTGCGCCGTGTCCATCGCTTCGGCCACGCCGAAGCCATGCGCCCACAGATGATGGCGGAACGCGAGGGTCGAGTCCCAGTCGATGGCGGTGCCGACCCACGGGTCGATGGCTGCGCGCGCATCGGGCACCACATGCGCGGCGGCGAAGGCCACGCGATTCCACGCCACGCCATCGGCGGGCAAGGTCCACGTGACCGCAGGGCGCAGCGTGTACGCGGTAAGCATGCCGTCCGCAGACGGCAACCGCAACGAGGGGGTCGACAGGCGCTCGTTCAAGGTAGCACCGCCGGTTCCATGCTACGTGATTGATGGGAGATCACTTGCTGCCACCCGGCCTGGCGCGCCACTGCCGCAGCGTATCGATGATCGCCGCGTTGTCGAGGTCGCCCGCACCTTCCGCGATGGCGACGTCGAGGACGGCGGCATGCGTAGCCGCGAACGGCAGCGTGCGGCCGCTGCGCGCCGCGGCCTCGATGATGAGGCGCAGGTCCTTGCGGTGCTGGTGCACGCGCGACTGCGGTGGCGCGAAGGTGCCCTCGATCATCTGCGCGCCTTTGGTGTCCACTGCGCGCGAATAGGCCGGCGTAACGCGCACCAGTTCGAGGAACATATTGAGGTCGATCCCGAGACCCTCCGCCAGCACCAGCGACTCGGCCAGCGCCGCGCGATTGAGCCCCAGCAGGAGATTGGTCGCCAGCTTGGCGCGTGACCCGCTTCCGGGCGGCCCCAGCAGGAACCGGCGCGACGAGATGGCAGCGAGGACGGGTTCGAGCGCATCGCAATCGTCGGCATTGCCGCCGATCATCATCACCGCCGTGCCATCGTGGATCTGCTGGCTTGAACCGGACAGTGGCGCATCGAGGATGCGCACGCCGCGCGCGGCAAGTCGCACGGCCAGCGCCACCGCCTGCTCCGGGTCGGAGGTCGAGCAATCGACGAGGCGCATGCCGGGTCGCAACGATGGCATCGCATCGCGGATCATCGCGCTGGTCTGCGCGCCATCGAGGAGAGCCAGCAGCACGTTGTCGCATGCGGCGAACACATCCGCAGCACTGCCGGCCGCCATGCCGTGCGCCGCCACCAGCGCTTCGCGGCGCGCCGGGTCAATGTCATAGCCCAGCACCTTGATGCGCGCGGCGCGCAAACGCTCCACCAGCGCCAGCCCTACGAGGCCGACGCCGATTACACCCACCGGATGCGTGGCACCAGTCATGACGTCACGCGGAAGCCGCGGCAGCCTTGCGCGCGAACAGGCGCCGGAACTGCGGGATCTTCCACAGCACCACCAGCAGGATCGTGATCCACAGCACGACCGAGATCGGACGCGTAAGGAAGGGGATGAGGCTGCCATCGGACAGCACTAGTCCGCGACGAAGGCTCTTTTCCATCAGATCGCCGAGCACCAAGCCAAGCACCAGCGGTGCCACGGGATAGCCGAGCCGCCGAAGCGCGAAGCCGATGATGCCGAAGCCGAGCATCACCCAGACATCGAAGAGCCTTGAGGCGATCGCGAACGAACCGACGACACACAGCACGAAGATGATGGGCAGGATCACGGGCTTCGGCACCATCAGCACCTTGATCAGCAGCTGCGTCAGCGTGAGGCCATACAGCAGGATGCCGAGTGTGGCGAACAGCATCATCGCGACCACGTCGTAGACGAAGGTGGGAGCCTCGATCATGATCATCGGGCCCGGCCGCACGCCGTGGATCAGCATGGCGGCCATCAGGACCGCTGCCGGCGCGGAACCGGGGATGCCGAGCGTCAGCACCGGGATGACGGCACCCGGCACGCACGCGTTGTCGCCGGTCTCCGCCGCCATCAGGCCCTCGATCGAACCCTTGCCGAATTTCTCGGGCTCCTTGCTGGCGCGCTTGGCGGCCGCGTAGGATGACCATGCGGCGACGTCCTCGCCCACGCCGGGCAGGATGCCGACGAACGTGCCGATGAGACCCGAGCGCAGGATGGTGCGCCAGTGTCGCGCGACATCGGCGATGCGCGGAATCACCGAATCGAAGGGATCGACCTTGACCGGCACTGCCTTCTCGCGCACCGCGATCAGTAATTCCGCAAAGCCGAAGGCGCCGACGAGTGCAGGCACCAGGTTGAAGCCGCCCGCGAGATCGCGGCTGCCGAACGTGAACCGGTCAAAGGCGTAGATCGCCTCCTGGCCGACGCAAGCGCTGAAGATGCCGATCAGCCCTGCGATCCAGCCCTTCAGCGGATCGCCGCCGGTCAGCGTGCCGGCGATCACGACGCCGAACACGGCCAGCCAGAAGAACTCATACGCGCCGAACTTCAGCGCCAGCCCGCCGAGGATGGGCGTGAACAGTGCCAGGAAGAAAATGCCGATCAGCGTGCCCAGTACCGAACCTGACGTGGCGATCCCCATCGCGCGGCCGGCGAGCCCCTGCTTGGCCAGTGCATGGCCGTCGAGACACGACGCGGCGGAAGCGGGCGTGCCGGGAATGTTGAGCAGGATCGCCGAGCGCGACCCCCCATAGATCGCGCCGACGTAGGTGCAGATCAGCACCAGCAGCGCCTGATTCGACGGCATCTTGATCGTCAGTGTCGTCATCAGGGCCACGCCCATCGTGGCCGTCAGACCCGGCAATGCGCCGATGATCACGCCGGCGAGCGATGACAGCAGGATCAAACCGAGTGAAAGCGGATCGAGGAAGGTGCCAAGCGAATGGCCGAGGGCGACGATGCCGTCAAACATTGCGGAGCGTTACGGCAAGCGCACGTAGAAGAGTTTCTCGAAGACCTGCGAGACCACCACGGCAGTCACGGCTCCGCAGATCACCGCCAGCAGGAGGTCCTTGCGCGGATGTGGCGCCTCGCCATTGGCAATGCGGTCGGCGCGCCGGAACACGGCCACGAACGCGGTGACGAAGAGCGCGGTCCCCACCCAGAACGGCAGTCCGTGGCCCACCAGCAGCAGCGCGTAGGTGAAGAACATCGCGGTCGCGAGCCGGAAGCGCCACGCGGGCACGAGCACCGTGTCATCCGGCAGTGCGGCGTTCCATGCCGTGGTGCGCGCGCGCTCGATCGATCGCCATGCGAGGACCATTCCGAGCAGCGCCAGCAACAGGCCGATGATGCCCGGCCAGAGCCCGGGCGCGCTGTGCAGCGCGGCGCCCTGATGCTCGAGCCGGTCCATTCGCCACGATCCGAACACGATCAGCGCGCCTATGGCGATCCAGACGAACGCTGTGCGCAGGTCGGTGCGCGGGCTGATGGAATACAGGGCGTGTTCCGGATGCGTTGCCACGTCGGGGGAAGGGCTTTCAGGCGTTCGCCGACGTGCGCGGGGCGCCGCCGTGTTTTTTGATCGCAGTTTGGATGATGAGGATACCTTCGGGCAGGTGGCCCACGCAAGCGTGAGCAGTCAAAGAGCACACACCTGCGGCCGGGGACTTTGAGGCGTGCCAGCAGCAGAGCGTCGAGGTCCGGCATGGCGGGGTGCGGGCGGTTACGTCATGTCAGGAACGGTGCTCGCCGACGCGGACGATCTTCATCGTGTTGGTGCCGCCCGATTTGCCCATGGGCTCGCCGATCGTCAGCACGATCAGGTCGCCGTCCTTCACCTGCCCCTTGGCCACCAGCAGGTCTTCCGCCGCGCGCAGCACGCGGTCGCGGTCGGTGCTCTGTTCAAGGTAGAGCGGGCGCACGTTGCGGTACAGCGCCATCTTGCGCTGCGAGGCAAGCCGTGGCGTCAGCGCGTAGATGGGGCAGCCGCAGTTGTGCCGCGACATCCACAAGGCGGTGGAGCCGGAGTCGGTCAACGAAGCAATGGCCTTCACCTTCAGGTGATAGGCGGTGAACAGCGTGGCCATCGCAATCGACTGGTCTACGCGCGTGAACGTGCGGTTGAGAAAATCGCGGTCGAGTTCCACCAGTTCGGATTTCTCCGCCTCGACGCAGATCTGCGCCATCGTGTCGACCGTCTCCACCGGGTACTTGCCGGCGGCGGTTTCGGCGGACAGCATCACGGCATCCGTGCCGTCGAGCACGGCATTGGCAACGTCGGACACCTCGGCGCGCGTGGGCACCGGCGCCAGGATCATCGATTCCATCATTTGCGTGGCCGTGATGGTGAGCTTGTTGCGCTCGCGTGCCATCCGGATCATCCGCTTCTGCAGGCCCGGCACTGCCGCATTGCCTACTTCCACGGCGAGATCGCCGCGCGCGACCATGATGCCGTCGGAGGCGTCGATGATCTCCTCGAGATAGGTGATGGCTTCGGCGCGCTCGATCTTGGCGATCAGCAGCGCGTGGCCACCGGCGGCGCGCAACAGCTGCCGCGCCATGTACATGTCTTCCTTGTTCTTGGGGAACGACACTGCAAGGTAGTCGGCTTCGAGCATCGCCGCCGTCTTCACATCGTCCATGTCCTTTGCGGTGAGCGCCGGCGCCGTGAGTCCGCCGCCCATCCGGTTGATGCCCTTGTTGTTCGAGAGCTTGCCGCCGACCACCACCTCGGTGTTGATCCGCGGGCCATCAACGCTCACGACCTTGAGGCGGATGAGGCCGTCGTTCAACAACAAGACAGCACCTGCGGAGACGTCCTGCGGCAATTCCTTGTAGTCGAGGCCCACGCGCGTGTTGTCGCCCAACTCGCATTCGGCATCGAGGATGAACTTCTGCCCGGTGACGAGATCGACCTTGCCCTCGGCAAACTTGCCGACGCGGATCTTCGGTCCCTGCAGGTCGGCCATCACGGCCACTTCGCGGCCAAGAGTCTTCGCGCAATCGCGGACGAGGCGCGCACGCTCGACGTGGTCGGCGGCCAGGCCATGCGAAAAATTGAGGCGCACCACATCCACCCCCGCGGCCAGCATGCGCTGCAGTACGGCAGGGTCGCTGCAGGCGGGGCCGAGCGTGGCAACGATTTTCGTATTGCGTGGCACGAGGAATTCCTTGAGGGTGAAGACCGATCAGAGCACGATCATGTTACGGCAACGCGCGGGTTTCGAGCACCTGCACGGCGGGCAGCGTCTTGCCCTCGAGAAATTCGAGGAACGCGCCGCCACCCGTGGAGATGTAGCTGATCCTGTCGCCGACGCCGAACTTGTTGATGGCGGCCAGCGTGTCACCGCCACCGGCAATCGAGAATGCGGCGGAGTCGGCAATGGCCAGCGCGGTGGCCTTGGTGCCGGCGGCGAAAGCATCGAACTCGAACACGCCCACCGGCCCGTTCCAGACGATCGTGCCGGCACCCGCGATGATCCGCTTCAGTACCGCCACCGACGTGGGGCCGAGGTCGAGGATCATCTCTTCGGGCCGCAGGTTCTCGATCGCGGTGAGGCGGGGCGCCGCCGCGGCCGAAAATTCCGTCGCCGCCACAGCATCCACGGGGATCGGCACCTTGCCGGGAAATTCCTCGAGGATGGCACGGGCTTCGCCGACGAGATCGGCTTCCACCAGCGATCTGCCGATCTTGCCGCCCGCGGCCAGGATGAAGGTGTTGGCGATGCCGCCACCGACGATCAGCGTGTCCACCTTGGCGGCCAGCGCGCGCAGGATGGTCAGCTTGGTCGAAACCTTCGACCCGGCGACGATCGCCACCAGCGGACGCTTCGGGTGCGCCAGTGCCGCGCCGAGCGCGTCGAGTTCCGAGGCCAGCAGCGGACCGGCGCATGCCACGGGCGCGAAGCGGGCCAGCGCATGCGTGGTGGCCTCGGCGCGGTGGGCCGTCCCGAAGGCATCGTTGACATAAACGTCGCACAGCGCGGCCATCCGTTTTGCCAGTTCCTCGCTGTCCTTCTTCTCGCCCTTGTTCATCCGGCAATTTTCGAGCAGCACGACCTGGCCTGGCTGCAATGCGGCGTGCCACGCGCCACCGTCGACCCAATCGCGGACCAGCGGGACTTCCATGCCCAGCAGTGCGGCCAGGCGTGCGGCAATGGGCGCCAGCGAATCGGCCGCCTTCCACTCGCCTTCCGTGGGTCGGCCCAAGTGCGACGTCACCATCACCGCGGCCCCGCGCGCGAGCGCATCGCGGATTGCCGGCACCGACGCCCGGATGCGCGTGTCGTCGGTGATGGCGCCCGCGTCGTCTTGCGGCACATTGAGGTCGGCGCGGATAAACACCTGCTTGCCGCGCACATCGACGTCTGCCAGGCGCTTGAACTTCATCGCGATCCGCTCCGTGGGGCCAGCGCGATCGTGCGCATCACTTCGCCTGCATCAGCGCGACCGTGGTATCGAGCATCCGGTTGGAGAAGCCCCACTCGTTGTCGTACCAGCTCGAGACCTTCACCAGCCGCCCCGACACCTTGGTCAGCGTCGAATCGAACGTGGACGACGCCGGATCGTGATTGAAGTCGCTGGAAACCAACGGCCCTGTGTTGTAGTTGAGGATGCCTTGCAGCGGACCGGATTCCGATGCCGCCTTCATGATGGCGTTCACTTCATCCGCCGTCGTGTCGCGCGCGGCGATGAACGAAAGATCGATCAGCGAAACATTGATCGTCGGCACGCGGATCGCATAGCCGTCGAGCTTGCCGTTCAGCTCCGGCAGCACCAGCCCGACCGCGGCGGCCGCGCCGGTCTTGGCGGGGATCATGTTCATCGTCGCGGAACGCGCGCGGCGCAGGTCCTCGTGGTAGACGTCGGTCAGCACCTGGTCATTGGTGTATGCGTGCACGGTGGTCATCAAGCCGTTGACGAGGCCGATCTTGTCGTTGAGCGGCTTCACCAGCGGTGCCAGGCAGTTGGTGGTGCACGATGCATTGGAGATCACCGTATCGGTGGCCTTCAGCACGCCCTGGTTGACGCCGAACACGATCGTGGCATCGACATCCTTGCCGCCGGGTGCCGAGATGATCACCTTCTTGGCGCCGCCGGCAAGATGCGCACCGGCCTTTGCCTTCGTGGTGAAAAAGCCCGTGCACTCCAGCACGACGTCGACGCCCAGCGCGCCCCAGGGCAGCTTGGACGGGTCGCGTTCGGCGAACACCTTGATCCGGTCACCGTTGACCACCATCGAGTCGCCGTCGACCTCCACCTTGCCGGGGAACTTGCCGTGCGCGGTGTCGTAGCGCGTCAGGTGGGCATTGGTTTCGGGGCTGCCGAGGTCGTTGATCGCGACGATTTCGATGTCGTGCTTGCTTTTGCCACTGAGCTTGCCCTCGTAATGGGCGCGCAGGATGTTGCGCCCGATGCGGCCGTAGCCGTTGATCGCGACTTTGATGGTCATTGCAGTTTCTCCACGGTTTGCAAACGGAGTTTCAGTGCAGGCGGGCAGGCGCGCCGCCCGCCGCAATCAGCGCATCGAGGTTGCGCCAGCCGTAGCCGGCCTCGACGAGATCCATGCCGTCCCACGTGAACGGCTGTTCGATTTCCAGTTGCGCGCCCAGGGCTTCGTAGAAGGCGCGCGCGGTCTTGTTGGCGGCGATCACCCAGACGATCAGGCCGGTCGCGCCGTGGGCACGCTGGGCCGCCGCCACCGCCGCCACCAGCCGGCGGCCGATGCCCGCGCGTTGCATGTCGCGTTCGAGATAGACGGCGGCCAGCTCGGCGTCGTAGCCTAGCTTCAGCTCGGCCAGCATGCTGCCGGAGGCGAAGCCGACCACGCGGCCGTCGATTTCCGCGACGAAGGTGTTGGTGGTGTTGGGCGCCGCCGTGAGGACCTTGTCCCACAGGGCCGTGCTTTCCTCGACGCGCATGGCGGCAAGATACGCATCGGGAATCATGCCGTGATAGGTCGTACGCCACGCATCGACGCGCACCTGCGCGACGCCGGCGGCATCGGCAGGTTGGGCGGGGCGGATGTGCACGTCGCTCATGATCTGCTGCGTCATACGACACGGCGCACGACGGCCGCGACGTGCTCCACGGTGAAACCGAAGTGCTTGAACAGCACCGGGCCGGGCGCGGACTCGCCGAACGTGTCGATGCCGATGACGGCGGCGTGGGGATCATCAGTTGCACCAACGTAGCGGCGCCAGCCCGCGGTGACGCCGGCCTCCACCGCGACGCGCGGGATGCCTGCCGGCAACACGGATGCGCGCCACGACGCATCCTGCCGGTCGAACACGCTGGTGCAGGGCATCGACACCACGCGCACGTTGATGCCGTTGCCGGCCAGCTGCATCCGTGCGCCCAGTGCCAGTGCCACCTCGGAACCGGTGGCGATGACCACCACCTGTGGTCCGCTGACGGCAGCATCGAAATCGGCGGCGACGTAGCCACCGCGATCGATGCCGGCGATCTGCTCGTCCGTGCGTGGCACGAATGGCACGTTTTGCCGCGTGAACAGCAGGCACGACGGACCATCGTGACGCTCGATCGCCGCCGCCCATGCTGCGGCGGATTCCACCGTATCGCACGGCCGCCACAGATCGAGGCCCGGAATGAGCCGCAGGCTGGCCGCGTGCTCAACCGATTGATGTGTGGGGCCGTCCTCGCCCAGCCCGATCGAATCGTGCGTGTAGACGAAGATGGCGCGCAGTTTCATCAATGCGGCCATCCGCACCGCATTGCGCGCGTAATCGGAGAACGTGAGGAACGTGCCGACGTAGGGAATGAAGCCGCTGTGCAGCGCCAGGCCATTGGCAATGGCGCTCATCGCGAACTCGCGGACGCCGAAGTTCACATAGTTGCCGGGCTTGTCACGCGTGACGATCGTGCTTCCCGACCAATTGGTGAAGACCGAACCGGTCAGGTCGGCGGAGCCGCCAATCATTTCCGGCAGCAACTTCGCATATGTCTCGATGGCCTGCTGCGACGCCTTGCGCGTCGCGATCGTCTCGGCCCTGGCCGATTGCGCCGCGATGAAGGCATCGGCTGCCGCGCCGAAATCCGCGGGCAGCTTGCCCCACGTGCGGCGCATGAACTCCGCTGCCAGCGCCGGGTGCGCGCTTTGGTAGGCGTCGAAGCGCGCTCTCCAGTCCTCCTCCAGTAGCGCGCCGCATTCGCGCGCAGTCCAGCCCGCATAAATGTCCGCGGGAATCTCGAACGGCGCATACGGCCAGCCGATCGCAGCGCGCGTGGCGGCCACTTCCTTCTCGCCCAGGGCCGCGCCATGCACGCTGTCGCTGCCCTGCTTGTTGGGCGCGCCCTTGCCGATGATGGTCTTGCAGCACAGCAACGACGGACGATCCGTGACGGCCTGCGCGGCCGCGATGGCGGCGTCAACGGCCGCGACGTCATGGCCATCGATGCGGGGGATGACATGCCAGCCGTAGGCCGCGAAACGCTGCGGCGTGTCGTCGGTGAACCAGCCCTCGACGTGACCGTCGATGGAGATGCCGTTGTCGTCGTACAGCGCGATGAGTTTGCCAAGGCCCAGCGTGCCCGCCAGCGAACAGGCTTCGTGCGAAATGCCTTCCATCAGGCAGCCGTCACCGAGGAACACATAGGTGCGGTGGTCGACGATGGCGTGACCGTCGCGGTTGAATGCCGCGGCCAGTAATTTTTCGGCGAGCGCCATGCCCACGGCATTGGCGAGACCCTGGCCAAGCGGACCGGTGGTCGTCTCCACCCCCGGCGTGACGCCTACTTCCGGGTGGCCTGGCGTGCGCGAGTGCAGTTGCCGGAACGCGCGCAACTCGGACATCGGCAGGTCGTAGCCCGAAAGGTGCAGCAAGGCGTATTGCAGCATCGAGCCATGGCCGTTCGACAGCACGAAGCGATCGCGGTCGGGCCAGTGCGGATTGGCCGGATTGTGGCGCAAATGGCGCGTCCATAACGCCACGGCAGTTTCTGCCATGCCCATCGGCATGCCGGGGTGCCCGGATTTGGCGGCTTCCACCGCATCCATCGCCAGCGCGCGGATCGCATTGGCAAGATCGTGATCGGACGCTTGCGCGGTTTTCGTGGCGGTCATGGATAAGTGAGCAGAAGGTGCGGACATTGGGTACAACGAAATGGCTGCGCGGAGCGATTCGCGGTGCTGCGGATGATGTTCCGGAGAGCCGCAAATTATCGCTGCTGCATCATCAATGTGCAATAATCGCACGTTTGGTGAGTACGCCTCCCGTCCGGCGCGTTGGATCAAGTCGAATTCGAAGGGAACGTCGCATGGACGGCATCCATCTGTTGGGCGAGTGGTATGGCTGTCCTGCCGACGCCCCCGTATTCACCCAGGCCGATGCGCTGCGCCAGCTGTGCGTCGATGCCGCGCGCGCGGCGGGCCTGACCGTCGTGGGCGAGCGTTTCCACCAGTTCGAGCCCCAGGGCGTTACCGGCACCGTGTTGCTGGCCGAATCCCACATCGCGATCCATACCTGGCCCGAAGCCGGATTTGTCACCGTCGACGTCTACGTGTGTAATCTGCTGACCGACAACACGGCCAAGGCTGAACAGGTGTTCCATGCGCTCGAAGATGCCTTGAAGCCGACGGAAGTGCGCTTCCAGTCGATCAGGCGCGGAGGTAGCCGTGCCTGACAAGCCAGCGGACGGGACCGCGCCAACGTCGGACGATGTCGCACCAGGTCTGTTGACGGAATACCTGACGCCCGATTGGGCGCACTTCGTGCGCTCGGTGCGCGAGTTCGAGCGTTTCCGCTCGCCATTTCAGACGGTCGATGTTCATGACACCGCCACGTTCGGTAAACTCTTCCGCCTCGATGGTCACTTCATGACCTCCGAGCGCGATGAATTTTTCTACCACGAGAACCTGATCCATCCAGCGGCGATCACTCATCCGCAGCCCACCAGCGCCCTGATCATCGGCGGAGGCGATGGCGGGTCGGCCGAGGAGCTTTTGAAGCACCCGTCCATCGCAACGGTAACGCTGGTCGAGATCGACATGGCCGTCGTCGACATCGCGCGCAAATACCTCGCCCACGTGCATCGCGGTGCCTTCGACGATCCGCGCCTCACGCTGCGGATCGAAGATGGCTTCGCATTCGTCTGGAACGACACCGAGCATTACGACCTGATCGTGCTCGACTTGACCGACGCCGGCGGCCCGTCGGCCGAACTCTATACCGCGGAGTTCTACCGCGCCTGCGCTGCACGGCTGACGCCCACCGGCGCGCTGACGCTGCATGTCGCGAGCCCCGTCGCGCATCCGGAACGCATCCAGGCCACGCTCGCCAAGCTGCGTAGCGCCTTCGCGGTCGTCACGCCCTACCTCACGGCCATTCCCCTGTATGGCGGCCTGTGGATGATGGCGTGCTGCTCGCGCACGCTCGATCCGCGCTCGCTGACCACGCTGCAGGTGGACCGGCGGGTCGCCCAACGCGGATTGAAGCTCCTGCAGTACTACAACGGGGACACCCACCGCGCCGCGATGGCGCTGCCCAACTTCGTCCGGGCGCTCGTTGCCTAGGTGCGAAGCGGCACCGCACCCCTTTTGTAGGGGAGGCGTAGGCGAGGCGTAGGCGAGGCTTCAGCCTCGCAGGTTTGACGTTGCATTGAACCCGCGAGGCTGAAGCCTCACCTACATGGCCTGGTCCGGCGACCCTTGAACCGCCTTTGAATCCCCCCACATTGGCCTGGTCCGGCGACCCTTGAACCGCCTTTGAATACCCCCATATTCATTATCAAGAAGGGCCGCATTCCGTGGCCCGTGCCCCTGCGGCCAGCCTACGACCATGCCTTCGCTCTATGCAACGATGACCGATGCCTCCTTCGTGATGATCGACGGCGAGCTCTTCGCGACCGGCTACCTGCGGGTGCCGGACGAATACACCACGGCCGACGACGTCGTCGTCGAGGCGCGCCATGGCGATCGCGAGATCGACATCACGTGCGCCGAGATCGAGGGCGCGCAGGACCTGGGCGAGGGCGCGTTCCGCCTGCGCAATGGCTTGCAGGTGCGTTTCCTCTCTACGGCGGTCGTCCACTGACGACGGGGGCGCTATGATGGCGCCCTCATGTCGCGCCGAATCCGCAAGTCTTCCGCCTGCGTCACGCTTGTCCTGATCGGTGCGGCCGCGGTTTCCGGCTGCAGCGATCCGCCGGCGTCGCGCAAGGCCGCCTACGCCAGCCGGCAGGAGTGCCTCGCCGACTGGGGTGACGAAAAGGAGTGCGACGAGCAGGTCGCGCGCCGCGCCGACGGCACTCGTTCGCACATCTACTGGGGTCCGTCCTTTCGCAGTCCCAGCCGCATCGGTGGGGGCAGCAGCGGCTCCTCGAGCCGCAGCAGCTCCGGCCGCAGCAGCTCCAGTTCCAGCAGCACATCGCGCGGCGGCTTCGGCTCGCACGGGTCGTCGTCCGCGTCATGATCCGCGAACTGATCACGCCGCGGGCCAACTGGCGCGAAGACTGCGAGGAAGCCGGCTTCTCGTATCACTCGATCGACGGCGTGTACTGGGACGAGTCGCGCTGCTACCGCTTTACCGCGGATGAAATCGATATGTTGGAAGCGGCCACCGCGGAACTGCATGCGCGCTGCCTCGACGCCGCCGAGCACATCGTCACGCACAACCGCTTCGATGCGCTGCACATCCCCAAGGCCTGGCACGAACGCATCGCGCACTCGTGGCGGGCCCGCGATCTTTCGCTCTTCGGCCGCTTCGACTTTGCCTACGACGGCAGCGGGCCGCCGAAGATGCTCGAGTACAACGCCGACACGCCCACCGCGCTGCTCGAGGCGTCGGTCGCGCAATGGCGCTGGCTCGAGCAGAAGATCCGGCCGCAGGAACCCGGCGCCGACCAGTTCAATTCACTGCACGAGAAGCTGATCCAGAGCTGGCGTGCTTTCGCGGTGACGTGGTCCGCGGGCACGCCCGTCCACTTCACCTGTGCGGCGGAGAGTGAGGAAGACTGCGGCAATATCGACTACCTGCAGGATGTCGCCACGCAGGGCGGTGTGGAAACGCGCTTTGTCGGCATCAACGACATCGGCTGGAACAGCACGGCTGGTGTCTTCGTCGACGATACGGACGAAGAGATCCGTGTGCTGTGCAAACTCTATCCGTGGGAGTGGATGGTCGGCGAGGCCTTTGGCGCCAACCTGCGTACTTCCAGCCTGCGGGTGATCGAGCCCGCGTGGAAGATGCTGCTGTCCAACAAGGGTCTGCTGCCGATCCTGTGGGAGCTCTTCCCCGATCACCCCAACCTGTTGCCCGCGCATTTCGAGCGGGGACGCATCCCGGGCGACTACGTCGAGAAGCCGCTGCTGTCGCGCGAGGGTGCGAACGTCACGCTGCATCGCGGCGGCGAGGTGATCACGTCCGGCGGCGAGTATGGCGAGGAGGGTTTCGTCCACCAGGCCTACGCGCCCATCCCGCGCTTCGGGGACGACTACGTCACGATCGGTTCGTGGATCATCGGCGACGAGCCGGCCGGCATCGGCATGCGCGAAGACGAGGGACCCATCACCCGCAATACCAGTCGCTTTATCCCCCATTATTTTCTCTGACACCAACACCAAGAGGTCCATGCGATGACGATCGAACAATCACTGGCGGGCCTGCCGGCATTCCTGCTGTACTTCGGGCTGGCGTTGGCACTTCTCGTGCTCTTCGTTGCGATCTACGTGACGGTCACGCCGTACAAGGAGTTGACGCTGATCCGCGAAGGCAATGCGGCGGCGGCCATTTCGCTCGGCGGTGCTGTCGTCGGCTTCGTGCTGCCGCTCGCCCGCGCCGTCACGCAAAGCGTCTCCGCGCTCGATCTTCTGGTGTGGGGGCTGATTGCGCTGGTGGTGCAGGTCGTGGTGTTTTTCGTAGTGGGCAAGCTGTTGCCGCGCTTTGTCGAGGCGATCAAGGACGGGCGGATTGCCGGCGGCATTCTGCTTGCGTCGTTGGCGATCGGCGTCGGCTTGCTCAACGCGGCGGCGATGACGAACTGAACGATCAGGACCCGGTTCGTTGGTGCCGCAGCGACGCGACACCCGCGGCGCGCACGCCATCGAAGGCAGCCGGAGAACATCGCCGCGCGCTATCGAGGTGGCGCGCGCCGGATCAGAACCAATAATCGGCAACGCATTTGCCATCGCGCGGCAGGTCTTCAAACGTGTCGAGACCATCGAAATGGTCGATGGGGACTTTTGCGATGGCGTCCGGCTCCGTCAGGCGCAGGTTGACCGCAATGCGCCGCTGCCCGTCCTTGTTGAGATACAGCGATCGCCAATAGGCTATGCAGCCGCACTTGGGGCAGAAGTGGAAGCCAAGATGCTTGTCCCGGACGTAGGCCGTGGTCGGCCCCGTTACGTGGATACCTTCGTCTTCGTAGTCGTAGGCCCATAGCACGCCATACCGGCGACACGCGGTGCAATTGCATGCCGTGGCCGACTCGGGCATGGCGTCGAACCGCCATTGAACTGCGCCGCAGAGGCAGGAACCTTCAATCATGGCTTGCCCAAGTTGGTAGCGTTAAAAGTACGTGCCGAGGAACGGGGCCACTTCATCCGAATCACCCGCAATCTTCTCCGTCGCCTGGCGATAAAACGTGAAGCCCGCATCGGCGGGCCCCTATGACCCCGTGGTCAGGCCTCAGAGCCACCGACGAACTTGCAATTGATAGGCAGTATATGCAGCGCCGAACAGGCCAGACAGCACGCGCTCCTCGGGAATGATCTGGAACCACCCTATGTACAGCACGAACGCGACAGGACCTGACAAGGACCACGGCGAGGACAGGAATACTGCCCAAGCGACGACGACGAACAAGAGGCCCAAGTACATCGGATTTCGCGTATACCTGTAGATGCCTCCAGTGACCAAGGAGGATGTCATCTGCGGCTTCATCGGGTTGACTGTGGTCTTCGCGTGGCGAAACCTAATGGCACCGGCCAAACCAATGATGACACCGACCGAAGCGATTGCGAGCGCTGCAACTACTCGGACGATCGTAGGCACTGGGACCACCGGCGTGAGCAGTGAGAGCGCCCACATGGCAGCACAGATCAATGCAACTACGGCAGGTGGCGGAATCTTGAGTTCTAGAGAGCTCACTCGGGACGCCTTCGAGGCCTGAAGTTTGACATGAACGGCAGGCCAATGGACGCGCAACGGCCTTTGGAACGTCCACTCGATGGAAGGTTTAGATGCCGCACTCACTTAAAGCTCGATTCGATAGCGTACGTCAGGCGTTCCACCATAAGCCTGCGGCCTTACAAATTCTTCGACCACGACACCTTGTCATGGTGGCTAGCGACATCTAACGAACCAAGGCAACCGGCGCGTGCCCCATGCCGTAGAGTCAGACCTCACCTATAGACCAAAGAACACAATTTATCGCAGATTACCTGCGCGAGTCACTGAGCATCGTCGATCTTTGCGCGCTCTACCGATTGCGCAGACGACAGTTGCTACTTCCAGTTGAGGCTAAGCTTGCGATGGGAAGCCGCACAATCACGTAGATAGAGATTGATGAGACTTTGATAGGGAATGCCCACCTCCTCAGATACCGCCTTGAAATAGGAGATGGAATCTTCATCGAGGCGAATGGTGATCTGCTTCTTCAGTTGCGAAGAATAGGGATTCTTGCGAGATTCAGAAAAATCGTACTCGTTGCGCATTTGGCACCTTTACGGATAAGACTTTGATTCGCGAGGCGTCGCCTTGCGGGCGGAGATGATGCGGATGACGCCGCCCGCGGCTCTGTAGCAATGACAGACAAGTAGTAGCCGAAGCGAACTGCCAAGGCCCAGCAGGATGAAGCGGTCTTCATCCTTCGAAGGGTCGGGATCTTCGATCAACCGCGCGCGTTCGTCGAAAAATACCGACCGCGCATCTTCAAACGAGACGCCATGTTTCTTCGCATTGGCAGTGGCCTTGCGTTGGTCCCACTCAAAACGAAGCGCACTCATGTTTACATTATAACTACATCGTAATTTCCACGCAAGGTCGCTTGGGGGCGCGAAATGGAGCCTGACGAAGCAAAGGTAACCAGCGCGCGGTGGCGGGGGCGAAGCCCCGCCGCCGGCCCGTCCGTGTTGACCGAATGGGTTAGGCCCCGCTTGGTAGCCTCTCGCAGCGCACCCGCAGTCGCCATCAGCTCCGTTTCCGCCGCCTCGAAACTGGGAGTCGACGAACCGTCGCTCGAGCGATGAAAGTAGGTCCGTGATGTGGAAAACCCCATGTGGGGTCTCCTTGTCGTTAGCGGCGGCGCATCAGGTGGAGCCGATCACCAGCCGCA
>Ga0163153_10004793_pt1 | contig 16609 bp, 12 predicted proteins | sample OliLakLV19MP6IB1_FD_148629 | JGI IMG/M metagenome (GOLD analysis project Ga0163153, IMG submission 148629) | Freshwater microbial mat bacterial communities from Lake Vanda, McMurdo Dry Valleys, Antarctica - Oligotrophic Lake LV.19.MP6.IB-1 | ecosystem: Environmental > Aquatic > Freshwater >... | reverse complement strand
TAAGCGCGTAAATTTTGGGAAAATAAAGCACGGTACAGAATCACCCGATCTGCTTGAAATCCAGTTAAAGTCTTTTCAGGAATTTTTTCAACTGGAAACCACCCCTGAAAACCGCAGCAATGAAGGGTTATATAAAGTGTTTCAGGAAAATTTCCCCATCACCGATGCCCGCAACATCTTTTTATTGGAGTTCCTGGATTATTTCGTCGACCCTCCCCGCTATACCATTGATGAGTGTATGCAGAGAGGTCTTACCTACAGTGTCCCGTTAAAAGCAAAATTGCGGTTGTCCTGTAACGACGAAGAACACGTCGATTTCGAAACTATCGTGCAGGATGTGTTCCTGGGAAATATTCCCTATATGACGCCTAAAGGCACCTTTGTAATCAATGGAGCAGAACGTGTCATTGTGAGCCAGTTGCACCGTTCCCCGGGGGTATTCTTTAACCAGACTTTTCACCCCAATGGCACCAAGATTTATTCTGCCCGGGTCATCCCGTTTAAAGGGGCCTGGATGGAGTTTTCCACCGATATCAACACGGTCATGTATGCCTACATCGACCGCAAAAAGAAATTTCCCGTAACTACCCTGCTCAGGGCTATTGGCTTTGATTCAGACAAGGACATACTAGACCTTTTTGGTCTGGCCGAAGAAGTTACGGTAACCGCCAAACACCTCCAGCAAAATATTGGAAGGAAATTAGCTGCCCGGGTGCTGAAAAAATGGACCGAAGATTTTGTCGACGAAGATACCGGTGAAGTCGTGACCATTGAACGCAATGAAATTATTCTGGAACGGGACATTATCCTGGATGAAGAAAATGTCCAGCTTATCCTCGAAGCCGAATCGGAAACCATTATCCTCCAAAAAGAAGAAGTGGAAGATGATTATTCTATCATTTATAACACACTTCAAAAAGACCCATCCAGTTCAGAACTGGAAGCCGTACAACACATCTACAGGCAACTGAGAGGTACGGATCCTCCAGATGAAGAAACTGCGCGCGGGATCATTGATAAATTATTTTTCTCTGACAAACGATACAACCTGGGAGAAGTTGGCAGGTATAAAATAAATAAAAAGCTCGATCAGGAGATCGATCTGGCTACTATGATCCTGACCAATCAGGACATCATCAGCATCGTTAAATACCTGGTATTGCTCATCAACCAGAAAGCTGAACTCGATGATATCGATCACCTGAGCAATAGAAGGGTACGCACCGTGGGCGAACAATTGTATGCCCAATTTGGTGTAGGTTTGGCCAGGATGGCGAGGACTATCCGCGAACGGATGAACGTACGTGATAATGAAGTATTTACTCCGATCGACCTTATCAATGCCCGCACCCTGTCTTCTGTCGTCTCTTCATTCTTTGGAACCAGCCAGTTATCTCAGTTTTTGGATCAGACGAATCCTTTGTCTGAAATCACCCACAAACGCAGGATTTCTGCACTTGGACCCGGTGGTCTTTCCAGGGAAAGAGCGGGTTTTGAGGTAAGGGACGTGCATTATTCGCATTATGGCCGCTTGTGTACCATTGAAACTCCGGAAGGTCCAAACATCGGATTGATTTCTACGTTGTGTGTACATGCCAAGGTCAATAAAATGGGGTTCCTTGAAACACCTTATCGCAAAGTAAAAAACGGGGTGGTCGAAACCAAAACACATGCGGAGTTTTTATCGGCCGAACTCGAAGACAATAAGAAAATAGCACAGGCCAATTCCACCATCGATGAGAAGGGCGCCTTTTTGAGTGACCGGATCAAATGCCGTCAGCACGGTGATTTCCCGGTACTCACACCAGACGAAGTCGAATACATTGATATAGCCCCGAATCAAATTGTTGGGGTATCTGCTTCATTGATTCCGTTTTTGGAAAACGATGATGCCAACCGGGCTTTGATGGGATCCAACATGCAACGTCAGGCAGTGCCTTTGATCAACCCACAATCTCCTATTGTAGGTACCGGGTTGGAAGGCAAAGTAGCCGTAGATAGCCGCATGCTGATTAATGCAGAAGGAGATGGCACCGTTGAATACGTAGATGCCAATCAGATTATCATCAAATATGACCGTTCAGAAGAAGATCAGTTGGTTTCTTTTGAAGATAATTTAAAGACCTATCAGCTCACCAAATTTCAGCGGACCAATCAGGCTACTTGTATCAACCTGAAACCTATTGTTAAAAAAGGGGATCGGGTTCATGCTGGAAGTATTCTCTGCGATGGTTATGCAACAGACAAAGGCGAATTAGCTTTGGGCCAAAACCTCAAAGTGGCCTTCATGCCCTGGAAAGGTTACAATTTTGAAGATGCTATTGTAATTTCTGAACGCGTGGTTCAACAGGATGTATTTTCTTCCATTCACATTGAAAGTTTTGATCTGGATGTAAGGGAAACGAAATTAGGTGATGAAGAACTCACCAACGATATCCCGAATGTCAGTGAAGAAGCCACCAAAGACCTGGACGAAAACGGAATTATCCGTATCGGGGCCTGGGTGAATGAAGGCGATATCCTGATCGGAAAAATCACGCCCAAAGGAGAATCCGATCCAACACCGGAAGAAAAATTGTTGAGGGCAATATTTGGAGACAAAGCAGGCGATGTCAAAGATGCTTCATTAAAAGCGCCACCATCTATTGAAGGGGTGGTGATTGACAAGCAACTCTTTGCAAAAGCCAAAAAAGATAAAATACAAAAAGGACAAGAAAAGGATGTACTGGATAAACTGGAACAAAAACATGAAGTTGCGGTCAACCAGCTTAAGACGATCCTGATCGATAAACTGATGCGGTTGCTCAAAGGAGAAGCTACAGAGGGAATCCGCACCATTTACGGGGAACAACTGGTGACCAAAGGGTCTAAGTTTTCTCCAAATATGTTGAAGAAAGTGGATTTTGCTTCTGTGGATTATACGGGTTGGACAGCAGATAAAAAAATCAACCACACCATTACCCGCCTCCTGCACAACTTCAGCATCAAATACAATGAAGAAGTAGGCCGTTACAAACGCGAAAAGTTTAACGTGAGCATAGGAGATGAATTACCGGCTGGTGTACAAAAACTGGCTAAAGTGTATATCGCTAAACGGCGTAAACTCAAAGTCGGGGACAAGATGGCCGGTAGACATGGAAACAAAGGGATCGTATCCCGTATCGTAAGGATGGAGGATATGCCTTTCCTGGAAGATGGAACCGCAGTGGATATTGTATTAAACCCGCTCGGAGTGCCTTCCCGTATGAACCTGGGCCAGATATTTGAAACCGTTCTGGGATGGGCCGGAGAAAAAATGGGGATCAAATTTGCTACCCCGATTTTTGACGGTGCCAGCCTCGGTGAGATCGAAGGGTATATTGAAAAAGCCAATCTGCCCCAATATGGACAAACTTTCTTATACGACGGCGAAACCGGTGACCGTTTCCACCAGCAAGCTACTGTAGGTGTAATCTACATGCTTAAGTTATCCCACATGGTAGATGATAAAATGCATGCGCGTTCTATCGGTCCCTACAGTCTCATTACCCAACAACCATTGGGTGGTAAAGCTCAATTCGGGGGACAACGGTTTGGTGAGATGGAAGTTTGGGCACTGGAAGCCTACGGAGCTGCACATATCCTTCAGGAGTTGCTTACGGTTAAGTCTGATGATATTATCGGTCGGGCTAAAGCGTACGAAGCAATTGTCAAAGGAGAAAACCTTCCTGAACCCAATATTCCGGAATCTTTCAACGTATTGATCAACGAATTGCAGGGATTGGCTCTTGAAGTCAAATTTGAATAATCCGGTATTTTTTAATCATTCTTAAAAATTGGATTTATGCCATTTAAAAAGAAAAGTTCTAAACATCCAAAATACTTCGATAGTATTACCATCAGCCTGTCTTCTCCGGATGATATCCTGGAAAGATCTTATGGTGAAATCCTCAAACCAGAAACCATCAATTACCGTTCGTATAAACCGGAACGCGATGGCCTTTTTTGCGAAAGGATTTTTGGCCCGGTAAAAGATTATGAATGTTATTGCGGTAAATATAAAAGGATCCGTTACAAAGGCATTGTTTGTGATCGTTGCGGAGTAGAAGTTACGGAGAAAAAAGTGCGCAGGGAAAGAATGGGACACATCAAATTGGTGGTTCCGGTAGTCCATATCTGGTTTTTTAAATCCCTGCCCAATAAAATCGGTTATCTCCTCGGCTTATCGTCCAAAAAACTGGAGTCCATTATTTATTATGAAAGGTATGTCGTAATACAGCCGGGTATCAAAGAAAAAGATGGTACCAGCCAGTTGGACTTGTTATTAGAAGAAGAATACCTGGATATCCTGGAAGCACTGCCAAAAGAGAATCAATTTTTAGATGATTCCCATCCGGATAAGTTTATTGCAAAAATGGGCGCCACGGCAGTTAAAGAATTGTTGGAAAGGGTCAATCTGGATGACGTATCCTTCGATTTGCGACACAAGTCAGCAACTGAAAGTTCTCAGCAAAGAAAATCTGAAGCATTAAAACGACTACGCGTAGTCGAAGCATTCCGTGATGGTCAAAGGGAACAGGTCAATAAACCGGAATGGACTATAATTCAATATTTGCCGGTAATACCTCCGGAACTCAGACCGCTGGTGCCCCTGGACGGAGGCCGGTTTGCAAGTTCGGACCTGAATGACCTCTATCGCAGAGTTATTATCCGCAACAACCGGTTAAAACGATTATTGGAGATTAAAGCACCCGAAGTCATCCTTAGAAACGAAAAAAGGATGCTTCAGGAAGCGGTAGACAGTTTATTTGACAACAGCCGGAAATCCAATGCCGTCAAAGCAGAAGGAGGACGTGCACTCAAGTCATTAAGCGATATTCTTAAAGGGAAACAAGGACGATTCCGTCAGAACCTTTTGGGTAAACGGGTGGATTATTCCGGACGATCGGTGATCGTGGTTGGACCGACCCTCAGGCTGCATGAATGTGGCCTGCCTAAAAATATGGCTGCAGAATTGTTCAAACCGTTTATCATCCGAAAACTGATTGAGCGGGGAATAGTAAAAACAGTAAAATCCGCTAAAAAACTGGTGGATAGAAAAGACCCGGTGATCTGGGAGATTCTGGAAAATATACTCAAAGGACACCCGGTATTGCTCAATCGTGCTCCTACCTTGCACCGATTGTCCATACAAGCATTCCAACCCAGGTTGGTGGAAGGTAAAGCGATCCAGTTACACCCCCTGGTGTGCGGAGCATTCAATGCCGACTTTGACGGTGACCAGATGGCCGTCCATATTCCATTGAGTCAGCCCTCTATCCTGGAGGCACAGCTATTGATGCTGTCTTCACATAATATGTTGAATCCTCAGGATGGTTCACCGATCAGTTTACCTTCTCAGGACATGGTCTTGGGATTGTATTACCTGACTAAAGAGAAAAAATCAACCGAAAAAGAAAAAGTAAGAGGGGAAGGAGCTAAGTTTTATTCCAAAGAAGAAGTGATTATTGCCTTTAATGAAGGCACTCTTGACCTGCATGCTATGATTAAAATGCGGGCGAAAGTGGAAGATGCCGAAGGCCGTATGCAATTTAAATTGATAGATACGACTGTTGGACGTGTATTGTTCAATCAGGCAGTTCCTGAAAAAGTACCTTTCATCAACGAACTCGCCACAAAAAAAGGACTTAAAAGGATCATCAGTGATGTCATTACCAGGACGGATTTTGCTGAAACAGCGGATTTCCTGGATGCTATCAAAGACATGGGATTCTTTTGGGCGTTCAAAGGGGGATTGTCCTTTAATCTGGGTGATTTATTGACGCCGTCTATTAAGGATGTTACCCTCAAACAAGCTCAGTCAGAAGTCGATGAAATCTGGGAGAATTACAATATGGGGTTGATCACCAACAATGAACGGTATAACCAGATCATTGACCGTTGGACATTTGCGGACAACCGGATTACCGATAGTCTGATGAAAGAGTTCTCCAGTCACAAACAAGGATTCAATTCAGTATACATGATGCTGCATAGCGGCGCGAGGGGTTCCAAACAACAGATCAAACAGTTGTGTGGACTCCGGGGATTAATGGCCAAACCCAGAAAATCAGGAGATACCGGTGCTGCGATCATCGAAAACCCGATTCTTTCCAACTTCCTGGATGGATTGTCAGTATTGGAATACTTTATTTCTACCCACGGGGCTAGAAAAGGTCTTGCTGATACTGCTTTAAAAACAGCAGATGCCGGTTACCTGACCCGCAGGTTGGTGGATGTTTCTCAGGATGTCGTGATCAATGAAGTGGATTGTGGTACCCTCAGAGGAATCGAAACAGCTGCGTTAAAAGACAATGAAAAAATCATTGAATCATTAGCATCAAGGATCCAGGGACGGTACAACCTGCATACTATTTACAACCCGGTAACCGAAGAAGTGATACTGGAGCCTGCTGAGTATATCGATGATAAAACAGCCGAAATCATTGAAGAGTCGGGTATTGAAGCCGTAGCGATTCGTTCCGTATTGACTTGTGAAGCCAGAAGAGGTGTTTGTACCAAGTGTTATGGTAAAAACCTGGCCAGTGGAAGGATTGCAGAAGCCGGTGATGCCGTCGGTATCATTGCCGCGCAGTCTATCGGTGAACCCGGTACGCAGCTTACCCTGAGAACTTTCCACGTGGGTGGTATAGCTTCCATTTCCAAGACCGAAACGGAATTGGTGGCCAAATTTGATGGAGTGGTGGAATTTGATAATGTAACGTTTACTTCTGTAAAGGAAGAAGATCAAAAAACCAATATCATTCTATCCAGATCTGGTGAAATCAGGGTGGTAGATCCTAAAACCAAAAAACAACTGGGAGCAGCCCACGTTCCGTATGGTGCTTCATTGAAAGTAAAAGACGGCCAATCGGTGAAGAAAGGAGATTTAATCTGTGAATGGGATCCGTTTAATGCGGTGATAGTATCTGAATTTGCAGGTATTGCTCAATTCAATGAGATCGAAGAAGGTATCACCTTCCGAATGGAAAGGGATGACCAGACAGGATATTCAGAGAAAGTAATTATCGATGCCAAAAACAAGAAAAAAGTACCTGTAATCAAAATAGTGGATAAAAACGGCGAAGATCTTAAACAATATACTTTACCGGTAGGTGCCTATATTTCCATCAGTGATGGAGATGCCGTCACCGCAGGTCAGAAAATTGTAAAGATTCCAAGGAAACTGGGTAAGATCCAGGATATCACCGGAGGTCTTCCCCGCGTTACCGAATTGTTCGAAGCCAGAAATCCTTCTAATCCTGCTACGGTCGCTGAAATCGATGGGATCGTGACATTTGGAAAGATCAAACGGGGTAACCGCGAGGTGATGATCGAAGATGAGAAAACAGGTCAAAAAAGTAAATACCTTATCGGACTCTCTAAACACTTACTCGTACAGGAAGGAGACTTTGTACGATCCGGTACGCCAATTACAGATGGTACCATTGCAGCCAGGGATATCCTTCATATCAAAGGGCCCTATGCCGTTCAATCCCACCTGGTCAACGGGGTACAGGAAGTTTACCGCTCACAGGGTATAAACATCAATGACAAACATATTGAAGTCATCGTACGTCAGATGATGCGCAGGGTACAAATCGAAGATCCCGGCGACACACATTTTCTGGAGAGTGAAGCCGTTGATAAACATGAATTCAACGAACACAACGATTGGATATTTGACAAAAAATTTGTTACGGAAGCAGGAGACAGCACCAAACTGAAACCAGGTGCTTTGGTTACCATTCGCCAGATCCGCGAAGAAAACAGCTTGTTAAAACGAAATGACAAGAAGCTGGTAGAATATAGGGATGCCTTATCTGCTACTTCCAGTCCTTTACTGCTGGGTATTACTAAGAGCTCTCTGGGTACTGAAAGCTGGATCTCTGCAGCCTCCTTCCAGGAAACGACGAAAGTGCTTTCACAAGCTGCGATTGCCGCTTCCAAGGATATCCTCAATGGATTGAAAGAAAATGTTATTGTCGGTAAACGAATCCCGGCAGGTACCGGAATGAGGCATTTTGAGCGACTGATTGTCACCGCGGAAGACAGTCTTCTCGAACTCGATGCCGTAAGTCAGGATTAATTACCATACTGTAATGATTATACAAAAGGGAGTTAGTGAATCTGACTCCCTTTTTATTTCCTGCCGAAATCAGCGGGATTTTCACCCCATCCTTCCGTGTCCCATTTAAGTAATTTATTGGCATAGGTGTTGTTGTCCAGCCAATCCAGGGCGCGATCTACCAGCGCAAATAAAACTACGTTCTTTCTGGATTTTACCAGGTTTGTTTTGATCCGTTTATTCCGCACCCAGCTCAATCCGGTAATGGAATCGGAATAAACAGCAGTCTGTGGTCTGTTATGCTGTTTTAACCAGGCCAACGCGTGAACAATAGCGAGGAATTCTCCAATGTTTACCGTGCCTTCCTCAAAAGGGCCCTGGTGGAAGAGTTTTATTCCATGGTGGGGATCTACACCTTGATATTCCAGGATACCGGGATTGCCTTCACAAGCAGCATCTACTGCTATGGAATCTTTAACTATCCGGGTCAGGTTTTTAGTTTTAGGTGCCCGGACCATTCGTTTGTAAAACATGGGTTTTTGCCGGTAAGCGTGGTTTGCTTCCTCCAGGCTGTCAAAAGACTTATATCTTGCATTGGGATAGTTTTTTACCTGGGCTTCGCATTTTTTCCAATCGTCAAATATGCCCGTGTTGTGGCCGTCCCAAACCACATAATATTTTTGTTTCTTCGCCATAGTGATCGAATATCAAATATAAGTCAAGATGTTTATTGATACCCACGCCCATCTGTATGCTTCAGAATTTGATGCTGATAGAATGGAGATGATTCACCGGGCTGAGGATGCCGGGGTAGGGCGGATTTATCTTCCTAATGTGGATGTCACGACGATAGATGCGTTGTCCACGGTTCACCAAATGGCGCCGGCTTTGCTTTTTCCTCTGATGGGCTTGCATCCCTGCAGTGTAAAACCGGATTACATCGATCAACTGAAACGAATTGAATCTGCTTTGAGCAACGGAAATTATTATGGCATTGGGGAAATCGGGATCGATTTGTATTGGGATCCGGCGAGCCTGCCCGACCAAAAGGATGCATTTAAGATCCAGTGTCAGTGGGCTCATGATTTGAACTTGCCGGTTATTATTCATAGCCGGGATGCCGTAGAGGTGGTGATTGAGCTAATAGAAAAAATGCAGCAGCGACCTTTAAAAGGGGTTTTTCATTGTTTTGGCGGCAACCTGGACCAGGCACGCAGAATTGAAGCGCTTGGCGAATATTATTTTGGTCTTGGAGGGGTGATTACATTTAAAAACTCAGGACTTGGCGAGATGGTCTCCAGCCTCCCTTTGGAAAAGGTGGTGCTGGAAACTGACGCTCCTTACCTGGCACCAGCTCCGTTCCGGGGAAAACGCAATGAATCCGCTTATCTTGTGCCCATAGCAAAAAAACTGGCTGCACTGCGAGGCGTATCGTTAGAAATAATTGAGGACCAAACTACTATAAATGCATTAAATCTATATTCAAAAAATGGAGCCTCAAGGGCACACCACTCCGGTCAAAAAATGAATCCTCATTAGAAGGTGGAGGAATCCGGGAATTGGATTTGGTTTAACGCGTTATTTTTATCAACTTTGCCCCGGCTTAGTAGTCCTCATCCGGAAGGTTGCAAGAGTGGTTTAATTGGCACGCCTGGAAAGTGTGTGTACATCAAAAGTGTACCTAGGGTTCGAATCCCTAACCTTCCGCTCTAAATTCCTGCTTTTTAGGTTTTTGGCAATAAATCAGGCCGTTTTTTGAATTGAATATTCCCTTAACTTTTTGGTAAAAGAAATATTTTATAAATGGTGGGACTTTAATAATATTTTATATTTTTAAGCCTTCAAAAAAATTAAAACATTAAACTTATGCGAAAGATTGCTTTACTTTTTACTCTTGTTTTAGTTGCCTTTTTTGTTGGCAACCTGGAGTTACTGGCACAAGATCCGGCAGCTACGACCACCGTTGCAGCTCCTTCTACCGGGTTTCAGATGTTGAAAGAAAAATTTATTGAGGGTGGTTGGCAGTGGATGGCTCCTATCCTTTTTGTATTTGTATTAGGTCTTGCCTTTTGTATTGAAAGAGTTATTACCTTAAACGTAGCTACAGTCAATACCGATAAATTATTGTCTAAAATTGATGACCGGTTGCAATCCAATGATGTAGAAGGAGCAATCGAAGTTTGCAAAGCTACACCTGGACCAGCAGCTTCAACCTTATTAGAAGGACTCCGTCATGCCGACAAAGGACCGGATGCTGTTGAAAAAGCAATTTCAGCATATGGGGGCATGCAAATGAGTTTATTGGAAAGAGGGTTGGTATGGATTTCGCTTTTTATTGCTTTAGCACCGATGCTCGGGTTCTTAGGGACAGTGGTTGGGATGGTAAACGCATTTGACCGGATTGAAGCGGCAGGTGATATTTCTCCAACCATCGTAGCAGGGGGTATTAAAGTGGCCTTGTTGACCACCATCTTTGGTTTGATCTCAGCAATTGTGTTGCAGATATTTTATAATTATATCGTTACCAAAATCGATACCATCACGCATAAAATGGAAGAAAGCAGCATAGGCTTATTGGATATATTGGCTAAAAACAAGTTTTTTAAATAGGGAGATTATCAGAAAATAATACCTGTATTAAAAAATTAAAAATCACAAAATGGTAAATTTATATAAATTATTGTCCACGAGGGGCACCTTGTTTGCCTTCTTACTCGGGCTGGTATGTATAATCATTTTCGCCATTCCAATATTTGGCGGTATTAATTCATTCAATTCGCTTGCCCCAGAACAACAAAAAACCAGTAATATTTTTAATACCGGGATTGTATTGATGCTGGTATTATTAGCCGCTGCGGTTATTGTAACCGTATTTTGGGCTATAGCTCAAATGGCTATGAACCCATCGGGTGCAAAATATGGGTTGATATGGTTGGCGTTATTTGTGGGATTGTTCGCTCTGGGTTATTTTGTTCTAAATAGTCCGGACAACCAAGCCATTTTAGATGATTTAAAAACCAATGATGTCAGTGCCGGTTTGAGCAAATATATTGGAGGGGGAATTTGGGTAATGTTGCTGATGATATTTGCAGCATTTGGAATTTTTATATTTTCTGAAGTAAGGAATTTATTTAAATAATAAACCAACCGAACATGTTTGTAAAAAAGAAAAAACGAAATCCCGAAATCAATGCCAGTTCAATGGCCGACATAGCCTTCCTGCTCTTGATTTTCTTTTTGGTTACTACCAATATCGTCGAAGATAAAGGGGTTTTAGTGAGATTACCCCAATGGTCAGAAGAACCTCCGGAGGATTTAACACTCAACACCCGGAATGTATTCACGGTGTTGGTCAACGCACAGGATCAATTGTTGGTCAGAGGTGAACTGGTTAAAATCCAGGACTTAAAGACCCGTGCTAAGGAGTTTATTATGAACCCCACAAAACGAGAGGATTTAGCTGAATCCGCCAAAGAAGCCATCATATCCTTAAAAAATGACCGTGGCACTCACTTTAAACAATACCTTGCCGTATACAATGAATTAAAGGCCGCCTATTCTGAACTCTGGAATGAAGAAGCAAAAAAGCGGTTCCGGAAAGACAGTATAGAAGAATGTAATAAAGAACAACAAAATGAGATAAAGAGGGAAATTCCGTTTGTCATTTCTGAAGCAGAACCTACTTCATTTGGGGATGAAAAATAAATTATATTCATTGGTAACTAATCTATCGAAATGAGCAAATTTTCAACCAAACGATCTAATACAGTCCCCACCATATCCACCTCATCCTTGCCGGATATTATATTTATTCTTTTATTCTTCTTTATGGTGGTGGTTAAACTCCGGGAGTCTAACCTCAAAGTCAAAACCATTACTCCTTACGCTACTGAATTGACCAAATTAGAAAGAAAGTCCCTCGTAAATACCATGTACATCGGTCGGCCGACCCCACAGTATGCTCCGATTTACGGATCTAAACCCCGGCTTCAGTTGAATGATAAGATTTCTAACCTCAATGAAATACCATTATTCCTGGAAAGACATAAAGTAAAATTGCCGGAAGGACAACGTCCCGGTATCACGACTTCATTAAAAGTAGACGGAGATGTTACCATGGGTTTTGTGAGTGATGTCAAAACTGAACTGCGTAAAGCCGGTCAGCTTAAAATCAATTATTCCGCAAAGAAAAGAACCGAGCGTTCCGGTTATTAAAAATAAAGTAAATCAACTCATTGAGGCTTTTCATTAAAAATGGAAAGCCTTTTTGCTTTTATAGCCGTGGCTTAAAGCCGATTTTTCTCAATCACTTTTTCTAACTCGTCCCGATAATTTTTTCCAACCGGAAGGAGTTTGGGTTGCCCTTTTTCAGTAACCTCCACCATATTACCAATGACAGCATTGATTTTTTCCAGGTTGATGATATATGACCGGTGGATCCGCATAAACGTTGGCTGAGGTAATTTCTCTTCCAGACTTTTCATGGTCTGTAAAGTAATGATGCGCCCGGTATCGGTTTTAATGATGACATAATCCTTGAGACCTTCGACATATTGAATCTCGTTGTAACGGAGCCGGATAAGTTTTTTATCGGCTTTTACAAAAATAAAGTCCGGCCCATCCTCCGGCTCCTCAGTTTCAGCTGCGGTTTTGTTTCCTGCATCCAGCGCTTTATTGACCGCTTTAAGAAAACGATCAAAGGAAATGGGTTTGAGGAGGTAGTCGACCGCATTAAGTTCAAATCCCTCCAGGGCGTATTGGCTATAGGCAGTAGTAAAAATGACTTTTGGAGGCCGGGACAGGGAACGGATAAAATCTATCCCGGTCAGCTGGGGCATCTGTATATCCAGGAAAATCAATTCAATGTCGTTTTTACGAATAGCTTCCCCTGCTTCGAAGGCATTCTGGCATTTGGCGATCAGTTTGAGTTGGGGCGTTTTACTGATAAATTCTTCGAGGACATCCAGCGCTAAAGGTTCGTCATCGACAATGATGGTTTTCATGGGCAAAAAGATTAAATTAATTTCAACGTTAAATGTACGGTGTAGGAATGAGGTTGGTCGTCAATATCGATCGAATGACTGCCAGGATAGATCAACTCCAGCCTCCTCCTGACATTGATGAGTCCGATCCCCCCATGTGGCTTAGGCAAAATGTTTTGTAATCCCGAGGATTTGCTGTTTTCTATATGAAAGGTCAATTGATCGTTTTCTACTTCCAGGGTAACATAGACATAAGCGTCGGATAACTGATGGTTTACCCCATGTTTGAAACTGTTTTCGAGAAAAGGGATGAAGACCAGCGGGGCGATTTTATGGTTCCGGATTTCACCCTTGATCTTAAAATCAATATCAACCAGGTTGCTTTGACGGAGGGCTTCCAGGTCCAGGTAGTTTTGAATATATTTTACTTCTTTTTCCAGGGGTACCCTTCGTTCATTGCATTCATACAGCATGTACCGCATCATCTCTGAAAGTTTGACGACGATCTCCGGGGCTTGTTCGGACTTTTTTAAAGTCAGTGCGTACAAACTATTGAGGGTATTAAACAAAAAATGGGGATTGATCTGGGTCTTTAGAAACTTGAGCTCAGACTGCATATTCTGGGTCTCCAGATCTTTCATGGTTTGTTGCTGTTTAAACCAATCCACAATGATTTTGCCGCTGGTGGAAAAAATCAAAAACATCATGGAAACCAAAAATAATGGGCCTTGCTGGGCTTGAATATTTCCCTGCAATTGAGGATACTCTGATAATAAAAAATATTGAACCAGGGTACCCAGAGGTGTGGCTATCAATGCCAGCATGACCAGGCTTCCAAAATAAATGGCAAGCTTGTTTGTATTTAAATACCTGGGAATGAGGTAATTAAAGTTAAAATAGATCAATAAACCATATAACAGTAGCCGGCTCCCATTATTTAGAAAGGATAATCCCAACGAATAGGGGTTTTTATCTAAAGCCACCAGGACCACCAGAAAAATAATCCAAATGGTTCCGTGCAACCAGAGCCTGGAAGGTGAAATCCGCGGTAAGGTAACAGTCGTCAGAAACATCTTATGTAAAGATAGACCCTTCCGTCTACAGCCTATGGACATAATAGACTAATAATTAATTCCTTCGGACAAAAGACTAATGGATAAGTATGTACCTTTGCAGGCTTTAAAAAAAAGGGTTAACCCCATGGCGTATAAAAAAACTGAACACTACGATGAAGCGGTCACCGCTAAGCTGGCTGATCATTATTCGGAAGTGTTGAAAGAGATCGGTGAAGATCCCAACCGGGATGGCTTGGTTCAAACCCCGGAACGGGTAGCTAAAGCAATTCAGTTTCTAACTCAAGGTTATGCTGAAAACGGAGCTGAAATCCTAAGGTCAGCTTTATTTGAAGAAAAATATTCGGAGATGGTTTTAGTAAAGGATATTGAGTTGTATTCCTTGTGCGAACACCATATGCTGCCTTTTATTGGCAAGGTCCACATTGCATATATTCCAGATGGTAAAATTGTTGGTTTGAGTAAAATTCCCAGGATCGTGGACGTATTCGCCCGCAGGTTGCAGGTACAGGAGAGGTTGACGGACAATATCCTGCACTGTATTCAGGACACACTGAATCCATTAGGGGTGGCCGTCGTCATCGAAGCTATGCACTTATGTATGATGATGAGAGGGGTCCAAAAACAAAATTCAGTCACCACAACCTCAGCATTCACGGGTGAATTCAGGAAAGCGGAGACCCGGTCCGAGTTTCTCCACCTAATAACTGCAAAACTTTCGAAATAATGAAAGCCTATTTGTTCCCCGGACAGGGTGCACAATTTGCCGGTATGGCACAAAAATTAATTGACCATCCCCTGGCTAAAGATTTGTTTGATCAGGCTAATGCCATCCTTGGTTTTGATATCCTGGAAGTCATGCTGAATGGTTCGGAGAAAGATTTGAGGCAAACCCGTATAACCCAGCCCGCCATCTTCCTGCATTCGATAATTTCGGCAAGAATAGCCTCGGAACATGCGGATTTGGACATTGCAGCTACAGCCGGCCATTCGTTGGGTGAGTTTTCGGCCCTGGTGGCAGCCCAGGCTTTAAAATTCGAAGATGGGTTGAAACTGGTTTACACCCGCGCCGTAGCCATGCAACATGCTTGTGATCAGTTTCCCGGGACGATGGCGGCTATCGTAGGTATGGAGGATGATGTAGTCGAAACAGTATGTGTCGTGACACCCGGTATTGTGGTGGCCGCAAATTATAATTGTCCGGGACAACTGGTAATCAGTGGCGAAATAGCAGCAGTGCAACTAGCCATGACCAGATTTAAGGAATTAGGGTGCAGGAATGCTGTACAACTGGCTGTAGGAGGTGCGTTTCATTCCCCATTGATGAAATTAGCTGAAAAGGAATTACAATCCGGGATTGAACAAACCGTTTTTAATGTACCGCTTTGTCCTGTGTACCAGAATATTGATGGGCTTCCGCATCAGGATCCGCATGAAATCCGTCGCAACCTGATCCGCCAACTGACTGGCCCGGTAAAATGGAACCAGATCATCCAGCGAATGATCGCGGACGGAATTACTGAATTTGTTGAAGTGGGTGGAAACGGCAAGGTATTAACCGGATTAATAAAAAAAATCGATCGGAAAATCCCGGTTTCAGCGATTTGATACCTAAAGGGCAAGTTTAATTATGGCAAAAAAAATATCCAGAATAAAAAGTGGTAAGCTGATCCTGGCTGAGCCGTTTATGCTGGATCCGCATTTCAGGAGGTCCGTGGTTTTTTTGTGTGAGCATCACCAGAAAAACGGCTCTGTTGGTTTTATTATCAACAAACCGCTGAAAATGAAAATTAATGAGATGGTGGAGGATTTTCCTGACATAGAAGCTGAATTGTATTATGGCGGGCCGGTAGCAACGGATACCCTGCATTTTATACACAATGTCGGAGATCTGCTGGAAGACAGTGTGCCGGTTATTCGCGGGGTCTATTGGGGCGGTAATTTTGAGAAACTAAAATTTTTAATTGAGCGCCAATTGATCGGACCTGATAATATCCGGTTTTTTATAGGATACGCCGGCTGGATAAAAGGTCAGTTGTCCGAAGAAATGGACATCGGATCCTGGATCATGGCCGAAGGCGATCCAAATTATGTCTTTAAAATCAAATCCGGCATGTTATGGAAAAGGGTGTTGAATGATAAAGGAAATACATTTTCCGTTATCTCCGAATTACCCGATAATATGTCCTGGAATTAATACTTCAAAACCCGCAAGTTTAATATTTGCCAATCTGTTTTTTCTGATGTTGCAATTAAAAAATATATATGTAAAATACGGAGACCGCATTCTCCTTGATGAAGTCTCCGCCACTATTTCGGACGGTGAAAAGCTTGCACTCGTCGGAAGAAACGGTGCCGGAAAATCCACTTTACTTAAAATAATTGCAAGAATTGCAGGTGCAGACTCCGGTGAAGTGGATATGCCCAGGAATACCCGCCTGGCCTACCTGAGACAGGAAATTGACTTT
>Ga0163153_10004792_pt1 | contig 16617 bp, 9 predicted proteins | sample OliLakLV19MP6IB1_FD_148629 | JGI IMG/M metagenome (GOLD analysis project Ga0163153, IMG submission 148629) | Freshwater microbial mat bacterial communities from Lake Vanda, McMurdo Dry Valleys, Antarctica - Oligotrophic Lake LV.19.MP6.IB-1 | ecosystem: Environmental > Aquatic > Freshwater > Lake... | reverse complement strand
TCCTTCCGTTCCCACGAAAATTTCATCGACCTGTAGGTCTTCGACCTTCATTTTCAGATTCTTTCCCGCCATCGATGCACCGTAATCTATCGCACCCTGACTGTCTCACCATCATTGGCAGAGAGGGCATGGTCCCTGCGCAGGAAGGCGCTTGAAGCGCGGCGAAGCGGGCGACAAGGTGACGCAGCAACGATTCTAACGAATCGACGAATCGATAGAATCGTTACTGCGTCCCGGATGCCGCGAGCCTTTCGATGGCCCGGTGAGGACAGTAGCGTTCGGCCGATTCGTAAAATCGCGATCAGCCGAGGCCGAAAATAGCGTTCAGCCGACAGCTATTCTTGTATTCAGCCGTCGGGCGGAGCTGCTGTCGGTCGTGCGCCGGATCGCCAAACCCTATCCCCGCCACCTCGCGCCGCGCCTGCGCGAGGCGCTCGGCGACACGCCGGATCCACCCGTGACGTGGAGACAATTCGGACAATCCCTCCGCCGGGAGCACGCATGCAAAGCTTACTCGGAGCGGAATTGTCCGGGAAGCCTCTACGTCCCCGTTCGACCCCCGAAACCGTCTTCGGCATCACCAGCCGCTCGCCGCAGCAGGCATCGGCCGAGCCCTGCTCACGCTCAATCGCGGCCACTGGCGCATCGAGAGCACCCACTACACCATCGACTGGAATGACGACGACGATCGCAGTCGCAGCCGCACCGGCAACGGCCCGAAGACCATCACGCGCCTGCGCCGCTTCGCGGTCGGGCTCTTGAAGTCGTTCCAGAAACCCCGCCAGTCGATCGCACGCACGATGCGCATGCTCGCCGCCCGCTCGCGAATCGTCTTCGACTACCTGCGCATGACTGCCAACTCACTCGGTTCGGCGGGGGCGGCGCCACAATGAGAACAAATTTGCCGTACGTGCCGCTCCCGTGCCGTTGACTGTGTCCAACCGCAGTGGTAGGTACCGACGCTTCCGGCGAAGGAGATTACAGTGGCAGACAGACACGCATCGACCATCAAGCGGCACAAGCAAAGCCAGGATCGCGCCGAGCGCAATCGCGTTCTCCGCACCCGCCTCCGTCACGCCATCCGTTCGCTGCGCGAGGTCATCGCGTCGCAGGACGCGGCCAAGGCGCAGGAGGAGCTCCTGTCGGTCACCAAGACGATCGATAAGGCGGCGACCAAGGGCATCATCCATAAGAACAACGCCAGCCGCCGCATCTCCCGCTTGGCAAGTCAGGTCAACGCCCTCGCACAACAGGCCTGATCCCCATCGGGCGCCCGCCCCCCGGCGTTGGCGCCCTCAGAATCCTTCCATCATTCGATTGTAAGTATCGCGCACGATGCCTCGCAGGAGGCGGTCGACAGCGTTCTTGCGTTCCGCTTCCGCGAGCTGGATGAAACCGATCTGGCGCGAGTCCGGCGTCCCGTCGTTCGGCACGCGGGGTACGTCTGCCGCGCCGAGATTGCCCTGCTGGAATTCCGACGAACTGGTGATCGCCACCCGCGGATTCGACGCGTACTCGTCGAGCCGGCTGATGTTGCGCGACTGCCACAACACTTCGCTGCCGTCGCTGCGCTCGAGCGTAACGTCGAGCAGGATCGTCAATTCGTACTGCATCGCCTGGTCGTTCTCGTCGAACGCCACCGAGCGCCGTGACAGGTCGTGGATGTGCGCGGTGATCACCGCGTCCGCCTCGGCGGGCGACTCCTCCATGCGGTATTGGCGGCGGATGTGGATCTCGCGCTCGTAGGCGAACTGGAGATCCTTCTCCAGGCCGCGCAACGGCGTGTCGTTGGAGATTTTGCCGACCGCGATCGAGCGGATGTCGGCGGGAAGCTGCGGGTCGGTGCCGACGATATGGTAGCCGCAGCCGGCAAGCAGCAGCGCGATCGCGAGAGCCGCTTTCATACGACGAAATTCACCAGCCGCCCCGGGACCACGATCTCGCGGCGAACCTCGCGACCCTCGAGCGCGGCGACCACCGACTCCTCGGACATCGCGGCGTCGATGGCGTCTTTGTTCGAAGCCTCGCGCGCCACCATGATCCGGCCGCGCACCTTGCCATTGACCTGGACTGCCATTTCGACGACGTCGTCGACCGTCAGCGCAGGATCGAACTCGGGCCATCGGGCAGCGAAGATCGAGGCCGGGTTGCCGAGCGCCTCCCACAGCTCCTCGGCGATGTGCGGCGCGAGCGGCGCCGTCATCAACACCAAGCTCGCGGCGACGTCCTTGTCCGCGGGACCGAGCTTGCGAATGTCGTTGAGCAGCGTCATCAGCGCGGCGATTGCGGTGTTGTAGCGCATCCCGTCGAGGTCTTCGCCCACCTTCTTGATCGCCTTGTGCTGCGCGCGGCGTAGCGCGTCGGAGGCGTTCGCTGTCGGGTCGAGGTCGCGCACCACGCGCCACACGCCTTCGAGGTAGCGACGGATGCCCGAGATGCCCTCGTCGCGGAAATCGCCGCCCTCCTCGTAGGGGCCGAGGAACATCATGTACATGCGCAGCACGTCCGCGCCGTACTGCTCGATGTATTCGTCCGGGTTGACGACGTTGCCGCGACTCTTCGACATCTTGGCGCCGTCTTTGATGATCAACCCGTGGGCGCGGAACTTCTTGAACGGCTCCTCGAACGGCACGATGCCGAGGTCATGGAGCGCCATCGTCACGAAGCGCGTGTACATCAGGTGCAGCACCGCGTGCTCGTTGCCGCCGATGTACATATCGACCGGTAGCCACTTCGCCGTGATCTCCGGATCGATCGGCACGTCGTTGCGATCGGTGGACGGGTAGCGCAGGAAGTACCAGGCCGAGTCGAGAAAGGTGTCGGAGACATCGGTCTCGCGGCGCGCCGGACCCTGACACTGAGGACAGTCCACCTTGTAGAAGGACTCGACCCTGGCGAGCGGCGCGACTCCGGAGTCGTCCGGGCGGAAGTCGTCGATGTCGGGCAGGACGACCGGCAGATCCTTCTCCGGGACCGGCACGATGCCGCAGGCGTCGCAGTAGATCATCGGGATCGGAGGACCCCAATAGCGCTGGCGGGAGACGCACCAGTCGTGCAGGCGGAACTGCACCTGCGCCTGACCGGCGCCCTTGGCGACGAGCCATTCGGTAACGGCCTTCTTGGCTTCGCCGACATCGGTGCCGGTGAACGGTCCGCTGTTGACCAGTTCGCCCGGGCCGTCGTAGGCCGCGTCGAGCGGTGCGTCGGCAGCGGTGGATACGGGCGCGATGACCCGCTTGATCGGCAGCTCGAATGCCTGGGCAAAGGCAAAGTCGCGCTCGTCGTGCGCCGGCACGGCCATGATCGCGCCGGTGCCGTACTCCGCGAGCACGTAGTCGGCAATCCAAATCGGGATGCGATCGCCGTTGGCCGGATTCAACGCGTAGGCGCCGGTGAACACGCCCGTCTTCTCTTTGACCGACTTGCGCGAGACGAGGTCCATCGCCGCGACGCGCTCGCGATAGGCGTCGACCGCGGCCCGTTGCGCGTCGGTCGCGAGCTCGGCGACCAGCGCGTGCTCCGGGGCGAGGACCATGTAGGTCGCGCCGAAGAGCGTGTCGGGACGGGTGGTGAAGACGCGGATCTTGTCGAGCGGCCGGTCGGCGAGCGGGAAGTCGATGTGTGCACCCTCCGAGCGGCCGATCCAATTGCGCTGGGCGGTCTTGGTGGTTTCCGACCAATCGATCCAATCGAGGTTGTTCAGCAGCCGCTCGGCGTACTTGGTGATCTTGAAGAACCACTGCTCGGTGTGGCGCTGCTCGACCTTGACGTCGGGGTGGCGCTCGCAAAACCCGTCGACGACCTGCTCGTTGGCGAGGACGGTTTGGCAGCTCGGACACCAGTTGACGGGAGCCTTCTTGCGCTCGGCGAGGCCGTTTTCGTAGAACTTGAGAAAGATCCACTGCGTCCAACGATAGTATTCGGGCAGAGTGGTATCGACCTGGTGCTCCCAGTCGACCATCATGCCGAGCCGGTCGAGCTGGCGGCGGAAGTTGGCGGTCGTTTCGGGAATGAGCACCTTGGGGTTGGTGCCGACCTTGAGCGCGTAGTTCTCGGAGTGGATGCCGAACGCGTCGAAGCCGATCGGCTCGAAGACATCGAAGCCCTGCAGGCGCCGGAAGCGGCCGTGGATGTCGGCCCCGGGGAACGCGAAGGCGTGGCCAACGTGGAGCCCGGACGCCGACGGGTACGGGAACATCATCAGCGTGTAGTAGGGGTTCTTGGCGCTGCGCAGGTCCGGAGTGTGGGTGCGGTTTTCGCTCCAGAATTGGCGCCACTTCGCTTCGATCCGGGCGGCGTCGTACTTCTGTTCCATGCGGGCTTCCACGACGTCGGGCTCCGGCGCCGTGGGCGTTTCCACGGGGCTCGCTGCGGGCGTCTTCGCCGCCGGGTTCGGGGCGGGAGGCTTGCGGCTTTTGACGCCGAGTTCGTTGGCGATGCGATCGAGCACGCCGTTGACGAAAGCGCCGGATTCGGGGTTGCTGTAGCGGCGCACGATCTCGATGGCCTCGTCGATGACGACGTTGTAGGGGACGTCGGGTTCATCGAGGAGTTCGTAAACGGCGACGCGCAGGACGGCGCGGTCGACGGCCGCGAGCCGTCCGAACGACCAGTTCTGGATCGCGCCATCGATCAGTGCGTCGATGCGTTCCTGCTGGCGTCGGGTTCCGGCGATGCGGGACAAGGCGAACGCCCTAGCTTCCGGACTCGCCTCGACCTGCTCCCAAAACGAGTCGAGATCCGCCTCTGCGTCGCGGCGAATTTCGTACTGGTACATCGCCTGAGCGGCGATCTCGCGTCCTTTGCGTCGTTGTCCCATGATGTTTGGCCGCCGAGTATAGCGAAAGAGACCGAGGGGTGCGAAGCAACCGAATCGGCTGCGATCGGCGCACGATCCAGTTGCCTCTTGGCGGCGATCGCCTAGATTCCGAAGATGATCCCGGGAGCCCTGAGAGAATTGCAATCGCTGCCGCGTCTGCGCCTGCAGCGGTGCTTTTTCTTGCGACCGGCCGAGGTCGTCGCTCCCGAGCTGCTCAACAAGATCCTCGTCGTTGGCATCTGCACCGGGCGCATCGTCGAGGTCGAAGCCTATCGGCAGCACGATCCGGCAAGCCACTCGTTTCGCGGGCGCACCCAGCGCAACGCCGCCATGTTCGCCCCTGGCGGGCATCTCTACGTCTACTTCACCTACGGCATGCACCACTGCGCCAATGTCGTGACGGGTGTGGCCGGAGACGGTCAGGCGGTTCTGTTGCGCGCCGTGGTTCCACTGGCCGGGCTCGACGTGCTGCGCCCGCGGCGGCCCGCGGCACGTCGCGACGCGGATCTCGCCAACGGTCCCGGCAAACTCTGCCAGGCCTTTGCACTCGATCGCTCGTTCGACGGAGGCGACATGTGTTCCCCTGCGGCGCCGGTGTGGATCGGCGCCGACGGTACGGCACCGCCGGTAGAGCCACGCGTCACCGAACGAATCGGCATTCGGGTTGGCGTCGACCTACCGTGGCGTTGGCTCGCGCCCTGACGGCAGAGTCGCGCGCATGGGGCGCGCGGGGGGCCGCGGCAGCCGCGCGCCCCGAAAGCAGAAAGGGCCGCGAGCATCATGCTCGCGGCCCTTTCGCCTACGTCGGTGGTGCCGTGATCGGCTACGGAATCGACGGCAGCTTACCCTTCCACGGGTAGTGCTGGATCGTCGTATTCGGACCCTTCACCAGGATGCGCTTCCCGTAGATGCCGCCCTCCGTGTAGGAGTTCGCACCCAGGAAGATTCCCGAGTTGCGCTCGGTGGCGAGGATCGAACCGCGCCACGTCGACGCGCCCGAGACCCGCGGCTTGCCGCCGAAACGGCCCGCGGCAACCCACAGCACCTGGTCCGACGTCATTTCCTCGAGCAGCAGCTTCGACTCGGAACCGTTGCGCAGCGCGCGGGCGACGCGGACCAGCAACTCGGAGTCCTCTTCGCCGCGGATCACCATCACCGTCTTGCCCGCCAGGGTTACTCGGCGCAGGTCGAGAACCTGTAGCCCGCTCCCCACGGTGAGGATGATCTTCTTGGTATTCGCCTTGGTGCGCAGCGTATCGAGGCCGTTGGCGCACGGCGCACATGCGCCGTCCACCGAGTCGACGTTCGGGCAGAGCAAGCAGTTTGCCGGACCCAGTGTCATCTCTTCGGCGGGCGCTGGGTTGTAGGCTTCGATCGCCGACTGCAACACGGACGGATTGTTCGCACTGAGCGATTCGAGCTGGGTGACGGCGACGTCGCAACGCTTGAAGTTCTCCGACGCGCCCGCACCGGCGAGGCCGGCATCGGGAACGCCATCGAACGTCTCGAACGGGTTGCCGTCGAGCAGGCGGCGACGCACATCGCAGGTACCGGCGCCGCAGTCGGCGTCGTTCGTACACGCTTGGGTGGTCGCGTTCGAACAGACCGTCGGTCCGACGAACGGTGCCGGATCGCCCAGTTGGATCGGGCCACCAGCGTTGGCGAACTCACGCTTGATGTCGAGGGTACGTTCGCTGTTCCCCGACTCCGCGGTGCCGAACTGCAACTTGCGCGTCGTCGTGATGCTGGCGAGCAGGCCCATGTTGGCGCCAGCAGAGATCTGCATGCCGTTGCCACAGACGCCGCCGAGGCTCGCCCCCGCGGGGTATGGCGCCGCGCTGCAGTCATTGTCGTCCGAGCACGGTCGGTTGAGCGGCTGACAGTTCGGAGCGTATTCCGGGCACTCGCACAGGCTCGTGCCGCCGTTGCAGGTGCCGTTCACTTCGAACAGGCAATCCTGATCACCCTGGCACGAGTCGCCGGAAACGGGGCAGTCGACCGTGCATTCGCACTTGTTGGTGCCGGTGTTGCAGCTGCCGGCCGAGCAGTCGGCGTCGTTGTTGCAGATGACGAACGGCTCGCACTCCGTCACCGGGCACTCGCAGGTGTCACTGACGAGGTTGCAGCTGCCGTCGACCTCGGTGCTCGCCACATTGGAGTTGCTGCCGAGCTTGAGATCGCGATGCATGCGATCGCGGGTGCCAACGATGCCGAAGCGGGCGATCGACGCCAGCGTCGCGCAGCCCGTGTCTTCGTAGTCGATGTCCTCGTCGTTGTCCGGGTTGTTGGGGTCATGCAACGGGTCGAGCGGATCGATCGGGTCGTTGTTGATGCCGTCGGTGCAGCTTCCCGGACAGTCGCGGCTTTCGATCGTCGCGATGTTCAGGCAGCCGACGGTTGCGTTGCAGCTATCCTGGGTACAGTCGAAGCCGTCGTTACAGCTGATCGCTGCGCCGGCGCAGGTGCCGCCCGTGCAGGTGTCCGGTTCGGTGCAGGCGTCGCCGTCATCGCAAGAACTGCCTTCTTCGAGGCTGCCCGTAACAGTGCAGGTGCCGGCGCCGTCGCAGGTGTCGGTCGTGCACGACTCGTCGTCGGCGTTGCACGACGCAGCTGGCGATTCGAACAAGCACGCGGAGGAGCAACAGTCGCCGGCGACATCTGGGCCGGGGTCGCATTGCTCGCCACCCTCGACTTCGCCGTCACCGCAGACCGGAGTCGGCGTCTGGGTTGGCGTCTGCGTCGGCGTCGCTGTCGGGGTGTTCGTCGGCGTACTTGTCGGCGTACTTGTCGGAATCGTGGTTGGAGTCGAGCTCGGCACGACAGTCGCCGTGTTGATCGGAGTCGGTGTCGGGGTCGAGTCGACCAGGCACTTCTCGGTCACTGGATCGCAGAGTCCGTCGGCGACCGGCACGCAGCCGGCGTCGATGCAGGCCGACGGGCTGGTCGTGTCGAAGCAAACCGACGGGAAAGGGGCGCCGGGGCCGTTGCAGTCGCAGCAGAACGGCGGGGCCTGTTCAGGCTCACAGCCGTTCTGGGTGCAAACCTCTCCGGGACGGGGATTGCCCTCGGTCTCGAGGCAACCGCCCAGCGCGATGTCCGTGCATTCGCTGCTGACCTGGTTGAGGCTGATGTCGCCGTACTCGCAGCATACGATCTCGTCGCCAGGCTGCTCGCACGAACCGGTCACGAAATTACATTCGCCGCCGGCGACGGGATAACCGCCGAGCATGTTGCACTTCGCCGGATGGATCGTATCGAAGCAGATCTGATTGTCGTCCGGCTCGATGAAGCTCTTGTTGACTTCATTGCTGGGGCAAACTTCGCTCCACTTGTCGCACCAGCCGTTCGGGCTGCAGTCGTTGTCCGAGAGGCATGCGGTGACGCATTGCTCGGGGGCAACCGCGCCCGCAAGGTTTGGCTCGAAGGTGTAGCAGAGCCCCGAGCGGACGTCGCCGCAGCATACCGGCTCTTCTGTGACACAACCCTCGACTTCGTCGCAGGTCGCGCCGGCGAAGAAGTTCCCGGAGCAACTCTCGGGGTGCGACACGATCGAGCATTGCATGCGCGATACGTTGCTCTCACTGTAGAACTGATCGCAGCAGCCGCTGCCGCTGAGGAGGGCGAGGGAAGTCCACTGCACGTCCTCGTAGCCGAGGGAGTTGGTGCCCGACTCGACGACTTGTACACTGCCGCCTTCGTCCCACACGTTCTCCCAAATCGCCACGAAGCTACCGGCCGGCGGCGATGCGAACGCCGGTGCCGAAACGCTGCACAGCACCATGAAGGCGAATGCGGCGAACAGTTTGAATCTCATTGGAACCCCCTACAAAAAAGGAAACGCAATTGCAGCCCTCGCGCCAACATGACGCGCGACGATGACGGACCCGAAAATACTCCCCCGTGACACGCCGAGTCAATCGAGATCTTTGCTTCAGCTGATTTCGATCGGCTTGACACAGCGGGGTCCGCCGGCAGAGAAGGCAACCTGCCCGACGCGCCGACGGCGCGCGGGCCTCGCCGATGCGCATCTCTTCGCCCAACCTGGTTCCGATCGAACGTTCGAGCGTCGCGGCGCTCGGCTTGATTGCGCTCGCCGCCGTCGCCGCCTACGCAAACAGCCTGGCCGGCGACTTCGTATGGGATGACCGCATCCTCGTTTTGGACGGGCGCCTGGCGCGAGCCTCGGATCGCATCGTCGAAATCCTCACCAGCGACTTCTTCCGCCGCGCCGAGACGGACAACGCCTACGGCTACTACCGACCCCTGACGACGCTCTCGTATCTTTGGGACTACGCCTGGTGGCGCCTCGATCCCTTCGGCTATCATTTCACGAATGTCTGCCTGCATGCAGTCAACTGCTTGCTTTCGTTCGTGTTTATTCGCCAGTTGGGAATGAGTGCGCGGGTTGCCCTGGTGGCGGGCTTGGTGTTCGCCGTGCACCCGATCCACACCGAGAACGTCGCCTGGATCGCCGGCCGCACCGATCTCCTCGCTTACCTTTTCGTGTTGGTGGCGATGATGCTGCACCTGCGGCCGCGGCTGGCGTGGCTAGCACCGATCGCCTTCGCTGCGGGCCTGCTGGCCAAGGAAATGGCAATAGTCGCGGTCGCCTGGGTGTTCCTCGTGGACCTCGTCGGTCGCCGCCACTCGCTGCAACAGGCCCTGCGCGCCACTTTGCCTTTTCTCGTCGTCGTCGCGGCCTATGGGTTCTGGCGCATCGTCGTGATCGACGTTCCGGGTCCGGGCGCTCCAGCGGCGCACACCCCGGCGGCCGTCGCGCTCAGTGCGGCACCGACGCTACTCGGCTACCTCGGCGCGCTGCTCTGGCCCGTTGGGCAGAGCGCCTACATCGTAAATCCCTACGTCGCGTCGCCCCTCGACCCGCGCTTCGGGCTGGCACTGGCTGCGCTGATCGGCAGCGTCGCCGCTGGCGCGGTGGTGGTGCGCCGCACCGCGCAGCCGGCGCCGATCGTCCTGGCCGCAACCATGCTGGCGGCGGCGCTGTTGCCGCTCGCCGGCGTCTGGAGACCGGCCGGCCCGGCGGACATGGGCGCGATGATGGCCGAGAGGTTTGCCTATTTCCCGTCGTTCCCCTTCGTTCTGCTGCTCGCGCTTGCCGTCGATGCCGGCCTGCGCGCGAATCAAATCGCGTGGCGCGTCGCCGCAGGCGGTTTCGCATTGGTCGCGATTGCCGCCGGAGCAGCGGCTACGGTGGCGCGCAACCAGGTCTGGCGCGACGAAGAAACCTTTCTCGAGACGACGCTAGGCGCTGCGCCCGAGGCGACATTGTTGTGGGGACGGTTGGTGCAGCACCATCTCGAGCGCAACGACGCTGAGACCGCGGCGGGCACTTTGGCAAGGGCTCGCGCAGCAGGCGCTGCGATGGGCGCGGCAATGTGGAGCGCCGAGGCACAACTACTGCAGCAGCAGGGCCGTATCGAGGAGGCGATCGTGCTTCAGGAGCGCTACGCACAGTCCACGCGTAAAGCCGCGGCTCCGGCGCTGAACAACCTCGCCTACCTCTACCGGGTTGCCGGCAGGCGCGCGGAGGCCAAGGTGATCCTCGAGCGTCTGATCGCACAGGGCAGTAGTTACGGCGACGTGTATGCGAACCTGGCCGCGATCTACCGGTCCGAGGGCGACGTCGCCAGTGCCCGGCGCTTCTACCGCGAGGCGTTGCGCGACCGGCCCGACGATCTCGAGACGGCTGGTGCGCTGGTTTCACTGGAGACCGAGGCAGGTCGTCCGGCTGCGGCCGAACGCGTCTATGCCGAGATGCTGCGCTACTATCCCGGCGATCGCCGGCTGCGAAACAACATCGCGCTCCTGCGCTCGCACGACGGCGACGACGCTGGTGCCGCCGTCGTGCTCGCCGACTTGATCACCGAACATCCTGGCTATACCAGCGCGCGCCTGAACTACGCCAACGTGTTGTACCGACTCGGGCGCCACGACGAAGCGCGCGCGCAATTGCAGGCCGCGCTGCCCTTGGTGCGCGGAACCGAATTGGAAGCCGTGGTGCAACGCCAGCTTCGCGAGCTTGCGACGCAGTAACGAAAGCGTCGCTGTGCTACTCCCGCTTGACGGAGCGTCGACCGTGCGTTGACGCTCCTCTCCTACTTTCGCAGCGATGCCGATGAACCCGAGCGTAGCCGCGCGCGTGATTCGTCATTGCAAAACGAATCCACCCATCTAGCGTGAGTGTGCGAAAGGAATCCCGTGATGATCGAGAGTTCTTCAGCCCGATGGTGGGCCGTAGCGATGTTTGCCACCGTGCTCGCCGCCGGCGCACCCACCGTCGTCGCCCAGCCGACCGCGAATCCCATTCTTTTTGTCACCCAAGTCCCGATCCGTCCCGACTTTGCGACCATCGGCTCGACCTTCGCGAACCACCGCTCCGACGTCGGCTCCGCTGCCCGGGGCGGCGACCTGTGGATCCGCTACGGCGATGGCTCGATCGAGAACCTCACCGCCGCTGCCGGCTTCGGCAGCAGCGACCCCGACGGATTCCAGGGCGTAGACGCCATCGCCGTGCGCGACCCGGCCATGCACTGGGACGGCACCAAGGCGATCTTCAGCATGGTCGTCGGCGGCGCCTCGCGGCAATACGAAGTGCTCACCCACGTCTGGCAGCTCTACGAGATCACCGGCCTCGGATCGACCGAAACGCCGGTCATCACTCGCGTCGCCAACCAGCCTGACGCCTTCAACAACGTCATGCCCGCCTACGGCACCGATGACCGCATCCTCTTCATCAGTGATCGCACCCGTGCGGGCGAGAGCCACCTCTATCCGCAACTCGACGAGTACGAGCGCACGCCGACGAACACCGGACTGTGGAGCCTCGATCCGAGCAGCGGCGAGTTGCGCTTGCTCAACCACGCACCCTCCGGCGACTTCCACCCGATCATCGACAGTTTCGGGCGCGTCGTGTTCACTCAGTGGGACCACCTCCAGCGCGACCAACTCGCCGACGGCGATGCCCACCTCGGCACCGGCCAGGGGTGCGACGGAGGAACCAACTACGGTTCGGTGACGTTCAGTAGCGAGGCGGTCGAAGCCTCGTTCAGCACCGACTTGACCGAAGACTTTCCCGAACCGCGCAGTTGTCGCACCGACCTGCTAGCCGGCACCGGTCTTTACGGCGTGCGCTTCAATCACTTCTTCCCGTGGACGATCCGCGAAGACGGCACCGAAGGCGAAGTGCTCAACCACCTCGGTCGCCACGAGTTGCACCACTACCTCGCTGCCGCACGCACGGATGACGCCAATGTCGTCGAGTACTACGGCCAGTACCCGCGGGTGAACCCGAACGCCATTGAGAACTTCTTCCACATCGCCGAGGATCCGATGGTGCCCGGGCGCTACCTGGGCATCGAGGCGCCCGAATTCCAGACGCATTCCGCCGGCCAACTCGTCGTCATCAATGCACCGCCGAACCTTGCCGCCGAAGACGTCGTCGTCGAGTACCTCACCCATCCCGATACGAGCGGCGTCGGCGCTACACCGAACCACTCGGGTCACTACCGCGAGCCGCTGCCGCTTGCCGACGGTCAACTCGTTGCCGTTCACACGGCCGAGACCCGGGCCGAGGCGACGAGCGGCGGACCGCACGACTCGCGCTATGACTTTCGGTTGAAATTGCTGGGTTCCGGTCCGGATGGCTACCTGCGCGCCGACGTGGTGTTGACCTCCGGCATCACCAAGAGCATCGCCTACTGGACCCCTGACGTTTTCGTCGAGTTTTCCGGAACGCTCTGGGAACTCAATCCGGTCGAGGTTCGGCCGCGGCCGCGCCCGGTCGTCGAGCCGCTGGCCCTGCCGTCGCCCGAGCAGGCGATGTTCGACGCCGCGGGTGTCGCACTGGCCGAGCTGCGCGCCTACCTCGAAGCGAACGAGCTCGCGCTGGTGGTGAGCCGCGACGTCACCGCGCGCGACGACCTCGATCTGCAGCAGCCGGTCAACCTACGGGTCCCTGACGGGGTCGAGTCGATCTCGCTTCCAGGCAGGGTCTACGACGTCGAATACATGCAGTTCTTCCAGGCCGACTCGCTGCGCGCGGCCGTGCGGCCGAGCAGCGGCGTGCTACGCCCCGGTCGGCGGATCCTGCCGCGGGTGCTGCACGACCCGGTAGCCATTGCGGCCAACCCGCCAGTGTCCGGACCTCCGGGCAGCGTCGTGCTCGGACGAGACGGTTCGATGGCAGCCTTCGTGCCGGCGCGGCGCGCGCTGACGTGGCAGCTCACCGATCCGGTCGGTGAGGGCGTCGTCCGCGAGCGTTACTGGCTGACGTTCCAGCCGGGCGAGGTGCGGGTGTGCGCCAACTGCCACGGGCTCAGCGATACAGACCAGCTCGACCGGGCGACGCCGGTCAATGCGCCGCAGGCGTTGTTCGACTTGTTGCAGTTCTGGAAGGACGGTCCGCAGCCAGTCTGTGAGGATGCGGCGCCCCTCGAACGTGGCCGGCTGACCATGCGCGGCAGTCGCTTCCAGGTGCGCTTCTCGGGCCAAGCGGTCATCCCGAAGCCGTGGATCGGGGTCGATCCGCCGGCTAACGGCGTCCGCTTCGTTATCCCCGGCGCCGTCGACGCAACCGTGCCCGGGGGTCTGCGCGGCGGCGAGTCGCGCAGCGGCTGGAGCGTCAACCGTGTTGGCAATCGCTGGACCTATCGCGACAACGCGGGAATCCATGGCGGTGTGACCAAGGTCGTGCTGCGGGACTTATCGGCGCGCCGCGACGGCTTGCTGTCGTGGACGATTCAAGTGCGTGGCGCCGACCGCATCCTGCCGGCGCCGGGTGCGGTCGAGACCGCGATCGTGTTCGGTGCCGATGGGGAATGCGCGAGCCGGCGCTGGAGCGAGCCCGGCGCATGCGCGGCGCGCACGAACCGTCTTCTCTGCCGTTGAGTCCGATCGCTGCGCGGCGGCTCGGAAACCTCGAATCCCTGGCCGCGTCGCCGCCCGGCCCGTGGTCGATGTGTTGCATCCGCCGACAGCACCGCCAACTCGGGATCGGCGCGCGCCTGCGCCCCCTTGTCGGGCCTGCGCAGCGTAGGCCCTTCCCTGGGACCGCGGGCGTCCCGCCCGCAGTCCTGGTACCAGCACACCGAGCCGCGCTCCAACCTCGCCGGTGCGGGCGGGACGCCCGCGGTCCCAGGGAAGGCTTCAGACTGAAGGCTATAAGCCGGTGCTTCGCTTGCTAGCACCGCGCAACGTACGGCGGCGAGTTTCGATATCAACTCGCCGCGCGAATCATCTTTCGCTTTCGATGCGGAAGTAACTGTCCGGCGGGATCCGGCTGGCGAGGAGACCGGGTTGGATCAGGCCTGCCGCCAGTTCGACGCTGTCGACGATACGTGGGCCGGGGCGGTTGAGGTAGGCGTTGCCGTCGACCGCATAGGCCCGGCCGTTGCGCACCGCGGGCAGTTCGCGCCAATGCGGGTGCTCGGTCAGCGTGGCGAGCTCGGCGCGGGTTTGTTCGAGCCCGAAGCCGCACGGCATCACGAGCACCACCTCGGGCGCGTACGCGGCCAATTGAGCCCAGTCCCATGTCGGGCTGTGCGTGCCCGGTGCGACCGCGTCGTAGGAACCACCGCCGAGCGTGACGATCTCCGGGATCCAGTTGCCGGCGAGCATCAGCGGCTCGATCCATTCGATGCAGGCGACACGCGGCCGGTAGCGCGCCGCGGCAGTGCGCTTGCGCACCGAGTCGACGCGGGCGTGCAGCGCGGCGAGCAGCTCCCACGCGGCGCGCTGAGCGCCGAGCGCCTCCGCCACTCGTTCGATGTCGGTGAAGATCTCCGCGAGCGCGGTGGGTCGTAACGACACGATCGTGGCGTTGACGCCGAGAAGGTCGCGCGTCGCGGCTTCGACCTCGCGCAGCGACACCGCGCAGACGTCACACTGGTCTTGGGTGACGATGACGTCGGGCGCGGCAGCGCGGAGAAGATCGGTATCGATCTCGTAGACGCTCAGCCCGTCGGCGACGAGTGCGCGCACTGCCGCGTCGATTTGCTGCGAGCTAGCGCGTGGGTCGATCTTGGCCCGGGTCAGCCGGGGCAGGCCGTCGACGCCGGCGGGGAAGTCGCATTCGTGCGAGACCCCGACGAGTCGGTCGCGCAGCCCGAGGGCGCAGATGATCTCGGTCGCGCTCGGCAACAGGGAGGCGACGCGTGGAGTGCTAGCGGCGGGCATGGTACTCAGCCGACGCTACCCGTCGGACCCGACTCGATCTTCTCGCCGCAGGTCGTCGCGCAGCGGGCGCAGACGTACTCGAACTTTTCGCCATGCGGCAACACGAGCAGCAGCCGTTTGCGAACCGCGACGGCCTCGCGACACTTGGGACAGTGCAGCAGGGTCGCCTCGAACTGCTCGTAGGAAGCGGGTTTGGGCGCCGGCGCGCGGCCGGGCGCGTGGTTCGGGATTCTTCGTCCTTTCATGCAAGCCTCAGCTTGAGGTATAGAAGCCCATTGAGACGTGGGCAAGATGTCGACCATCTATATCGAGACGTACGGCTGCCAGATGAATCTGGCGGACACCGAGACCATCTTCGGTCATCTCGGACGCAACGGCTTCGCCCGCACCCTCGATCCCGAGACCGCCGACGTGTTGCTGCTCAACACCTGCGCGATCCGCGAGAATGCCGAGGACCGCATCATCGGCCGCCTCGGCCAGCTTTCCCGCTTCAAGGCCGGCCGCCCCAACGTCCAACTCGGCATCGCGGGCTGCATGGCGCAGCACGTGCGCGACCGTCTCATGGCCCGCCTGCCGTGGGTCGACTTCGTCGTTGGTCCCGACTCCTACCGCCGTCTTCCCGAACTGCTGCAGGGTTCCGTCGGCGACCCGTTCGTCGATGTGCGGCTCGATCGCGCCGAGACCTACGCCGACATCGCGCCGGCGCGCGGCGACAGCATCCGTAGCTGGGTGACGATCATGCGCGGCTGCGACAAGTTCTGTACCTTCTGTATCGTCCCCTACGTGCGCGGACGCGAGCGTAGCTTGCCGGCGGCAGCGATCCTCGAGCAGGTGCGCGCGCTCGCCGCCGACGGCTGCCGCGAGGTGGTCTACCTCGGCCAGACGGTCAACGCCTACGCCGACGGCGAGACCGATTTCGCGACGCTGTTGCGGCGCACCAACGAGATCGATGGCATCGAGCGCATCCGGTTCACCTCGCCGCATCCGGCGGACATGACCCCGGCGGCGATCGCGGCAATGGCCGAGTGCGACAAGGTCTGTCCGCAACTCCACCTGCCGGTGCAGAGCGGCTCCGACCGGGTGCTGGAGCGCATGGAGCGCGGCTATACGGTGGCTGAGTACCTGCGGCTGGTCGACGATTTGCGCACGGCGGTTCCGGGGATTGCGTTGAGCACCGACATCATCGTCGGCTTCCCGGGCGAAGAGGAAGCCGACTTCCGTGCGACATACGAGCTGATGCACAACGTCGGCTACGACAGTTCGTTCATGTTCAAGTACTCGCAGCGCAGCATGACGAAGGCGGCGAAGTGGGACGATGATGTGCCGGACCAGGTCAAGGGCCGGCGCTTGCAAGAAGTGATCGGGTTGCAAGAGACGATGTCGGCTGCGATCAACCGCGCCCTGGTCGGCAGTGTGCACGAAGTCCTGGTCGACGGCCCGGCGCGCAAGCGCGAGGGCTGGGCCGCGGGCAAGACGCCGCACTTCAAGACGACGGTGTTCCCGAGCGCGACCGCACGCCAGGGCGACACGATCCTGGTGCGCATCGAGGAGACGACGGGCCACACCCTGATCGCCCGCCCGGCGACGTTCCAGGAAGCCCGCCC
>Ga0163153_10004791_pt1 | contig 16622 bp, 15 predicted proteins | sample OliLakLV19MP6IB1_FD_148629 | JGI IMG/M metagenome (GOLD analysis project Ga0163153, IMG submission 148629) | Freshwater microbial mat bacterial communities from Lake Vanda, McMurdo Dry Valleys, Antarctica - Oligotrophic Lake LV.19.MP6.IB-1 | ecosystem: Environmental > Aquatic > Freshwater >... | reverse complement strand
GGTTAAGGGCGGACCGCCGGCGGTCCGCCCTTAACCTCGGCGTTTTTCGATGAGCGAAAGTGCCTGATTCAGGTTCTCCACGCCCACGGGCTTCACCAAGTGATGGTCGAAGCCGGCGTCGATCGCCCGCCGCGAATCGCTTTCCTGCCCGTAACCGGTGAGCGCCACGAGCACCAACTTCTCATGCCCCGGCATCGAGCGCAGCTTGCCGGCCAGTTCGTAGCCGCTCATGTCGGGCATCGCGATATCGGAGAAGACGAGGTCGAACCGCTGCTCGCCGACGGCCGCCAACGCCGACGCGCCGTCGTTCGCCACTCGCACCTGGTGGCCCATTCGCGTGAGCAGTCGGGCGACGATCTCGGCCGCGGCCCGCATGTCGTCGACCAAAAGGATCCGATGGCCGGATGCCGGCACGGCTTCCGACGCGCCGTCCGGCTTGGCCGCCGAGGCCGCCGGTTCGGCCGGTTTCGGATTCGGCGCCGGCCCCAACGGGAGCCGAATGGTGAATTCGGTGCCGCGCCCTTCTCCCTCGCTGGCGGCGGCGATCGAACCGCCGTGTTTCTCGATGATGTGCTTGGCCAGGTTCAAGCCCAACCCCAATCCGCCTTGCGATCGCGGATTGGTCGGATCGAGCTGCACGAACATGTCGAAGACGCGATTGACGTCGGCCGGGGGAATTCCGATGCCCGAGTCGCGGACGCGGATTACGGCGGCCGAATCTTCGCGGTGCGTCGAGAGACGAATCGTGCCGCCGGGAGGCGTGAACTTGGCGGCGTTGTTCAAAAGATTCGTCATCACCTGCGCCAACCGCATCGGATCGCCGTGCACCCACAACGGCTGCGGTGAGAGCGAGATCGCCAGCTCGTGGCGGGCCGAGTCGATCAACGGGCGGCTCATGTCGACGGCCGAACGGACGACCTCGGAGATCTCCGCCGGATCGGAGCGGAGCAACAGGCTGCCGCGATTGATCCGCGAGACGTCGAGCAAATCGTCGATCAGGCGAATCATGTGCCGGACTTGCCGAGCCATGACGTCGCGCGTTTGCCGCAACGCCTCCGGATCTCGCACTTGCAACGAGATCAGTTCCAGGCCGTTGGCGATCGGGGCCAGCGGGTTGCGGAGCTCGTGGGCCAGCGTCGCCAAAAACGCGTCTTTCCGCTTCTCGTTTTCGATCAGCGCCGTGCGTTGCTCCTCTTCCAACCGCTCGATCGTACGTCGCTCGGTCACGTCGCGAAACACCAACACCACGCCGGTCATAACGCCGTCGCGAGCGCGGATCGGCGCGGCGCCGACTTCGATCGCGACGTCGCGCCCGTCCTTGGTGATCAAAATCGTATGATTCGAGGAGGCGACCGTGGAATTTTCCTTCAAGGCCGCGAGGGCCGGATTCACCAACGGCGCCCGGGTCCCCTCATCGACGATGCGAAAAATCTCGGTCAGCGGACGTTTCGCCCCGTCGTGGGTCGACCAACCGGTGAGCGATTCGGCCGCCCGGTTCAATAGCGTCACGTTGCCCGACGTGTCGGCGCTAATCACGGCGTCGCCGATACTGGCCAGCGTGAACGCCAGTTGCTGGCGTTGCTCCTCGCACTCGCTTTCCGACTTGATGCGGGCCTCGAACTCGGTGTTGATCAGCCGGCCGGATACGAACAGCACGGCGGCGCCGATGATGCCGGAGATGAGCGCCGCCGCGAGCGCGACGGCGTAGTTCGTGGCCGCTTCGGCCCGGCGTTCGTTCAACAGCCGGAGTTCGACTCCCCGCATCCGTTCGATTTCGGCCACCACCAGGTCCATGGCCCGGCGCGAACGTCCGGAGTCCAGCACCGCCTTAGCCTGCTCGAAGTTGCCGGTTTCTCGCGCCACCGTCAATTCCCGAATGGTTTCGATCTTGTCTTCCAAGATCGGCCGCAAGCGACGGACGGATTCCGCCTGCATGTCGTCGTCGACGACCAGGTCGGCGATATGATCGACCGTTCGCTTGGCCCGCTCTTCCGCCTGGCGAAAAGAGTTGAGAAAGTCGACGTCCCCCGTGATGACGTGCCCTCCGGCCCCGGCTTCCATTTCACGAACGGCGGCCACGACCGAATTCAGCTCGCCGACCACTTCGTTCGTACGAGAAACCCAGCCGGCATCGTCGCGAACGATCTGGATGCTACGGATGAAGACCCCTGTGGTCGCGATGATGAGCACGAAGATCATCGCCGCGGCGAGGGCCGGTTTTCGCTTCCAAGTACCGATCATTCAGGGCACCGTGAGCGACGCCGAACCGGCGAGTGGAGCCGACATTCGCGCCTCGGAAGGAGAGAAGGAGCGGGTAATATCCCGATTCGGCGCGGCCGAAAAAAAAGACGTGTAACCACGCCCAGACTACCCGGACGGCCGCCGGCGGGCAAGCGGCGGGCGAGGCGACTGAGGCCGTCGCCGGCGCGAGGTGAAGGCCCTCACAAAAGGGGCCCGAAGCGCCGCGCAGAAACCGTAAAAAAGTTCGTCCCGCCGCCGGCGTCGACTATGAAAGCCGCGCCTGCGACGGGACGAACAGACGGTACGTTATCAGCCGCCGGCGTCGGTGCCGGCGACCGGTTATTCGGAAAAGCCGCGAGCATCTCGTTCGCCGAGATCGCAGGCGGCGCCTAGCACGAACAGTTCTTTTCAAAATCGTTGATCTGTCGTTCCGCTTCTTCTTTAGCGTAGCCGTACGTCTCTTGGAGTCGCCCGGCCAACTGCTCGCGGCGCCCGTTGATGACGTCGAGATCGTCGTGGGTGAGCTTGCCCCACTTCTCCTGAACTTTGCCTTTGGCCTGCTTCCACTTGCCTTCGATTTCGGTCCAGTTCACGGCTGGTTCTCCTCTTCGATGTGCGCCTTCACCCGCCGGTCGGCCCGTTCCGGCCAACGGCGGTCTCGCGCAAGAAGTGTGCCGGCGGATGCCGTCAGAGCCGCGTCGGCGGTCCGGCGTACGGCGGACCTCCTAGCGATGCAGAACCGATTCCAGAAGAAACAGCTGCGCGGTGCAGCTAACGGCCGCACGGCGCGATCGTTCGCCAGGCGTCCACGACGACTGGATGGATTGGGCCCGGTGCCGAATCTGAGCAGGGCTCGGAACGTCCATGCGATGCGAGCGGGCACTGCGGCGAACTGAACGGGACGAGTAGGCGACGGTCATGACCAAAGCTCCTTCGAGAAATTGACGCGACCGAATGGTCGCTCCTGATTGAATTGCAAGGGAAGTCGACTGGGACCGCGGTCGCCGCCGTAGCGGTCGACCGCAGTATCCCGAGTCGTGATCACCCCTAGAGGCAAAGGCCGTGCCGCGAGCGCCAAGAAAATCGCCCCCGGCAGGGCCGGCTGCCGGAAAGGCCCGTTTTTGCTGACGTTTCAGCCTGTTTATGGGATGCCCACGTGTGCTCGGTATTCACACCGTGGATACGGTACGACCGATCGTCCTGATTCGATCGTCTCAAATCGCGACGCCGGCGAGATCGCGCCGGCAGGGGTCCCTCGATGTCCACTTGGAACGGCACGGTCATTGCTATCTAGCAGCCCACACCCAAAACAATCGCCGCTCGGAAGGTCATACACGTGACGATGATGTTTGTTCCCCAACCTTTAGCCCCGGCGATGCCGCCGGCACCCTTGAACCAAGCCGCGCCGAACCAGGCGGGTACGATTACGCCCGCCTCATCGGTCGCGGCGAGCATGGGGCTCGCGAGCGCGGCGACGCCTCCCATGGCACGCCGACTCCACGTCCGTCATACGACCGAGTTCCAATACGAGCAGCCGATCAGGCGCAGTCGCCACCGGCTGCACTTGCGCCCGTTTCACGACCGCATTCAAAACCTCGCCTTCCACGAGCTGACGGTCCGGACCGACCAGCGGACCTGGACGCCGGACGAGTGCGAGCATGACGACGTCTTCGGCAACGCGACCACGCGGTTCGACATCAATGAGCCGTACACCCGGCTGTCGATCACGGCCGAATCGATCGTGGAGCTTTCCGACGTCGATCCGTTTAACCTGCCGCTGTTGCACGTGCGGCCCATGTTTCCGATCAGCTGGATGCCGGCCGAACGAATGATGCTGGCGCCTTACCTGACGCCGACCGAGATCCCCGACACGCAATTGGAAGAGGTCTACGCGTATGCCAAGACGTTCGTCGACCGCAATAAGGGGGACGTGCTCGAAACGCTCTACGCTTTGAACCTGGCGTTGTTCCGCGACTACACCTACCTGCCGCAGAGCACGACGGTCGAAACCACGCCGTATGACGTGCTGACGACGAAGCAGGGCGTTTGTCAGGACTTCGCCAACCTGATGATCTGCATGGCGCGGATGCTCGACATTCCGGCCCGCTACGTCTGCGGCTACGTGTACACGGGAAACACGGGGGACGTGCGCTCGGCTCCCGACGCCACGCACGCCTGGGTGGAAATGTACCTGCCGAATATCGGCTGGAAGGGTTTCGACCCGACCAACGGCATCCTGGCGGCGACCGATCACGTCCGCCTGGCGGTCGGCCGGCACTACCGCGAAGCGGCGCCGATTTCAGGAACGCTCTACTCGTCGGCGGTCGAGCGAATGACGGTCGACGTCGAGGTGCGCGATATCACGGCGGGCAACGCAAGCCCCGGCACCGGCGGTCCCGCCGACCCAGGGCCGACCCCCGGCGCGCCAGGCCCGAGCAACGCAGCGCCGACGCAAGGCCCACCGCGGGAGGTAGCCGTCGCGCCGCCGCCGCCGGCAACTTCGCTCGAGCAAACCAACCCGGGCGATGCCGGGCCGTCGAGCGGCTGACCCCCGCATCCGCCGCTCCGGTTGCGTTCGCTACCAATTGCTGGAGCCGATTCGCCGCATTCGGGCGTATCGTCATACGGGAGGCGCGCTGCATTGCACGCACGCCGTCACCGACCTGACCGGCTTCGTCGCGACCGAGTTCACCCGCGGATACGCGGCCGGCCGGCTGACGGCGAGCCTGTTCTCGAACCATATCCATCGCGCGGCGCCGGAGTGGCTCTACGACATGGTGCTCACCGCGCGGCAGCCCGACAACCTGCCCGAAGGGGCCGCCTACGTGTTGCCCCGGTGATGCCCTGACGCCTTAGGCCGTTTCGACCGAGGCCGCTTCGTCTTCGTCGGCCGGCTCGTCGACGTTCACCACCGGCACGATCGAGATGTGCAGCTGATGGATTTTCTTGCGGAGGAAGCTGCGGGTGATCCCCAGAATGCGGGCCGCCTGCGACTGGTTGCCGGCCGTCTGCTGCAGCACGCGCGTCAGCATGATCCGCTCCAGGTGCGTCACGCAGTCGGTATAGAGCGTGTTGGTGCCGTTCTTTAATTGCGCGTCCAGATAGGCTTCGACCGACTCCGACGATTCGCTCGCCGGACGATCGACCGCGCCGTCGAAGCTCGGCGTCGGCGCCGCGGGCCGGCGAATTTCGTCCGGCAAAAAGTCGGGCAACATCAGCGGGCCGGTGGCCTGCAAAATGGCCTGTCGCAAAACGCTCTGCATCTGGCGAATATTGCCCGGCCAGGCGTACTTCTTCAACAGGTCGAGCGCCTCGGGCGAGACGTCGGAGACGGCCTTATTCAACTCGCGGCGGAATCGCAAAATGTAGTGCCGCACGAGCATCGGGATATCATCGCCGCGGACGCGCAGCGGCGGCAGGTTGATCGTAAAACCCTTCAAGCGGTAGTAGAGGTCGGCCCGGAACTCGTTCTCCTCCACCATCTTTTCCAAGTCGCGATTCGTGGCGGCGATGATCCGAACGTCGGTCTGAATCGTCTCGTGCCCGCCGACCCGCTCGAAGCGCTGGTCTTGCAGCACGCGGAGCACCTTGCTCTGCGAGAGCGGCGTCATGTCGCCGATTTCGTCGAGGAACACGGTGCCGCCGGAGCACTGTTCGAACTTGCCGATCTTCCGCGACTCGGCCCCGGTGAACGCACCCCGCTCGTGGCCGAATAGTTCGCTTTCGAGCAGCGCTTCGGGAATGGCCGCGCAGTTGACCGCCAGGAACTTGCCGTCTTTGCGCAAACTGTGCTGGTAGATGGCCCGCGCAACGAGTTCTTTGCCGGTGCCGCTTTCCCCCCGGACGAGCACCGTGGCGTTCTGGGCCGCGACCCGCCCGATGGCCTTGTAGACTTCCTGCATCTCCGGACAGCGGCCGACCAGAACGTCGCCCAATTCCTCGGCGTCGCCGCCGGAGGAAGAGAGTTTCACCTGCACGCTGGCCAAGCGGCGGATATTGATCGCCTTATCGACCAACTCTCGAACGCGGGGGAAATCGAGCGGCTTGATCAGGTACTCGAAGGCCCCGAGCTTCATCGCCTCGATCGTCGTATCGCTGTCTTCGCTGGCGGAGATGACGAGAATCGGAATCCGCGGGTCGCAGCGGTGGATCCGCTCGAAGGTCTCCAGGCCCGACTCGTCGGGGAGACCGACGTCCAGAATCACCACGTCGGGATCGTTCTTGACGACGGCCGCCAGTCCATCCTCGCCGGACGAGGCGGTAAGGACCTTCAGCCCATCGTCGGAAAACAACCGACGAAACGCGTTCAGGACGGCGGCATCATCATCGACGACGACTAAGGTCGGCATAGGATCGTTTGAGTCCGAGCAATTGTGAAAACTGCCCCGTCACTCGCGTAGCGCTTGGGCGCATGCGTTGAGTACCGGAGGAACGCCAAAGCTTCGATTACGCAGGAGCGAGCCGAATCGTTCGCGAAAAATCGCGATCTCGGCCGGTCCTTCTACCAAGGCGGGGGCGAATCCGGGTGGGAACGAGGCGCGGAATCCATCTAATGTCGTTGTTTTGAGGCGGTCAATCAAGGGTCGCACGACCGCAAAATTACGTTCCGCGAGGGGTTTTTCAAAACGGTTCGAGTGGCGGCCGCGTGTAAGTAATTGCCCGATAGGCCTCTTGGGCGAACTTTCCTCAATCTGGTCGCCAATGTACCGCCCATTTCCGGAAGGTTGCGAGGGCCGGTATTCATAAACCGCCGCGTGGAGATTCTCCTTTCTCGGGTATCGCTTGTGCGATTGAGAAAGCGGGGCGATTGACCGCACCCGCCCGGCCTACTTGGTATGCGGTTTGCCGAACTCTGTTCGAACTTCGTCACACCTAGCGAGTTCTGAACATGCCCGGCAAACCACGACCGTCAAAAGCCAAGACAAACGACACCCTGGCCCGACGCCCGCGCGAAGGAAAAGACCGCGCCTCGACGCCCGATCGCGAAGACGTTCGCCGAGTCACGACCCATCGGCAGGGCCATCCAAAATAGGGCCAACTCAAATAGCGAGGTCGTCCGAAGCCGGCCGGCCAAAGTAGGGGTCATTCCAGGTAGGCGGACCACGCCCGCCGCGGTCGGCTTCCTTCAAATTGTTCAGTGCGGGTGGGACGTGCCACCCCGCCTTAGTTTTCCTTGCTTCTGGATTCGGCCCACGGAAGCATGCATCGCGTCGCTCGCTCGGGCGGAACGGATGCCGAGATGTCGATGTTACGGGCCTGTCCGCCATGTTCCTATTATCAGGAGGTTTGTTATGAACGGATCGTTTCGCCTTGCCTTGGGAGTGTTCGGCAGCCTGCTCTCGCTCGGTCTGGCATTGGCCCAAGCCCAACAACCGGCGGCCACGCAGCAACAAGCGCCGAACGCCCCTGGAGCCGTCAGTGCGCAGCAAGGTCAGCCCGGCCAAGGTCAGCCCGGCCAGGGTCAGGCCACGCGGACCGGGGGCCAAATCGGCGATCGTGAAATGGCGGAAGCCCTCTTGATCGACAACCAAGGCGAAGTGGCGATGGCCCAGTTTGCTCTGCAGAAAACGCAGAACCAAGAGGTCCGCCAGTTCGCTCAGAAACTGGTCGAAGACCACCAGAAGATGATCGATTCGCTACGGGAGAATGGGGCGACCGGCGGCGGCGCCGCGGCGGCGGGCGGAGCGCAACCGGCCGACGGCGGAACGGCCGGCGACTCGCGGCGCAACTCGGTGAACCCGGGTGCGGCCGAGCTGCAAGCGGGGCGCGGCGGCGCCATGGCGGGCGGCACCGACTTCGTGAGCCTCAAAAAAGAGCTGGGCCAACAATGCCTACAGTCGGGCCAGCGTGAACTGGGCTCGAAGCAAGGGGCCGAGTTCGATAAGTGCTACATCGGCATGCAAATCGGAGCCCACCAGCACGCCGTCGATACGCTGACCGTTTTCCGGCGTCACTCTTCGGACCAACTCGGCCGGACGATCGACGAAGGGCTGCCGGTGGTCCAAGCCCACCTGGAGCACGCCAAGCAATTGATGAAGCAATTGGAATCGGGGACGCCGTCGACGGCCGCGTCGAGCGAACAGCCGAAGCGCTAACCTCAAATCGGGGAAACCGATGCACGAGGGGGCCGCTGGAACGCGCGCAAGCGTTCCGGCGGCCCTTTTTTTGCGCGTTCTGCGGTTGGGCGAGACGGAGGAAAACGAACGAATACGGAGAAATGAAACCGCAGCTGAACGCGAATGAACGCAGCTGGGAGGAGCGATGACAGTCACCCATCCGTTTTCATCTGCGTTGATCGGCGTTCATCTGCGGTTAATATCTCTCCCCGTTTCGCGCTTTCGCAGCCTATTGGGCCTTCGCGGGCTCGTGCTCGGCCAACGGCGACTCGGCAGGGCCGGCCATCAGTTTTCCTTCGGCCGTGAATCGCGAGCCGTGGCACGGACAGTCCCAGCTTCGTTCCGCCTCGTTGAAATGCACGATGCAGCCCATGTGCGGACAGACGGCGGAGCAGCATTTCAATTCCCCATCCGACGAGCGGAAGGCTGCCACGCGCTTGCCGTCGAGGCGGACGATGCGGCCCGAGCCCGCCGGAACTTCATCGAGCGTGGCGACCTCACCGGGCCGCATCCGGTCTTGCAGGAAGTATCGTGGGAAGTCGATGTTCTGTTTCAAAAAGGTTCCGACGCCGCCGAGCGTCGTGGCGCGCGACGGACGAAAGACCTCCATCGCCGGATTCATTTGACCGATCACGGCGTCGCGAATGAGCATCGCCGAGTAGGTACCCAGCGTCATTCCGTTGCCGGCGAAGCCGGTGGCGACCCACTGCCGGGGGGCCGTCTCGCCGATGAGCGGCAAGCCGTCGTCGGTATCGATCACCTGGCCCGACCAGTGCCGGGCCGCGCGGCGCATCGGCAGGATTTCGGCCAGCTTCTGGTCGAGCCGCGCGAACCGCTCGGTCGTGTCCGAAACCTGACCCGTTTTGTGATCTTCACCGCCGAACACCGCGACCAGCTCGTCACCTTCTTCGTGCAATCGCAAGTAATAGTAAGGGTCAGAGGTGTCCCAAAACGACGCCGGGGCGGCGACGTCGCGAGGAACCCGCGCCGACACGGCATAGGTGCTATACGCGGCCAAGCGTGTTTGCAGCAAGACCGCCGCCGCCGTGCCGGTTTTACCTTGGAGCGGTACGTGGGTCGCAATCACGATGTGGTCGCACCGGACGAGGTGACCGTTCACCGCGAGGGTCTGGGGCTCGGTAATCTCATCGACCGAACTCGATTCGAAAACGAAGCTGCCGTCGCCGTGGATCTTCGCCAGCAAGCCGCGCACGTAGTGGAATGGATGGAACAACGCCTGGTTGTTAAACCGTACCCCCGGCCGCTCGGCCAGCGGCACGCTATCGAGCCACTGGGCGTCGAAGCCCATCCGGACGGCGAGTTCGGCATCGCGGCGGAGAGATTCGGCTTCCTTCTCCGGCCGGTCCGAGTCCCACGAGGCGTGCAAATACCCGGGAACTCGCACGAATTGGCAATCGAGGCTCTCTCCTTTCACGATCTCTTCAATCTGCAGGATTGCGTCTTCCCCGGCGTCCCAAACGAGCCGGGCGATATCCATCCCAAAGCGATCGACGAGCTTGTGCAGTCGCTGGTCGGTGACCTGTGTCAGATGGGCCGTCGTGTGGCCCGTCTCGGCCCCGCCGGCTTGCCCCTTGTCGAGCAGGGCGACCTTCAACCCGGCCTGCTTGAGGAGATAGGCCGCCGTAGCGCCGGTAATGCCGCCGCCGATGACGGCGACGTCGACCGTCAGGTTTCGGTCGAGCTTGGAATACAGTTCAGGCTGGTCGTCCGAAAGCCAAAGGGATTGAGGCATGGGAGGCGGCTCCTAAAGTCAATTCGTCCACGTGGTAGCAATTAGTGAGGGGCGGTCGGTGCTGGAGTGGGGCGTTGCACGATCCGTACCGGGCGACGCCGGAAGTTGGTTCGCCACATGACTCTTCGCTTGGCAGCAGCCCGCACTGCCGCCCAGTAAAATTGGACGCCGACTGACCAGGCTGATCGGCGGCGGGCCGGCATTGCCTAGGGGCCTAATAGGAGAGTACTGACCTAGCCTTTTGCCGGCCGCACCGCGGATGGGCACCGCGAAAGTGATGATTCGCCTGAAAATACGTTCATATCGACGAAGGTCGCCGTCATCATTGTGGGGAAAAGTGCATCAGTTCGGCAATTGGCACTCGGTTTGCAAGATCCCGGGAGCCTTCGCATGTTCGTCATGGATTTAGACGCAATTTTCGGAAAGGAATCTGTCATGTTAGTTTTGTCGCGCAAACCTGGGCAGGAAATTCGGATCGACGAGCAAATCTCAGTGGTCGTACTGGGAATCAGCGGCGATCGGGTGAAGCTCGGCTTTCGAGCACCGCGGGAAGTCTCCGTTCGACGGGGTGAACTGAACGTGGAAGACGAGTCCCGCTATCAAGTCGCGTGGGCCACGATCGGCGGGCGATAAGATTGCCCGACCGAGAGGTTGCCGGACCAATGACGGCCGGCATAGCAAACGGCGGGCGGCATGCGTGATTTCGATCGCACCCAGGAGCCCGTCCGAGACGGCCCGGTTCTTACACATCGCGGTCGGGCACATCGCAGTCGGGTTTTGGTTCGCGACGACCGCCGCCTAGTTCGGCGATTGCTCACCAAGGCCTCGCCGCACCATCGAATCGACCAGCGGCAGCAGTTCGTCGGAGCGAACCGGCTTGGCCAAGATCCGCTCAACGCCCGCCGCAATGGCCGGGTAGACGGTGTCGAGCGTCGTGAAGGCCGTCAGAAAAATCGCGGCCATATCGCCGCGAACTTCCTGGATTTTCTGGTACAGCTCCACCCCGTTCATTCCGGGCATTTGGTAGTCGAGCACCGCCAGCGCATACGGGCGCGAGGTGACCATTTCCAGCGCTTCCGTGCCGCACGACGCCGTATCAATCGCATAGCCTCGCGTTTCGAGCAGTTTACGAACGGTATCGCGACACGCGCGATCGTCGTCCACGACAAGCAAGCGGACTTCGGACATGGGCATGATGCTCCTCGAAGCGAGTGTTTCGGAGATACCGGTCCTGACGATAGCGGGCGTAAAGATAGCCGGGCTGAATCGCGCGGTCGGGCCGTAATACAGAACTGCCGCAACTGCTATGCCGCTTGGGGACCGTGTCGCGCCTGCCGGCGCGGCTATTCTTCGAGCGATCGCCGCGCCGTACTGCGCATGGGTGGACCGACGCCGGCGGGCGCAGACGTGGCGAAAGGTCAACGTCCGCAGGGAGACGGTGTTTTTGCCCCAACCCGTTCGTTAGAATGGCGGCCACGCCGGCCGTGACCGCGCGGCCGTAGGACGCCGGTGAACGACTCTTTGCCTTCCGCGCTGTGAACCAATGATGCACGACACCTCGGCCGAAACCGCTACCTCCGCCCCCCGCGAACCTTTCGACAAGGAAGCGCTCGCTGAGGGCGAATCGTGCAAGGGCGAATTGACGTACGATTACGAGGGAACGCTCGACCGCCTCGGCGGCGACGCCGAACTGTTCATGGACCTGGTGCGGTTCTTTCTCGACGACGCCGCGGAACTGCTTGCCCGCCTGGAGTCGGCGCTCGAAGCGAAAGACGTCCGGACGGTCGAGATCTCGGCCCACAGCCTGAAGGGGCTCTGCTCGAATTTCGGCGCCCGCCGCGCCGTGGCCGCCGCTTACGCCATCGAAGAATCCGCGCGAGCCGGCAAGCTCGGCGACGCGCCCCAGTCGTGCGCCCAATTCAAGGTGGCCGTCGCTCAACTGACCGAGGCGCTCCGCCGCCGCCTGCCGGCGGAATAGCGGCGGGCTCTCCATCGCCCCCGTGCTCCCGTGCCTCCTTACTACGGCACGCGCCGCCGCTCTTGTTCCAATCGCTCGGCAATGAACGCCACCGCCCGTGGCGCCATGAAGTTGTAATACTCCCAACCGTGTCCGCCGTGCGTTGTTTCCAGATCGGACTCGTGCATGATCCCTAGCGAGTAGAGCTTCATGTGCAGGCGCTGCGAACTTTCGTGCCACCGCTCGTCGGCCGGATCGCTCGAGAACCAAATGTTGCGAGGCCAGTTCAGCGGATGCACGTGGAGCGTCGCCGTGTCTTGCCGCGCCTGCTCGGGGTCGTCGTACATGGCGGGGATCGTCACTTCCCCTTCGTCGTAAAAACGAATCTGGTAGTCGATCGCCGGGCTGATCGCCGCCGCGATCGGAAACAACTGCGGCCGCTTGAACGCGAATCGCAGGGCCCCTTGCCCCCCCATGCTCGTCCCCAAGAGCGCCACCTGGCCGCCTTTCGCCCCCCAACGATCCGCGATGTACGGCACGATGTTATCCACCACGTGCCGCTCGGCCGTGAGCCCGGGGTCGAACTCGGGGCAAATCCGATCGGTCCACCAACTCCGCCCCGTGATCGGTCCGATCACCGGCAAACCGTGGCGATCGAACTCGCTACAGAAACTCTCCTTATCGACTAGCCGTCCCAGGTGCACGCCGTGGAGAAACAGCACGACATAGCCGTGCGGATTGCGCCGGGGCGGCTCGTACACGTCGCAAGGCTGCCCGGCGACGGTCACCACGCTCCAGGTTCCTGCTCCGGCGGGCATGGCATTTCCTACAAAGCGGGCAAACGGTGGCGAAGAACGTGACCGTAATGACGAATGACGAAATCCGAATGACGAAAGAATGACGAATGCCCTAATGACTAAGGGCGAAATGACCTAGCCTGCCGGCCCCCGATTCGGTCATTCGTGCTTCGTCATTCCTTCGCCATTCGTCAGTTGGCATTCGTCATTCCATTCGCCAAGTGTATTGGCAATCTGCGGGGGCACAATAGAATGGGCCTCTTCGCTAGGCCCGTCGCCCTCGCCGAGGTTTGCCGCGTGAAAATTCTGCTCCACGAAGAACAGGTGCGGGCCGGCGTCCGTCGGATGGCCGAGGAGATCAACGCCTACTACGTTTTTCGCCCCCTCACGATCGTAGGCGTGCTCACCGGCAGCGTCGTCCTTCTGGCGGACCTGATTCGCCTGCTGAACATGCCGCTGAGGGTGGGAGTGGTGCAGGCCAGCAGCTATCGCGGTGCGTCGACCACGCGGGGCGACCTCGTCGTCAATACGGAGCTCATGCCCGACGTCGTGGGGCGCGAAGTGCTGGTTGTCGACGACATTTTCGACACGGGTCACACGCTGAGTCGGCTGTTGACCAAGATCCGGACGCTCGGTCCGGCCGGCGTTCGCTCGGCGGTGCTGTTGCGCAAACGGGGCCGCCAGGAGATGAGCCTGGACCCCGACCACTCGGCGTTCGACATCCCCGATGAGTTCGTCGTCGGCTACGGGCTTGATTACAACGACGCCTATCGCAACCTTCCGTTCATCGCGGCGCTTGAGGCGCACGAAATTGCCGCCGGGAAAAGCTCGTGAAACCGTTGCGGCTCGCGCTGGCGATCCGCCGCTACTGGCCTTTTCCGGGCGGGCTGGAGAACATTGCCGGCCGATTGTGCGGCGGTTTGGCCGAGCGAGGACACCAAGTCGTGGTCGTCACGCCGCGGGCACAAAGCGACTGGCCGCAGGAAACCGTCCGCGGCGGCGTCGAAATCGTGCGGCTCGAACCGCCGACCGGCGGCTGGTGGAGCGATTGGTTTTATCGCCGCCGGCTGGCCCGCATGGTTGGCGCCCTCCATCGACGCCGGCGGTTCGACGTGGCGATCGTCTCCGGACTCCGCCACGACGCGTACACGCTGCTGGGTGCCTGCGATCGTTTGGGAGTGCCCGTGGTGCTGCAGCCGGAGCGCCCCGGATTGGCCGGCGACTGCCACTGGCAACTCGATGCGCGGTTCGGCAGCCGGATCAAGCGCCGCTGCTACAAGGCGGCCGGCTACATCGCCCTGACGCCGCTGTTGGAGCGTGAGCTGATCGCCGCCGGTTACGCCCGGCCGCGGATCTTCGGCGTGCCGCTGGGAGTGCCGCCGGCCGAACCGGCGGAAGAGGGGCGCCGCGCCGAGTCGCGGCGCAACCTGGCGCAGGCCGATCCGGCTCTGGCCGGCGATCTCGGGCGGCGAGTCGCCGTTTACGTCGGTCGGTTGCGGGTCGGCAAGGGGCTCGACCTGCTGTTGGCCGCCTGGCGAATCGTGGTCGAACGTCGCTCCGACGCCGTGCTCTGGCTCGTCGGCGAGGGCCCCGACGCCGGCAAGCTCCGCGAACGGGCGATCGAGTTGGGGCTGGTCGGCCGCGTGCGGTTGACCGGCGCATTCGACGATGTGGACGATGTCTTCCGCGCCGCCGATCTGGCGGTTTTCCCGGCCCTGGAAGACGGGCCCGCGGTCGGCCTCTTGGAAGCCGCATCCTACGGTTTGCCGATCGTGGCTTCGGACGTCGTCACGCATCGCGACCTGCTGGCCGACGGCGTCTCCGTGCGAACTTATCCGCGGGGCGACGCCGAGGCGCTGGCCCGCGCGCTCGAACAAATTCTGGACGATCCGAAGACGGCCGCATCGCTCGGCGAGGCCGCGCTGCGGACGGCGCTGGAAGAACGGTCGCTCTCGAAGATGGTCGACGCCTACGAGCGGGTGCTATCGGACGTGGCGGCACGGTCTTCCGCGAGGAGCGGCGGGCGCAAGTCGGAGTCATCCCGGTGAGCGCGCCGCACGTCGTCCACGTCGTCGAGTCGCTCACACCGACGGCGACGGTCCGCCAACTGGAGGCGGTCCGGAGGTTTGCATCCGCCGGTGTAACGCATTCGGTCGTCACGCGCCGCCGCGGCCTGGCGTTATTCGCCTCCTGGCAAGCGTTCCGCGAGATCGCGGCCCTGCGGCCCGACGTCGTTCACCTGTGGGACGACTGGGCCCTCGGCGAGGTCGGCCCCCTGGCCACGCTCGGACCATCGGGTCCGGCGACCGTCGTATCGCTGCGACACCCGCGAGCGGCCGGAACTTGGCTCGCCGCTTGGAAGGAGCGAGGGGTACTCAAGCGGGCTAGGCGAATCATCGTCGGAGACGAGGCCGTCTTGGCCGCTCGGACGAAAGGCGCTCTCGCGGCGTCGGACCCGCGGGTTGTCGTCATCGGCGACGGCGTCGAGCGACCTAGCGCCGACGACATCGCGCGCCGGAGGTCGGATGTGCGCGCGGAACTCGGCCTGCCCGCGGCGGCGCGGCTCATCGGTTACGCAGGCCCGCTCGTGCCGCACGCCAACGCGCGCGACGTCATCTGGCTCGGCATGCTCCTGCGCGTGCTGCATCCCGAGGTGCGAGTGGTCGTCTCGGGCGAGGGTCCGCACACCGACGACTTGCGGCGCTTTGCCTTGCTCGTGGAATACGGCGAGCAGACGCATTTTTTAGCCCCCTGCGCCGACGAGGCCCGCATCGTCGGGGCCTGCGACCTGTACGTCAACGCCGCGCGGCTCGACGGCCCCTCGTCGGCCATTGATGCCGCGCAGGCGGCGGGCGTCCCCGTGTTGTGCGTTGATACGCCGATTCGGCGAGGGGAGATCGAGGCCGATCGAACGGGCTTTTTCGTGGCCGAGCACGACCAGGCGACGCTGGTCCGCCGGGCTCACAAGCTGCTGCGCGATGAAACGCTCTACCGCCAGATGTCGGCCGCGGCCCGCGAGCGGTCGGTGCGGCTGCCGACCTCGGCGGCCTCGGCGGCCGCGTATCACGAGCTATATCGGTCGACCGAGTAGTCGCCTCGCTCCGTCGAGGTGACCTCGAGGGAGTACTTGGCGCTCTCGCCGGAGAGAATCGGCGGCGTTTGCAGGACGCGCGCCGGCTGCCCGGGTTTTAACCCCTGGAATAGGCTCTACCCGAACAGCCCGTCGACGGCTGTTCCCCCTTCGACGATCTTGATCGGGCGGCCGATCGGGCTCATGAATTCCTTGTCGGGGTTGATCTCGAGCGCCCGATAGATCGAGCGGAACAAGTCCTTCTCCGACATCTGCGCGTCGGTCACCTCGTCGCCGCCGGCGTCGGTTTTGCCGAGCACCTGGCCGCCGCGGACGCCGCAGCCGGCGAGCGCCGCGCTGAAGGCCCGCGGGTAGTGGTCGCGGCCGCCGCGGGGATTGACGCGCGGGGTCCGCCCGAACTCGCCCATCACGACCACGAGCGTCCGCTCAAGCATGCCGCGCTCTTCGAGATCGCGAATCAGGCCGGCGAGCGGCTGATCGAGCTGGCCGCAGAGCGTGCGGCAGCGGTTGAAGTTGTCGTCGTGCGTATCCCAATTCCCCAGGCCCACCTCGACGCAAGTCACCCCCGTTTCGACCAAGCGGCGGGCCAACAGGCAAGCCGTCGCGAAATCGCCCGAGCCGTACGACGCGCGCGTTTTTTCCGTTTCAGCGGCCGAAGATCATCAGA
>Ga0163153_10004785_pt1 | contig 16636 bp, 4 predicted proteins | sample OliLakLV19MP6IB1_FD_148629 | JGI IMG/M metagenome (GOLD analysis project Ga0163153, IMG submission 148629) | Freshwater microbial mat bacterial communities from Lake Vanda, McMurdo Dry Valleys, Antarctica - Oligotrophic Lake LV.19.MP6.IB-1 | ecosystem: Environmental > Aquatic > Freshwater > Lake... | reverse complement strand
CGGCTGGCGTTCGGCGGCGGGAGTGGCTGGCGTGCTGGCGGGTTCGTCGAACTACGAGGATGGGTTGACGAATGGCGCATCCGTTCACCGCTACGATTGGGCGGGGAAGACGGTGGTGGACGCCGTTGGTGGTCCTGCTTTCAACGCCGCTCCGCTGGCGATGGCGGACGTCGATGGGGATGGTGCGCTCGACCTGTTCGTCGGCGGAAGCGCGATTGCCGGGAGATATCCGCTGGCTGCGCCGTCGAGCTTGTATCGCCAGAGCAAGGGTGGATTCGAGCGTGATGCCGAGTCGTCGCGGGTTCTTGAAAATGCGGGCCTCGTCTCGGGCGCGGTCCTCAGCGATCTGGATGCGGATGGCGATCCGGATTTGATTCTCGCGTGCGAATGGGGGCCGCTGAAGATCTTCCGGAACGACGGCGGGAAACTCACGGCGTGGGAATGGCCGGTGTCGTCTTCTCATTCCCCGTTCTCGTCCCTCAGCCAGTTGACCGGATGGTGGAACGGCGTGACGACGGGCGACTTTGACGGCGATGGGCGGCCCGACATCGTGGCGTCGAACTGGGGCCGGAACACCCGCTACGAAATGTTCCGCGACCGGCCGCTGCGCCTGTTCTACGGCGAGGCTTCGGCGGAAGGCGCAATGCAGTCGATTGAAGGCTGCACCGAGGCGGGCTCGAATCGGCTCCTGCCGCTGCAACCGTTCCACGTCATGGGCCTCGCCATGCCCGCAATGCGGGAGCGTGTGGGGACGTTTGAAAGCTACGCAAGATCGACGTTGCCGGAAATTCATGGAGAGGCGTGGGCCGGTTTGAAGGAGCTCCAGGCTGCGCATCTGCATTCCACGCTGTTCCTGAATCGCGGCTCGCGTTTCGATGCGGTTTCGCTGCCGCTGGAGGCGCAGCTCGCCCCGGCGTTCGCGGTTTGTGCGGGCGACCTGGATGGCGATGGTTTCGAGGATCTGTTTCTCAGCCAGAATTTCTTCGCCGTGCATCCGGAACAGTCGCGGCTGGATGCGGGCCGTGGACTCTGGCTGCGGGGGGATGGAGCGGGCGGATTCTCTCCGGTGCCAGGCCAGCAAAGCGGATTGAAAATCCATGGGGAACAGCGTGGCGCGGCCTTGAGCGACTTCGACGGAGATGGCCGGGTGGATCTGGTCGTCGCGCAGAATGCCGCCGAGACGAAGCTGTATCGGAACGAAGGCGCCAGGCCCGGCCTGCGCGTGCGCCTCGCCGGGCCGCCGGGGAATGCGAGCGGCGTGGGAGCGGTGTTGCGCTGGGTGGCGGACGGGAAGTTCGGTCCGGCGCGGGAGATTCATGCAGGCTCAGGCTATTGGTCGCAGGACAGCGCGGTGCAGGTGCTTGCCGCCCCGGTTTCCGCGAAGCAATTATGGGTGCGCTGGCCCGGCGGCAAAATGACGACCACGGACCTGCCCTCTGGTCTGCGAGAAGTGGTGGTGGATGTGACGGGAAAAATTGTTCGACTACGATGAGTGGCGAATCAGGAAGCATGATCCGTTTTCAGAATTTCGTGATGAGAACGCAACGAACCGCCTCACCCCTCAACGGGGAGAGGGACGGAGCGAGGGTTGAGGCCATGTCAGATGAGCCGAGCCTGTCGCAGATTTCAGAATCATCTCAAACGAATGACCAATAACTTCAGAAGAAGCGTTCTGCGCCGGATGCTGCTGACGGTGTTCGTCGCCTGCGCGCTGGCGGTGAACAGCCAGCTCTTCGGCGCGACCATGCCTGAGTGGCAGACGAACAGCGGCGCGCGTCATGCCGGGTTGAGTGTTCCCACTGGCGGCAAGGCTGGCTTCACTTCGATGTCTCCGACGGTCACGGGGGTCTCGTTCACGAACCTTCTTCCGCAGTGGCGTCATCTCACCAATCAGGTGCTGATGAACGGTTCTGGCGTCGCGTTCGGCGATGTGGATGGCGACGGCCTCTGCGACGTTTATCTCTGCGGGCTCACGCGTCCGAACGCGCTCCTGCGCAATCTTGGCAACTGGAAGTTCGCGGACGTGGCGGCGGAATCGGGCGTGGCGTGTGAAGGCCTGACCTCTTCCGGCGCGGCGCTGGTGGATTTCAATGGCGACGGCGATCTCGATCTCGTCGTCAACACCGTCGGCCACGGCACGCGCGTTTTCACCAACGACGGCAAGGGGCGCTTCGCCGAGATGGCGCGGCTGAACGGCAGCAAGGGCGGCATGTCGCTCGCGCTCGGCGATCTGGATGGTGACGGCTTCCTCGATCTCTACGTGGCGAACTACCGCACGATGGGACTGATGGACATGCCGAACTCCGTTTTCAACTTCGCGACGCGAAACGGCCAGCGCGTCATTGCGCGCGTGAACGGGCGTCCAGTGACCGACCCTGAATTCCTCGACCGTTACCGGCTCAACGCGCGCGGCGGCATCGAGGAGAATGGCGAGGTGGATGAAGTGCATCGAAACGTCGGAGGGAAGGGCTTCGCGCTGATGTCGTTCACTGACGGGACGTTCCTCGATGAAGCCGGGCTGCCGCTCGGCGCGCCGCCGTTCGACTGGGGCTTGAGCGTGATGGTGCGCGACTTGAACCAGGACGGTCTGCCGGACATCTGGGTCTGCAATGACTTCGATGCGCCGGAACGCATCTGGATCAATCAAGGCGGTGGGAAGTTTCGTGCCGTGCCGATGCTCGCGTTCCGCAAGAGCAGCAACTTCTCGATGGGCATCGACGTGGCGGACATCAACCGCGACGGGTTCGATGATATCTTTGTGGTGGACATGCTCAGCCGCGAACACGCGACGCGGATGGACATGATGGGCGAGCGCGGATTGCCGCAGCCGCAGCCGGGCGTGTTCGAGAACCGCTTGGACTACATGGTGAACACGCTCTTCCTCAACCGCGGCGACGGAACGTATGCCGAGGTGGCGGCGATGGCCGGGCTGGACGCGACGGAGTGGAGCTGGGCGGCGCTGTTTCTGGACGTGGACCTGGACGGCTTCGAGGATGTGCTCATCTCCAATGGCCACGAGCGGGCGGCGCGCAGCCTCGACGTTTCGGAGAAGCTGAGGCTGCTGCGCGAGGGACGCCAGCTCACGCGCGAACAGATCTTCGAGAACCGGAAGCTGTTCCTGCGGCAGAACTCGGCGAACCTCGCCTTTCGCAATCGCGGCGATCTGACGTTTGAAGACACGAGCGCGGCGTGGGGATTTAACTTCGACGGCGTATCGCATGGCATGGCGACGGCGGACCTCGACAACGACGGCGACCTGGACGTGGTGGTGAACAATCTCAACGACGCGTGCTCGTTCTATCGCAACGACAGCCGCGCCCCGCGACTGGCGGTGCGGCTGAAAGGTCTCGCGCCGAACACGCACGGCATCGGCGCGCGCATCACGGTGACGGGCGGTGCAGTCGCGGCGCAAAGCCAGGAGATGATGTGCGGTGGCCGTTACCTTTCGAGTGACGAGCCGGTGCGGGTGTTCGCGGCGGGCTCGTTGACGAACGATATGAGCATCGCGGTCGCCTGGCGCAGCGGGAAGCGCAGCGTGGTTCGTGGCGTGAAGGCGAACCGTGTTTACGAAGTGGACGAAGCTCAGGCGAACCTTCCGCCCATCGCGAAGGCTGCGCCTCCTGCGCCGATCTTCACTGACGTTTCGGCGTTGCTCGCGCACAAGCATGACGATGAGCGGTTCGATGATTTCGCGCGGCAGCCGCTGCTTCCGAATCAACTGAGCCAGCTCGGGCCGGGCGTGATGTGGTTCGATCTGGATGGCGACGGCTGGGAGGACCTGGTCATCGGCGGCGGCAAGGGCGGCCAGCTCGCGCTGTATCGCAACACGGGGCAGGGTGGTTTCCAGCGGGCGACGGAGCCTTTTCTGCTCCAGCCGCTGGCGCGTGATCTTACCACGGTTCTGCCGTGGCGGAAGAAGTCTGGGGAGATGGGCTTGCTCGCCGCTCAATCCAACTACGAGGACAAGGCCACGGATGTGCCGGTGGTGCGGATGGTGGATTTCGCCAGGAGCGCGATGAACGATTCGTTGCCGGCGAGCACGACGAGCGCGGGTCCGATGGCGATGGCGGACCTCGACGGTGACGGACAGTTGGATCTGTTTGTGGGCGGGCGAGTGCTGCCTGAGCGCTGGCCGGAGCCGGCTTCGTCACTGGTGTTTCGCGGGACCGGGGACGGCTGGGTGGCGGACGCAGTGAACACGGCGGCCTTCGCTGGAGCGGGCATGGTGAGCGGCGCGGTGTTCAGCGATCTGGATGGCGACGGGGATTCTGATCTCGTGCTCGCGTGTGAATGGGGGCCGCTGAAAATTTTCCGAAACGATGGCGGCAAACTTACGCAGTGGAACTGGCGGGTGACAGGTTCTGGCTCTCCGCTCTCCACTCTCAACCAGCTCACAGGCTGGTGGAACGGCGTGACGACCGGCGACTTCGATGGCGATGGCCGCATGGACATCGCGGTGGGCAACGCCGGCCGCAACACGCGCCAGCAGAGTCATCGCGCTCAGCCGCTCGAACTCATCTATGGCGACATGAATGGAGACGGTTCGACGGAGGTGATCGAGGCGTATCACGAGGCCGGGTTGAAGGCTCCCGTGCCGGAACGGCAGTTGGATTTTCTCGCGCGTTCCATGCCGTTTCTGCGGACGCGCTTCGATTCCAACCTGAAGTTCGGACGCGCCTCAGTGCAGGAGGTGCTGGGAGACAAGTGGCCGCTGGCGCAGCGGTTGTCGGCGGCGTGGCTGGAGTCCACGGTGTTTCTGAATCGCGGCGATCATTTCGAGGCGCGCGTGCTGCCGGCCGAGGCGCAGATGTCGCCGGCCTTCGCGGTCTGCGCGCAGGATTTCGATGGCGATGGACGGCAGGATTTGTTCCTGAGCCAGAATTTCTTTTCGATGCAGCCGGACATTCCCCGGCTCGATGCGGGGCGCGGGCTGTTGTTGCGCGGCGATGGGAAGGGCGGTTTCCAGGCGGTCTCGGGTCAGGAGAGCGGGTTGAAAATATACGGGGAACAGCGCGGCGCGGCGGCGGCGGACTTTGATCGCGATGGCCGGGTGGATCTCGTCGTGACGCAGAATGGCGCGGAGTCGAAGCTGTATCGCAACGCGACGGCGAAGCCCGGCCTGCGCGTCCGGTTGTCCGGCGACGCGGGCAATAAAGACGTGTTGGGCGCGGTGCTGCGGGTGGAGCAGGGTGGGGTGATGGGTCCGGCGCAGGAGATTCACGGCGGGTCCGGCTACTGGTCGCACGACAGCGTGACGCAGGTGATGGCACTGCGGGAAGGTCCGGCGCGACTTCACGTCCGCTGGCCGGGACGCGCGTCGAGGACGACGAATGACATTCCGGCGAGTGCGCGTGAAGTGATGGTTGAACCGGGCGGCAAGTTGAACGTGGTCCGGTAAGGCGGACAGAGCGATTACTCACGCAACGAACGCGAAGGACGCAAAGAAGGAACGATGGTGAAGGCAACCTGCCAGCCGTCCGGTTTCTCCTTCTGCCTTTGCGGCCTTCGCGTGAGATACCTTCTCCGTGGCTCCGCCTCAGACCGGCGCGAGGTCCACTTTCCACGCGGGTTCGCAGGGCACTCCGAGGAAGCGCCGGGCGAGTTCGCTGAACCGATCCGCCTCGTCGGTCACGAACGGCTGGATGGTTCCGGTGCGACGGCGGGCCTTCGCGAGAAGGTTCAGATCCTCCAGCCGTTCCTTCACGAAACGCGCGCAGCTTTCTGCGGAGTCCACCAGCGCGATCTCGCGGCCGATCACGGAGCGGATGGCGGTCTTCAGCAAAGGATAATGGGTGCAGCCGAGGATGAGCGTGTCGATCCGATGGCGGCGGAACGGGGCGAGATATTCCTCGAGGATGTCGCGCGTGACGGTGCGATTCGTCCAGCCTTCCTCGACAAGCGGCACGAGCAGCGGGCAGGCGCGGGAGAAAACCTTGGCTGAATCACAGCGAGCGAGCAGGCCGTTGCTGTAGGCCTTGCTGCGGATGGTCGCGCCGGTGCCGATCACGCCGATGCGCTGGTTGCGGGACTTCTCCAGCGCCGCCTGCACGCCGGGCAGGATGACGCCAAAGATCGGGAGGTTGTATTTCTTCTCCAGAATCGGGAGCGCCCAGGCAGAGGCGGTGTTGCAGGCGACGACGACGGCTTTGACGTTGTGGTGGATCAGGAATTGGGTGTCCTCACACGAGAAGCGGACGACGGTGCTCGGGGATTTCGTGCCGTAAGGAACGCGGGCGGTGTCGCCGAGATAAACGAGATCCTCGTTCGGGAGCGCCTTGTGAATCTGGCGCGCAACGGTGAGGCCGCCGATGCCGGAATCAAAAATGCCGATGGGAAGTTCAGAGTTGGACATGAGGGAAAGTTCAGCAGGCCGAGGATGGACGACGTTGGAGCGAGGCGGGCCGGGTCATTTGCGTTCCACGATTTTCTTGTAGGTGACCACGCCGTCCGCGATGGCCTGGGCCAGTTTAAGGCGGGTGGGTCCGTCATAGATGCGCCGGGCGTCGGACGGGTTGGTCATGAAGCCCGCTTCAATGAGGACGGACGGCATGTCGGCATCGCGCAGCACCTGGAAGCGGGCGCGCTTCACGCCCCGATCCTCAGCGCCGGTCTCTGCCGTGATGGCCCGTTGGATCTGGTAGGCCAGCACCATGTTCTTCGCGTCGAAACGATTCCCTGGATAAGCCCCGGCCCCGCTGCCTTCGCCGCGGGCGTTGGTGGAGCTGGTGCGCGCAGGAGTCATGCAAAAGGTTTCGGCGCCTTTCGCGGAAGAGCCGCCGGGACCGTCGGCGGAATTGAAGTGAAGGCTGATGAGCAGGTCGGCCCCTCGGCGGCGGGCGATGGGAGCACGATCGGGCAGTTCCAGCGTGGTGTCGGCGGTGCGCGTGTAGCTGACCTTGAAGCCGGCTTTGGTCAGAATTCCGCCGGTTTCTTTGGCGAGCAGCAGCACGTATTGTTTCTCCTGACGCTTGCCTTCCATGTTGCCGGGATCGCGCCCGCCGTGGCCGGGATCGATGACGATGTGTTTCACGGGACGCCCGCCGATGTTGCGCGGCGGAGCGAGCAGCGGATTGATGGCGGTTACGAGGTCGATGTGTCCGAGGTGCGCGGAGCCGTTCTTGAAGGCGACGGGGAGGGACAACCAGACCGTGGTGCCTTTCATCTGCGCGCGGCGCGAATCGACGGTAAAGATGAAAGTCCCGGACGGCAGGCTGGCTTTGAATTCTTTCCTCGGGATCGACCAGCGGGCCTGTCCGCCGTTGGCCCGGGCCCAGTCTTCGATCCGGACATAGTCCTTCCCGAACAGGAAAACGCGCGGGACACCGGCGGAGGGCTTCTGCGCCGCCATTGCCAGCAGGCTGACCATGAGCAAACCGAGGCAAAACACGGGCTTCATGTGCGCGCTATCTGTCCACGGTGCCGGAGTGATTTCAACCTCGAAAGAGCGGAGGAGGGCGGTGCAGTTCGTGGGAGCTGCGGGTCCGGCGGAGGGAATCTGGATGCGGCCTGAAATTAATTTGCCATTGGGAATGGAGACGTTCACCGAACATTGCGCCCGGCTGGGGCTTGGAGATTTATGGACGCACCTTGCCATAAACATGTCGTCCTGCTGGGACGAATGAGATGCAGCCTAAGAATGTTTCCCGGGGATTTGGGGCGGACAGTGATTGGAGGGATTTGTTTTCTGTCTTCAATCTCCGTCCTCCCCAAATCCCCGGGATGCTTCGGAAAGGATCTCCCGCAGATTCAGAACGACCGCAGATGGGGACAGGCATCGGAGCTCGTTCTGAATCTGCGGTGCGCCGTGTCGTTTCGTCTATAGACTCGACACGATTTGGCGAGGCCACCACAGCGCGCCCGGCCCATTGCCCGGCGATGGGTGCAACATTCATGTCCATGCGAATCCTGTTCTTTGCCACCGACCTCGAAGAGAGGGAGACCGTGCGGACAGTGCTGTGCGTCACCGAAGCGGGATGGGAGAAGTCCTTGGTCAGCACGTTCGACGAAGCAGTCGCTGCGCTGCAAGACCTGTCGTGGGATGCGGTGGTGGTGGACTATCAGCCGGGCCGTTCGGCCCGCCAGAAATTTTCCACGCTGAGCGCGGTTCACATTGCGAACGCCTTTGCGCATGAGATGCACGGCTCGCCGGACTCGAATGGGCGGGCGCTGAAGCGCCGGAGGATGTGAATCAAACCGCGAATCCTGGCAAGGTGGCTGAGACGAACAAAGCGCGGTCATCACCAGAGAGTGTTACTCCGCCCGCCAGCCCGGACGCGAACCCCGTCGAGCCGCCCAAGGAAAAGCCGCTGGAGTAAGAGTTGTTCCAATGCTTCATGAGGTGGGGCCATTTCAGTGGCGGAGAATGTTTAAAGTCTTAAAACGCCCCGCAATTCTCCATCACCATGCGACGAAGTCCCGCTGTCGTTGGTGAACTGTCAGTTCGTCAGGATCACGCGGTAGAAGCGGCGCACGTTGGCCGCGATGGTGTCGGTGATGGAGGAGGCCGCGCCCGTGGCGGTCACGTTGCCTCCCACCTGGGTCCACGTCGGGCCGTTGAGGTCGCCCTTGTATTCCACGCGGTAGGTGCGTGTCGGCACGGAGGACCACTGAATGGTGATCGTTCCCGCGTTGTTGGTGATGCTCGTGATGCGCGGTGAGCCGACGACGATGACGTTCAGCGTCTCGGAGTCATTGGCGGCGGGCGAACCGTTGTCCGTGACGCGCACGGTGATGACGTTCGTCGTCGGCGTATGGCCGGCGGCCGGCGTCCAGGAGAACGCGCCGCCGGTGGTGATGCCTGCTCCCGCCGGTGCTCCGGCATCCAGGCTGAACGTCAGCGCCTGCGCGGGCAGATCTGAATCGGTGGCGGTGGCGGTGAAATTCAGCGCGACCCCTTCGTTCACGAACTTGTTTCCGATGACGGCCAGGACCGGCGCGACGTTCGCTTCGCTGACGGTGATGGTAATCGTCTCGGTGGTGCTGCGAACCGGCGTGCCGTTGTCGGTGACGCGCACGGTGACGGAATAACTGCCCGGACCTTGCGCCTCAGTTGGCGTCCAGTTGAAGACGCCCGCCGTCGTGATGCCCGCGCCCGTGGGAGCACCCGCATCGAGCGTGAAGGTCAACGACTGTGCGGGGAGATCCGAGTCCGTCGCGGTCGCAGTGAAGGTGATGAGCGAGCCTTCCGCGCCGGACTTGTTGCCGATGGAGATCAAGGCCGGCGCGCTGTTCGTTTCATTCACCGTGATCGTGACCGTCTCGAAGCCGCTCAAGACCGGCGATCCGTTGTCCGTCACGCGGACGGTGATCGGATAGCTGCCCGGCCCTTGCACTTCGCTCGGCGCCCAGGTGAATGCACCAGCAGGCGTGATGCTTGCGCCGGAGGGGAAGCCGGCGTCGAGGCTGAAGGTCAGGGATTGCGCGGGCACGTTCGCGTCCGTGGCGGTCGCGGTGAAGGAGAGCAGGACGCCTTCGGTCGCGGTCTTGTTGCCGATGGCGGCGAGGACGGGCGGTGTGTTCGTGCCGGAAGCGGCGGTGTTCGCCGCGCCGGGTGAAGGCGGACCGGCAATCCAGTTCACCGGATCATTGCCATAGAGCGAGGCGTTGACGCGCTTGAGCGAATCGCCGAGTCCATCGGCCGAGACCGGCCACGGCGCGGTGTCCGAGTACACGATGCGATCCACGGCGATGTAAGGCACGGAGCCGAAGCCCGGGCCGGGAATGGTCTGAGGCGCGTCGGGCTTCTTGAGTTCGATGGCTTCGCCGCCGTTGTCGAGCTTGCCGCTGTAAGGACCGAAGAGCGTCATGTTCGTGCCGTAAGCGGTCTGGAAGGAGGCGAGCGCCGTCGCATCGATGAGCGGATTGAAACTCACCAGCACCACATAGCCGCCGCCGGGGATGGTGACGTTCGCGGGGAAGTTGAAATCGATGCCCGCGCGGACGTGCCAGGCATTTGCGGGATTCGCGGGATCGTGGAGCGGCTGCGGCGTGCCGAGGATGTTGTGCAGCTCCACGAATTCCAGCGCGTGGTTCGTGCCAGCCTGGTTGTACATGATCTCGTTGATCACGACGGGGCCGATCTTCGGATAGGCGTTCGTCCTGCCCGTGCCGGTGCGGAACTGGTTCGTCGTCGCCGGATTGTCCACGCCGAAGGTGCGCGCGCTCAGGGCCGTGAAGTCCACGCCCACGCTGGTCTTGTAACGTCCGAAGGAGACGCCGTTCTCCGACGCGTCGAACTCGCCGAAGGCGCGGTAGCCGGTCACCGTGCCGGGCGTGATGGATTGCGAGAGGTAAACTTTGTCGCCCTTCGACGAGCTGAACGAGAACGGCGTCACCGGATTGTCGGCGTTGAACTCGTATTCGTAGAAGACCTTGAAGCCGCCGGCGGGAACAATCGTGCCCGGCGCGATGCGGAACTTGAGCAGGTTGTCCTGCGAATCGCTGAGGTGCCAGCCGCCGATGCTGATGTCGTCGCCAGTGGTGTTGAAGAGCTCCACGGCGTCTTCGAGCGGAGCGTCGGTGTGCGAGAGGACTTCGTTGATGACGATGCTGGTGAGCGGGAGGAAGTTCGCGTTGCCGGGCGTGGAGGTGGTGGGGAACTTCACGATGTTCGTCGCGCCATCGGGCAGACGGCCTTCGGAGACGCCCGAAACCTGGCCCACGAAATGGTAGCCGCTGATGACCGTGCCGGCGGCGCTCGAGATGACCACGTCCTCGGCGGTGGCGTTGAGGCTGAAGCCGGTGAAGTCCGCATCCGTTCCGTTGGCGCACCAGAAGCGCTGGAAGCCTTCCGCTCCGCTGCCGATGAAGGAGCGCGCGGGAATCTTGTACTTCGTCGTGTTGCCCAGCGTGTCGCTCAACCACAGGCCGCTGAGCTCGACGGGCTGTGCGTTGGGATTGAACACTTCCATCCAGTCATCGCCGGAAGCGGGGCTCGCCATCCATTCGTTGACCCTGAGCTGGAGCGGATCGCCGAGCGAGGCGGCGAGGTTCGCGCTGCCAAAGGTCGGAAGCGTGAGCACCCAGTTCGTGCCGCCGTCCGGCACGCGGCCGAGGGAAAAGTCGGCGGCCTGCAACCCGTAGGTGATGAAGCTCGCGGGCGCGCCGCCATCGACCGGGCGGTTGATCAGATAAACCGAGCCGCCGGTGGCCTTGAGACCGAAGCCGGTGTTCGTGTTCGACGCGGGCAGTCCGCCGTCGAGCCGCACTTTGAGGAAGCCGAGCGAGGGCACGACGGAGCCGCCGGGGAACACCCAGCGACGCGGCACGAGCGTGTCATCCGTGAGGCTGAGGTCCGCGAGATCGACGGCGCTGGCGCTGGGATTGTAGAGCTCGACCCAGTCCGGCTTCGAGCCGTCGGGCTCCTCGAGGTTCGCGTTGTTGGCGAGGACTTCGTTGATGACGACTCCGGCGAGGCCCGGCGTGTTGGTGATGATGACGGCATCGAGCTTCATGCCGAAGACGATGTCGGAGCTGTTCGCCCCGGACTGATGAACTTCCACGGCGATCACGTTGTCGCCGGGCACGAGGCTGGCCTTGCTGATGGTGACGGTTTCCAGCGCGGTGGCTTCATGCGAGCCCGGCGCCTGCGTGGTGAAGAGGATCTCGCCGCCGGACATGTTGAAGCGGCCGGCCTCCACGCCGTTCAAGTAGAAGACCGCGCCGTCATCGATGGCGTGGGTGACTTGCAACTCGGAGGCGTTCAGATTCGCCGGGACGTTGAAGTGCGTCCGGAAATAATACGTGATCTTGTTGGCCTCAACTGTGAGCGCGGTGCGGATCGGTTCGGGCGGATTGAGGTTCTGGTCGAAGCCCAGCAGTGCCGGACCACTCAGCCACCCAGAATCATCAAAGGCAGTCGCGCGCCAGGCGGTGCCGAGATCGGTGAAGGTCTCGTCGTAGCGCCAGACGTTGGTGAGCGCGATCAGGCCAATGGTGACGGGCGCGGGCGGGGCAGGGGGACAGGCGTTCGCGGAACCGGGCGTCGGGATGCTGAGCGCCTTTTGCGCAAGCGCGCCGTCCTGGCAGCGGCCCGAGGAGATGCCGGGCGTTTGCGGCGAGTAGATGACGGAGTCGATGACAGAACGATCCGCCGCAGTGAGGGCGATTTCACCCTGCTCGACGGCGAGGCTGAAATTGACGTGGTTGGCCAGGCTGGATTCGCCGTCCGCGATGAACGCGCGATGGCCGCCACCACCGATGAAGCTCAGCGGCGGAATCGGGCTTTGCCCCGGAGCGCCGATGGGCTGATCGGTCAGGTGCAGGCCGCCCAGTGCGACGGGCAGCGCGTCGGGATTGTAGAGCTCGACGAAGTCATCGGGCGTCGGCGGAATGCCGGAGGCGAGCCACTCGTTGATCTTGAGCGTGGCCTGGCTGCCGAGCGGCTGGGCGATGTTCGCATTGCCGAAGGCCGGCTGAGTGAGCACCCAGTCGCCGCCGTTCACGCGGCCGATGGAGCGGTCGGGCAACTGAAGTCCGAAGCTCACGGAATCGAGGAGGATGTTTCCGACGGAGGCGCGCTGGAAGAGACAGACGCCTTCGCCGTTCGCATCGAGCGAGAAGCCAAGGTGTAAACCGGGCGTGGCATCAGGGTTGTTCGCATACACGACGAGCCGCGCGCCGGCCGCGAGCGTGGTGCCGTTGGGGAAGGTGAACTTGTCCGGGCTCGACGGATCATCGGTAAGACGGAGGCCGGAGAGATCAACCGATCCGCTGCCTTCGTTGAAGAGCTCGATGAGGTCCGGGAAGGTTCCGGAGTGATTCACGGCGGTGTCGTTCTGCGCGAGGATTTCATTCAGACGCACGCTGGGCCAGGTGTTGAGAACGGCCCAGCCGACAATGGTGCGTGTGCTGTCCTCCTGCCAGACGCCGTTCGCGTGCCGGCCGACCACGGCCACGGAATGATTGCCGTTGGCGAGGCCCGAAAGAGTGATGGGCGTGGCGACCGGCGTCTCCGGTCCATAGCCCGAGCCATCGATGTTCGCGCGGTAGGCGACAATGTCCGTGCCGCCGATGCTCAGCGTCGCGCCGCTGAGCGGCGTGGGTGAGCGCGGCGTGCCGCTGATGATGGCGACCGGCGCGTTCGTTACGCCGGCGACAGGCAGGATCGAGAGCAGGAAAGTGCGGCGCTGGCTCATCCAGTTCTTGATGCTGGATATGGTGCCGGGGGGAACGTAGCCGCCGAGATGATAGTCCACGGTCGCGTTGAAGGTGGCGGGTTCAAAGACGGTGTTGAGCAGCGTGCGGAAGGTCTCGAAGTAAATCGGCTCGAAGCCGGGATGGCGAAGGAACCGATCCATCGCCTGGCCGGAGCCGTTGTTGGCGGTGGCCGTGTAAATGCCGTCGGTCGTCGAGCCGGGCGAATCGCCGCCGCCGAGAATGGTGTCGAGATCCCAATAGCTGAGGATGAAGCGCGGATCGTTCGCGCCGGCATGCATGAAGTAATCGTCGTTGAAGCCGGTGTTCAGGCCGGACTCGCGGTTGTTGACGATGTTCATGAAGGCGAAGTGCCGCATCCATTGCTCGACGTTCACGACCTCACGGACGTTCTCGGTGGTGAACGAGACCGGGTTGCCAATGCCCACCACGCGGTGCATCGCGATGAGATCGGTCCAGATGTCCTCGCTCGCGTTCGACTCCTTGAAATAGGTGTTCATGTAGGCGGCCTTGTCCTCGCCGCGATAGGTGAAGTCCGGCGGCGCGATGTCGCGGACGACGCGATAGATGTTTCCATTGCCGTCGAACGGGAAGTGATCGGCCGCCCAGTCGCTGGAGATTTCCTCGTTCGCGGCGTAGGAGCCGAACATCGGCGAGCCGCTGGAGGCGCGGTTCTGGTTGTTCACGCGGACCTGCACGGCGACGGAGTCCGCGCCATCGACGCCGGACCTGCGCGCTAGCACGCTGCCGAGATGCTGGAGGTGGGTGAAGCGGGTGTTGAGGTTCAGGCCGCTCACCTTTTTCCACGGATCATCGCTGCGGAAGCCGACATGGTAGTTCGGCGGATTCGCGCTGCGGCTCCCGTGGCCGCGATTGCGGATGCCGACGAGGTAATGCGACGACGAGCCCGCTCCATCGAAGCTGATGAACGTGGCGTTCATCTGCGCGTTCGGTCCCTGCAACGAACTTTGGCCGGGGATGGCCTGAAGTTCAGCGCGCTCGCTTTCTGTCATGATCATTTTGTAAAGCGGCTGGGTGCCGGCGTAAGCGGCGTCATCGACTTGATAGAGCGCGTTGACGACCTGGCCAGTCGGGCCGGAACCGTCGTCCGCCGAAGCGATGGCCGGCGCGGGCCAGGTGCGGGTCGCGCCCTGCTGGTCGGCGGACTGAAGGTAGAACTCGATGACGCTGTTGTTCGCCTGCGCGGGAATGAGCGCGCTGTAGCGGCCATCGCCCGCCGCGATGTCCCCGACGGTGCCGTCATCGCGCATCACGATATTCGTGAAGGCGGGCGGCGTGGCGGCATCGACGCGCCAGAAGAGCGTGACCGTGAGACCGCTCGGCGTTTCATCCACGATGCGCGCGGTGATGGTCACGAGGTCGGTGGATTTGGGAACGAGCGGCGAATGAGTCGCGCCGAGGATCATCGGGGCGATGTTGTTCGTGAGAACGGAATTCGCGCGGCCGGGCGTGCCCTGAGCCGTACGGCTGGCGGCCCAGTTCTGGCCTTCGTCGTTCGAGACAACGGAGTTGAGCAGTTCGAGGGATTTGCCGAGGCCGTCGTGTTCCTTGAACCACGTCCAGCCGCGACGGCCTGTTTCGAGATTGCCGCGCTGCCGGACGCTCCAGTCGCCTTCGTCCGCGTACTGCACGCTGTCCACACGGTTGCCGAACTGGTTGTCGAGGTCGACGTCCTCGCTGCTGTTGTTGAGGAAGCCGGTCCAGTTGCCCACGACATTGGCGACGCCGGGATACTTGGCGGCGAAGGCATTGGTGTCCGCCGCCACGACGAGATAACCGCCGGGCGGAATCGTCGCATTGGTGAAGGTGTATTGCACGCCGGCGGAGAGCCGCCAGCCGTTCAGATTGGCGGGCGAAGCGCCCTTGTTGAACAGCTCGATGTATTCCTCCAGCACGTTCTCGGACGAGGGATGATACATGATTTCCGAGATGACGACGCCCGTCGCGTTCGTGTCGAGCGAGTAGCTCCAGCCGCCACCCGCGAACGGATTGCCCGCCGCATCCTGAATGCCGGTGCTGCCCGCCCAGGCGACGGCGACGTTGCCGAGCGCGGGCTGGGTGAAGCTGAAGATGTAGGGGCCGACGCCGGAGCCGGACGCCGAGGACGCGGGCGAACCATTGATGAGCAGGTCGGTCGCGTTCACGCCTGTAACGGATTCGTTGAATTCGACGGTGACGCTGGTGAGGGCGGCAAGGCCGGAACCCGGCGCAGGCTCAACGCTCGTGAGCACGGGTGGCGCGGAGTCGAGCAACTGATACTGCCACGTCGCGCCTGCGCCGGCGGGATTGAACGAAACGGGCGGCGTGAAGAGGTCGGTGATTCCGGGCGCTCCCACCCAGGTGATCGCGACGGCGCCATAAGCGGGCTGCGGGAAGGTGAAGACATAGTTGCTGCCGGAGCCAGTGACGGCATTGGCGGCCATGCCTTTGATGAGAAGGTCCGAGGCGTTCACGCCCTGCACGTCCTTGCTGAAGGTGACGCTGATCTGCGTGAGGCCGGTGACGTTGCCGGGCGCAGGAGATTTCGCGGAGACGACCGGCGCGGCGGTGTTCGCGCTGACGGTGAGGTTCACCACGCTGGAGGTGGAGGAGTTGCCGCTGTTGTCCGTCGCGACGGCGAACAGCGCGTAGGCACCGGCGGCGACGCTGTTCCACGCGAAGCCGTAGGGCGACGTGATGTCATCGGCGAGTTTCGATCCGTTGGCGAAGAAGGCGACGTTGGTCACGGAACCGTCGCTGTCGGAAGCGGCGGCGCTGATCGTGAAGTTCGCAGGAGCGCCGACGAGCAGGCCGCTGGCGGGAGCGGTAAGCGAGACGACAGGAGGCTGGTTGCCGGTGATGCCTTCGACGGCGAGCAGTTGAAGATCGAACGAGAGGTCTGAACTATTAAGACTGCCTTGGTGAACCTCGCAGGCGATGACGTTGGTGCCGGCCACGAGCATGGCAGGTGCGCTGATGCTGATCGATTCAAAGACGTATTCACCGGCGACACTCGCGAGAGTTTGGAAGGTGATGGGATCGGCTGGCATCGTTTGACGGAAGACTTCGACGCCGTTGATGTAGGTGATGGCTCCGTCGTCGCGCAGCACACTGAGGATGAGCTCCTGCACGTTCGCCGGGTTGCTCACGACGAACGAGCGTCGGAAATAGGAGGTGACGAACTTGTTGTTCGCGTCGGGGCCGAAGCTGATGACGCGCGCCTCGTCGCCATCGCCATAACCGAGCTGCGCGGGACCGTTCGTCCAGGCGCTGTCGTTGAATTCGGGCGCGGTCCAGGCCGTGCCCTGGTCGGTTCCGTTGTCGAGATACTTCCACACGCTGCCGGTGGCGATGAGTGCATTGGTCGTGGGCGCGCTGCTGGAGTTGACGGTGATGAGGATCGCGGTGGAGGTCGCGGTGGCGTTCTGGTTGTCGGTCGCGACGGCGGTCAGCGAATAGACGCCGGCGGCGACGTTGCTCC
>Ga0163153_10004784_pt1 | contig 16636 bp, 8 predicted proteins | sample OliLakLV19MP6IB1_FD_148629 | JGI IMG/M metagenome (GOLD analysis project Ga0163153, IMG submission 148629) | Freshwater microbial mat bacterial communities from Lake Vanda, McMurdo Dry Valleys, Antarctica - Oligotrophic Lake LV.19.MP6.IB-1 | ecosystem: Environmental > Aquatic > Freshwater > Lake... | reverse complement strand
GCCGATGTCGGCGTTCGCCACGGCCAGGTCGGGCCAGCCGTCGGCGTTGAAGTCGCCCACCGCGACGGAGGTAGGTTCGATGCCCACGGCGTAGTTGACCGCCGCCTGGAATGTGCCGCCCCCCCCGCCGTTGCCCAGCAGGATGGAGACGTTGTTGCTGTCCAGGTTCGCCACGGCCAGGTCGGGCCTGCCGTCGGCGTTGAAGTCGCCCACCGCGACGGAGTACGGGTCTACGCCCACGGCGTAGTTGACCGCCGCCTGGAACGTGCCGCCCGCGTTGCCCAGCAGGATGGAGACGTTGTTGCTGTCCTGGTTCGCCACGGCCAGGTCGGGCCTGCCGTCGGCGTTGAAGTCGCCCACCGCGACGAAGCGCGGGTAGGCACCCACGGTGTAGTTGACCGCTCCCTGAAATGTACCGTTGCCGTTGCCCAGCAGGATGGAGACGTTGGCGTGCGTGTTCGCCACGGCCAAGTCGGGCCGGCCGTCGGCGTTGAAGTCGCCCACCGCGAGGGAGTGCGGGCTGGAGCCCGTGGCGTAGTTGACCGGCGCCGCGAACGTGCCGGCGTTGGGGGGGGCGTTGCCCAGCAGGATGGAGACGTTGTTGTTGCCCTCGTTCGCGACGGCCAGGTCGGGGCTGCCGTCGGCGTTGAAGTCGCCCACCGCGACGGAGCGCGGGCTGGTGCCCGTGGCGTAGTTGGCCGCGGCGGCGAAGGAGAGCGGGCACTGGGCCAGCGCGGGCATCGCCACGCCAACAACGACCAATGGCACAGCGAACAGGCAAACGAGGTGGGTGATGAAAGAACGCCGCATGTGTGTCTCCTGAGCATGGATCGCCGGGTGATGCCGACCGATTCCGGGTGCGACCGACAGCCGAGCAGGAGCGATCGTTCCTGCCTGCCGCGCGGCCAAGCCCGCGCTGGCTCGGAGAGTCTACACGATTCCCCTGAGAATGTGCAGGCATTTTCTGGACCCGGGCACGAATGCTCCATACGAGGGCACGTTCGTGATGAACCCGGGCACGATTGCTGCATTCGGGCTGTGGTTCTGGATGAACTCGGGGCGAGTCTACCAGATGCCCCAGGGTTTGCAATGGGAAAGCGGGCGTCAGCCCCGGGCAACCACGTCCGAATCACGCTCTGCGGGTCATCCAGCGGCGATTTTTTGAGCGGCACGGGGACTTACCTTCATGCTGGCGACGAGGGCAGATCAACGGGTGACACAGGCCGACTCCCACTTGCCTTGAAGTGCGACCGAATCCACCGAATCTTCGAGGTGTGGCAAGTGTCGCCGATCCCGATTCACTCTTGCCCGCTGCGGCTGCCTCGGCTGTTGCACCTGACGCGTCCTCGCGGCAGATACCCCGAACCCCACTCCGCCCCCTGGCCTCCACCTCTGTTGCCCTCTGCTTGCTCCGCTTCCTTTGTGTTGCTTCCTACAAAATCCGCACGCTGCGCGGGAAACTGCCCAGCACGTGCATCTCGCGGCAGATGCCGCGGGCCTGCGCCACCGCCGCGCCGAACCACGGGTCGTCCATGTGGCCTTCTGCGTCGACGAAGAACGTGTACTGCCAGTTGCTCCGCCCGCTCGGCCGTTTGTCGATGTGCGTGAGGTTGATGCCCGACCGCTGGAACACGGAGAGCACGCTCACCAGCGCACCCGGCTCGTTGGTCGTCGTGAACATCAGCGCGGTCTTGTCGCCGGGCCGGCCCTTGGCATCCTTGCCGACGGGCTTGGCCGATTGGCGCGACAGGACATAGAACCGCGTGATGTTGTGCGTGTTGTCCTCGATGTTCTCGAACAGGACGTTCACATCGTACAACTCGCCGGCGAGCGTCGAGCCGATCGCGGCGACGCCGGTCCGCGCCCCCCCCCTGCCGCCCTTCCCTTTGGCGGGCCTGGCCTTGGCTGCTCGCATCACCCCAGCCGAACTGCTCGCCTCGGGGATCAGTTCCGCCTGCGGGTACTGTGTGGCGAGCCACGTGCGGCACTGCCCGAAGACCTCGGGCTTGGAGTAGATCTTCCCCACCTGCCCGGGCGCGCAGTTGGCCAGCAGCGCGTGATGCACGTTCAACTGCGCCTCGGCGTAGACCGTCACATCGCCATGAAACTGCAGGAACGCTTCGAGCGTCTCGTGGATGCCGCCGAACGTCGAGTTCTCGATCGGCACCAGCCCATAGTCCACATGGCCGCGCGCGACCTCCGTGAACACGCCGCCGATCGCTCGCAGATCGTCGAACTCGACCGATGAGCCAAAGTGGCGCACCGCCGCGAGGTGCGAGTACGATCCCGCCGGACCCAGGAAGCCGATCCGCAAGGGCAACTCCAGCCGGAACGATCCGCTCATCAACTCCCTGTACACGCCCTCGATGGCTCGCGCGGGGAGCGGGCCGGGGTTCATCGCCAGCACCTTCGAGAGCACCTGCGCCTCGCGGTTGGGCACATAGATCGGCAGCCCCGCCTCGCGTTTGATCTTCCCCACCTGCACCACCAGTTCCGCCCGCTTGTTGAGCAGCGAGATCAGGCCGCGGTCGGCCTCGTCGATCCGGGTGCGCAGCGAGTCGAGTTCGCCGCGCTGCGCAGGCGTCTCGGCCTTGGCCGGCGGGAGGTTCCGCTTTCCGGACTTCTGCTTGGATGCTGCCTTGCCGGTCTTCCTGCTCATCATCTCTCGCTTCGCTTTGGTGATAGCCGCCCGTGCTCACGGACACTATCGGCCGTCGCCCCGATGCCCCCGACGATCCCGCCCCGATGCACGCCCGGACCCCCGTACACGCCGCGCTATCGGACTCCCGATGCGCGGTTCACGCGCTCCGGCCCTTCCCGACCGCCCCAGGCCGCACTAACGGGGGGGCACATTGACATGCGGCCGCACCACACTTGCCGCTTCGCCGATTCAATCCCCAGGGTCCGGGGTTGTGCGGATCGGAGGCAGCCTTGTCCATCGACGATATGTTGTTGCGTCTGGATGCCGCGGCCCGGGCACTGGGCGGCACCCACTGGGCGATTGAGGCGCTGGTCGCCCTTGCCACGGTGTGCGGCCTGGTGCTCTGGCTCTCGGGCGCACGCCTGCTCAAGCCCATGATTATTGTTCTGGGTGCGTTGTGCGGGGCCGCGCTGGGCTTCATCATCGGCCCCATATTCGGCGGCCTCAGCGCCGCCGATGCTCCCCACCCCGCCGGGGCCTATGGCCTCGTGCTTGGCCTTCCCGCGGGCGCGCTCATCGGCGCGGTCCTGTACCGTTCCGCGACGGCGGTCGCACTCGGGGTTGCGCTCGCCGCGGCGGCCCCGCTCTGTGCCGCCGGATTGCTGGAACTCCACGTCAGGCCCACCGGCGAGGTACTTTCCGCAGCGCCGGGAGCAGGCGGGGCCTTCACCCCGCTCTGGAGAGCGGGGCCACCTGCACACCTCGCGCTCGCCGACACGCTCGACTTCCAACTCCCGCGCAGTTTGCCCGCCGGGCTGAACGCCGATGCGTTGGCAATCCCCGCGAATCTGCTGCCCGCCGCGGATCGCGCCAAGGAAGCGATCCAGACCGCGGCGGTCAAGGTTGAGGAACGACTCTCCGCCATCCCGTCGCAGCAGCGCGCGGTGCTGGTGCTCTCATCGCTGGGCGGCTTGGCGCTGGGCATCGTCATCGGCCTGATGGCCCCGGCGTGGGCCGCGGGCGCGTGCGCGGCGATGCTTGGCTCGGCGCTCGCGCTGGGCGGGGGCACATGGCTCAGCGGCTCGCTGGGCGCGCCGTGGGCGAGTCCGGCGGATCGCTCGACCGCCCGCCGATGCAGTGGCTCAGCATCTGGGCCGTCGCGGCGGCGCTGGGGCTGTGCTTCCAAGGGTTCTGGGCGTGGCGCAAGCGCGGGTGAGCGACGGAGCGACGGAGGAAAAAATCCGGAAGTCTTCAGTGCCTGGATCGTGAGCGCATGAAAAAGACCCCCACCTTGTGACGGGGGTCTTCTGGATTCTGTAAGTTTCTGCGAATCGCTTCTGCTCAGGCGTTCAGTTTATGGGCACGGCCCGGTGCCCTCGGCGAACCACTCGGAGAGGAACGCGAAGATGGCGGGGACACCGTTCACCCCGCCGTAGTTGCGAGCGACCGGATCGTTGGCGAACCAGTCGGCCAGGAAGCAGAAGATGTCGGGCACGCCGACGGTCCCGTCCTGGCACCAGTCGGCATCACAGAACGCGGGCCCGCCGGGGCAGAGGTTCGGGGCATCCGAACTGTTCCGGGGCAGGAACAAAGGGGCGAGCACATCGAAGTCCGCCGCGTTCTGGTCGAAATCCTGGCAGCCGTCGAGTTTCCGGTAGCCGCCGATGCTGTTGCTGATCTCCAGCGTCGTCGAGAAGCCCTCGAAGCAGATCGCTTCGGGTCCGTACCCGACAAGGTCCTCGATCAAAGTGCTCGCACAGTCATTCGCCAGCGCGCCCTGAGACCGCACCACCGCGATGCGCCCGCTCTGATTGTCCATCCCGAAGGGGACGGCGGGCGTGAAGTCCGGGGCCGGAAGGCCCGCGCCACCCGCACCCACAGCGCTGACCTGGATCAGCCGGTACTCGCCCGCGGCGATCACGCCCGAAAGCGGGATGGTGCGCGTCGCGAGGAAGCCCGTCGTGTTGGCTGCATCCGCGTATTGAACGCTCCATGTCGAAACATCGACCGCCAACTGCGAGCGGTTGAAGATTTCAATGTGGTCGGCGTTGAACGGCGCGCCGGTGTTCCCGCCGCCGCCGAAGAATCCGCTGACGACGATCCGCGAGGGCGAGTTGTTGCACGTCACCACTGTCAGAGCGACCGCCGATGTATCCGCGCGGCCCTGCGCATCCGTCACCGTCAGCGGGATCGACTTGACGCCCTGCGATACCGACACGGGCACCGTGTAGGCCAGCGACCACGACCCGCCGCCGTTGTCAGCAAGGAGCAGGTTCGCGGGTCCGCCGACTTGGGACAGGTTTGCACGAACCTGGATGACTGTGCTGGGCGGGCTCACGCCTGCGCTCACCGCGACCGAGATCGCGACATCGGACCCGGCGCAGACGGTATCCACGTTCGTCGATCCGTACGCGGCGAGGAAACCGCCGGTTGCGCGGTTGCGGGGCGCGGGCGTGACGACCGCAAAGTCGTTGAAGTTCTGGTTGCTGTCCTGTGAGCCGGAGAGCTTGCGGGTGATGCCGACGGTGTTGTCGGTTCCGCCCGCCGCGGCCGCGCCTTCATAGCACACAGCCGCGCCCCAACCGACAAGGTCTTCGAGATCAGAGTCATTGCAGTCGGTAGCGATCAGTGTGACATCGCGTACCAGCGCTGCGCGTCCGCCGCTGTTGCCGATGCCGCCAGAGCCGAAGAAGTCCGGAGTCGGCAGAGCGACTCCCGAAGTGCCGACATCGGAGAATCGCACCAGCACATACTGGCCCGGCAGAATGGTTCCGCCAAGCAGCACGCGATCTGACGGATTGTCAAACCCGCCGACCGCGCCGGCGCTGGCATACTGAACGCTCCAGCCATTCAGGCTCACGGGCGAGGCCGAGCGATTGAACAGTTCGATGAAGTCCGCATTGTAGATCGCGCCCGTGTTTCCGCCACCGCCATAGACCTGGCTGATGACGACCTGCGCGGCAGAGTTCTGCGAGCAATCAGCGACCGCGAAGTTGAGAGAGGTGCCGCTCGATCGCATCTCGCCGTCGCTGATCAGCACAGGGATCGTCTTCGGACCTATCGGGACCCCACCGGGAACGGAGTATTGAAGGGTGAAGACGTTGTCGCCTTCGGCGGCATCGCCGTTCTGGCCGTTGTCAAGCAGCGCAGCGCTTGCGGAGCCACCAACAGTTGTCAGATCCGCCGCGACGGCGATGCCGGTTGAAGGCGGATTTGCACCCGGCAGGACCGTGACTTGCAGCGTGACAGATCCACCGCCGGAACAGACAGCGCCCGGGCTTGCCTGGCCGGAGCCCGCAGGCGGAATCGACGTGATCGGCGTGCCCAGAATGGTCACCATGTCGAAACGATTGGTTCCGGTGGCAGCGTATGTTGAAGCCGGGGTACTCGCGCTATATGACGTGACGAGCGCCGGGTCAAAGACAGGCGCGATGCGAATCCTGAAGTTGGTGTTGCCGTTGACCCCGACGATCGACGAGAGGTCGACTGTCCGAGAGTTGTACCAGAAGTCGCCGCCCAAGGTCGCCTCGAACAGTCCGCCCGGCGCGGCGATGAACGAGGTTCCATCGGTTGAATAGAAGAGCTGGGTGAACCGGCTTGACGTGTTCGAGTGACGCTGGTCCCAACGGACGATGATGCCGTTGTAGTTGGCCGTGCTGATCGCGAACTCGACACCTCGCCCACCGCTCTCCGAACCCTGAGCCGCGTATGTCGTGGTCTGCCAGCCTGAATCGTCACCGGAGGCCGGATCGGACGACCCGCCTGTGGCATCCCCGCTCGAGAAGCTCACGGCGATGCCGCCGAAGGGCGTCGCTGTGCCGGCGCCGAAGTTCGGCGTCAGCACGCCTGTGCCTGTGTTGCCGTCGGCCGGGTTTGAGTTGAAGTTCCATTGCGTGATCGTGATCTGCGCCTGCGCAGTTCCTGCCGCAAACAGCGCTGCCGCGCACCAGAAGCCGATTGTCCGTCGAGACATTGTGGTCCTCCTCGTGTTCTTGAAAACATGCGTCCGCGTCGGGGGCACGAACCTTGGGTAACAAAGCAAACGCCGCGGCACATTCATGCGGCGTCAAGATTGGGTGAATCGAGCGTGCTTCAGAACGCGAGCCCCGGTTTGTTCAGCCAGCCGCCGAACACGCGACCTTCAAGTTCGTCGTAACGGATGGTGCTGATACCCCCCACCGTCGCGCTCTGGTGCCCCCACTCTTTGTCCGCCCGCTTCTCGCTGAAGATCGCGCTGTGCCCATCCGCGAAGGCCATCGTGCCGTACACGCGGTTGTGCCCGGCGAGCCCGCCGAGGTAGCCGCCCTTGCCGTGGGCCGGGCCGAAGTCGGTGAAGTTCTGCCGCCCGAAGCGCGCCCCCTGCCCCGGCACGAACGCGATGGTCGGCCCATCAGTCACCGTCTTGGCCCCCTGCAGCGGCCCTTCCAGCGTCGTCACCACATCGTCGGCCTGGCTGAACTGCGTGGTGCCATCGCCGAACAGCGGCACATGCGACGGCTGCGCCTGCGCCCCAAGGAACCGCTCGTTCAGCGGGCCGATCACGTTCGCCGGGTTCTTCATGTCAAGGCCGGTCGCGGCGTAGTCCCTGGGCGCTGTGTACGCCATGAACCACGACTGGCAGTAGTTGGTGTTGTACCCCTCCGAGATCATCCGCGACACGAAGTCCGCGTTGTTGCTGCGCCCCGGCCACGGGTGCAACCGCTGGAGCGAGAGCGTCTGGCTCGCGCGGGACGGGCTGCTCGGGCACAGAACGCGACCCGGCAACGCGTAGCCCCCGAGGACGAAGTCCGCGACCCAGCCCGTTTCCTCGATCCGTCCGTACCCGCGATCGGGGCGGTCCTCGAACGGGCCGGTCGAGTACGCCCCTCGCTTGTCGCCCGCGTGGCTGGTCGCGGCCATCGCCAACTGCCGCACGTTCGAGAGGCACTGCGTCTGGCGGGCTGCTTCGCGCGCTCCGCCGAGCGCAGGGAGCAGGAGCGACACCAGTATGGCAATGATCGCGATCACGACCAGGATCTCGATGAGCGTGAACCCGCTGCCCGCCCGGGAAGGGGGGAGGGACAGCCGAGCGAATGCCGGTGCGCGAGCGGGATCGGAGCGAAGGGGACGGGGGGTTGGCATTGCCCGCAACGGTACAGGAGCGCAGCGCGGAGGCCGTGCCCCAAACCGTCAAGATCAGGTCAAGGACGCGCTAAGGCCGCGACAAGCCGTCAAGCGCAGCCGGCAAACCACGCGGTGAGATAGTCAAGAAGGTCGCGAACCTCCACAACCGTGTCGCGATCGGTATCCGCCAGTGCGCTGCGCGCAAACCAGTCAAGCAGATACGCAAAGAGGTCGGGCACGCGCACCACGCCGTCGCCATCGTGGTCGGCGCGGCAACTCGTTCCCTGAAACTCGTACGCGCCGATGTCCATCGCGCCGTTTGCGCCGATGCCGATGTTCGGCATGCCCGGGTCGTCGTGGACACGGGGGAGGCCGGCGAGGTCGAAGTCGGGGGAAGGTCCCCAAGGCGTCTCATATGCGCCGGCGTCAACGCCTAAAGAGTTCGCACGGATTCGCAGGTCATCGTCAAGCGTGCCCCAAACCCCGTCCGCTCCGAGAGGATCGACGAAGCGAGCGGATGCCTCGATGTTCCCGAAGCCCAAGAACGTCCCCCCTGATAACAGCCGGAGCGGCTCGACGCCGTGCTCCAGAAGGCACCCGCGAACTTCAAGCAATGCCTCGCTCCCGATCGCATAGTGTGGGCTGTCTCCCGCGAAGATGCACCCACGCACAAGTGCATGTGCATAGTTCGTCAGGAGTATTGCGTGCGCACACTCGTCTGCCGTATTGAAAAACGTGCTCGCGGAAACATCCACGAGTGATAGTGCCGCTGCGATCCCGGCACCGCGAATCGCGCGGTTTCCCGAGAACGCACATCCGTTCACAATCAAAAGCCCGAGTTCGGTCCAGATCGCACCACCCTGCGCACCACCGTAGTTACCCACGAAACGGCAGAACTCAAAGTAGCCATAATGGACCCGAGCAGCACCACCGCCTTCCGAGGCAAGGTTGCCATCCAGAGTACACATGGCGAAGGCGATCGATCCGCTTGCGACGCTGGCACCCCCGCCGCGGATGGCGTAGTTGTCCGTGATCCGACATTGTTGCAGGTGGATGTTGGAAAAACCTTCCGGGGCCGTCACGCCGCCGCCGGCCCCGTCAGCGCCGTCACCATCTGCGTGACCACCGCGAATTGTAAACCCGCCCACCCGTGCGTAGCCATAGGCAGAGCCGGTGGTGAGCACATGGTAAGTGTTATCGTGGCGGTTCCCGAAGCCGGACAGGTCGTCGCCTTGAAGGTCACCGGAGAGCACCGTGACAAAGCGATCCGGATCCAACTCGTCCGGGTTCGCAGCGCCGATCCCGGCGTAGCCGCCGAAGATTGTCGTGCCACTGAGGACGGTGAACGTCGATGAGCGGCTCTGCGTCGGGAAGCCAGGGCAATAGGTTCCCTGTGCCACCTTTAGAAAGTGGAGCTCGCCCGGCTCGTGCGGGAGACTCGCGTTCACCGCATCGAGCGCCTCCGCGAGCGAACGGAACGCCGCGTCCCAACTTGAGCCATCCCCGCCTGTCTGGGCATCGTTATCCACATATAACTCGACCGTCTGCCCATGCACTGTCGCCGCAGTTGCGAGCAGCCCCACGCACGCCGCCGCGCGGCTCAGCCAATGCCCATTGCCCGTTGCGTTCATCATCGGTCTTACCGGCTCTTGCCCCATCCCGTCCCGTGGCAGGAAAGCATCGGCGCACGCGGCGCAACGGCGTGAGTTTCGGAGGTCGCGACATCGCCATCTTGGCTTGGACACGAAACTGGACACGGGCAAAATGCCCCCGCGACGCCAGCATCATGAGCAGGGACGCCGGCACCACGATCAACTCACCTACTGAAAAGTCGGTGCTACGGAAAGTCGGCACCACGGCCACGGGCAGGATGCCCGCGCTACCTCAGCAACCCGCGAACCACAGGCTCAGGAACGCGAAGATGTCCGGCACTCCGACACCCGGCACGCCGTCGATATCCGCCGCGATGTCGCCCGCGAACCAGAGGCTCAGGAACGCGAAGATGTCCGGGACATCCGCGTCGCCCGAGTCGTTGATGTCGGCCGCGCAAGGCGGCTCGCCCAGCACCGTGAACATCCACGACGCGTTCCCGCCCGCAAGCCCCTCGCCCGAAGGCAACGGACCCGATGCGGGGCTGACGATCTCGCCGTCGAGGGCGATCCCACCCGCGGTGAGGGCCGCGGCGGTCGCCGTGAGCGTGTACGCGCCGGGCCCGAGTGGTCCGCCGGTGATATTCAGCGTGTGTGTCTGGAGCGCGCTGCCCTGCGTGAAAGTTACGGGCACTGTTCCGCCGGGGCCAAGGAGCGCGAACGCCCCCGCGCCCGCGCTCACCGGATCGCTGAAGAGCACGCTGATCGTTCCCGGCCCGGCCCCAGCGACAAACTCCTGCCCGGGCGCGGCGGAGGCCGACACGATCTTGGGCGGGCCGGCCACATACGCCGCGGCAGTCTTTCCCTCGTTGAGGACCCAGTTGTCCGGGTCGATCGTCACGCCGGTGGCCGCGCCGCCCGCGCCCAGCGGGAGCAGGAAGTGCTCGCTCGCCGCGTCATTGAAGACCGTGAGCGTCTGGGTGCCCCCGCCGGCGCGGGTTACCCGCACCGTGACCGGCATCGGGAACAGCGGATACGCAACGCCCTGCACTTGGCGCATCCGGAGCCGCAGGTATGGCTGCCCGCCGATCGTCACGGCCTGCCAGCCATACTGATACGTCGGCGCGCCCGGCTGGAAGACCCAAGGCTCGAAGAACCACGAAAGGTCCTGCCCCGCGACGGCACTGGCCGCCGCGATGAAGTCGTCGGTGGTTGCCGCGCCGTAGGCGTGCCGGGCACGATACTCGGCCAGGATCGCGAAGAAGGTCGCGTCGCCCACGGCCCCCCGGAGCATGTGCAGGACCCACGCGGCCTTGCGGTACGAAAAGTCACCGGAGAAGATACGGTTCATATCGGCTACGTTGTCGCAATGCACGGTGCCGTTCACCGAGCCAGGCCGGCGGGTGGCCATGTGCGCGTGCAGCGCGGGCAGGCCGCTCGATCCCGGCTTGTTCTCAAACCACAGCGCCTCGCTGTAGGTCGCGAAGCCCTCGTTGAGCCAGATGTCCTCCCAGTACTTGCAGGTGATCATGTCGCCCCACCACTGGTGCCCGAGTTCGTGCGCCGTCACGCCCTCATCGAATGTCCCCTGACCGGTGTTGGTCTGGTGCTCCATCCCACCGCCGAAGGGGAACTGGTATATCCCGTACTTCTCGTTGACGAACGGGTACTCGCCGAAGATGGGTCGGAAGGCGTGGAGCATCGGCACGCAGAGCGCCCACGCGGCACGGTTGCCCGCGTCATCAGACTGCGGGAAGATGTTGAACTCGACGGGCATGTTCACGCTGCCGTGCGTGTAGTTCACCGTCCATGTGTTGTAGTTTGTCGCGCTGAACGCGGCGAGGTAAGTCGAAAGCGGGTAGTTGGTCGCCCAGCGATGCTTCCGCCGGTTGCCGCTGAGCACGTCGATCCCCTGGAGCGTGCCGTTGGACACAGCGCGAAGCGCCGTGGGCGCGGTGATCGCCATTTCCATTGTGAACTTGTCGGAGTTGTTGCCCTCGACGAACACGTCGCCGTCCTTGCACGGCCACCACGTCGCGGCGAAATAGGCCTCCGACAGCGTGGAGATAAGCGGCTGGCCGTCCTGCGTGCCAAACTCAATCGAACCGAACCCGCGCGACAGGGCCACGCCCGAGTAGGTGATCGAGACCGTGAACTCCTCGCCGGCCTGGATCGCGCGGCTGAATGTGATCGTCCGCGCGTAGGAGCCCGAGGGCGGGCCCGTCATGGTCGAAGGGTTGTTGCCCTCTGCATCCGTCACGATGCACGCCGAGACAACGTACTGGGTGCGCAGGCGGATGACAAAGGTTGTCAGCCCTTCGACCAGGCTGCGGACGGTCATGACGTTCGTGCCGCTGATTGTTTCAGCGGCGGGGACAATCTCGATGTCCAGGTCGCAGTGCAGAACGTCGGTCGTGTCGAGCACGCCGCGAAGCACCGGGGGCTCCCAGTTCCCCTCGCCTTCGGCATCAGTCGGGTACCCACGCTGCGCCTCCCACTGGCGGCGCATGAAGCACGCCTTCCCGCAACCGGTGTGTGGGTCGAGTTCGAGCGCGCACTCATCAAACTCGAGCATGGAAGAGCGGGCGGTGGGCGTGGTGGGGGGCGTGGTGGGGGCCAACGCCGCGCTCGGTTGCTGCGCGTCAGCGAAACCCGCCGACCCCGCCGCCATTGCCATCGCCACGCACGCAGCGCGTGCAAAGTGCCAGCCAATCATGGGCATCCCAGACCTTTCGCTTCCGTGAACTGACCGCCACCAAACGCACCACTGACGGGTGCCCCTTGATGTTCGCTCCTAGCCTACCCCCGGTTCTAACGCAAGCCCGTCACGGCCCGAATAATGGCAAATCCCGAGCCTTACGCCTCCCTTGCGCTACCGTCCCCGCTCGCCAACATGCCCCCGCCCCGGTTGCCTTGCCGGGCCGTTCTGCTGTCGGTGTATTGGCTCCTCCAAGGCGCGTTAGCCTATGTCCTCGCCGGGGCGTGGATTACGCTCAACGCCAACTCGGGCGGCTCCGCTGGCCCTCTCTATTCCTTCGATTTCTCGGACCTCTTCCACCTGCTGACGGACCCGCACTGGGCACCCTGGGCGGCGGGCGGCATTCTGGTTTTCACACTCCTGCAAGGTTTTTTTCTGCTGCCGGTCCGCCGTCCGGCCGCACGCCTCGACGGGCGCGGCGTGCCCCTGTGGCTTTCAGCCGCCGCCGCGGGCGTGGCCGTCGCGCTCCTGTGGGGCGCGGTCGCGACGAGCGGCTTCGCTCTCGTTCAACTCTGGCAGTGGGAACACAGAGGCTCGATCGAGCAACCATTGCTTCTGGTCATCCTCGGCTCGGTCGGCGTGGGCTGGCTGATCGCGACGCCGCTGATCGTGAGATTCATGGCGCGCCGCCGGCGCGAGACCGCGCTCTCGCGGATCGCCGCGGCGGTCTTCATGGGCACGACGGTCGAGGCCGTCGCGATCATGCCGCTGGATGTGATGATGCGGCGCAAGACGGATTGCTACTGCGATACGGGCACCTTCTGGGCGCTCTCGGCGTGCGGGACGGTCGGCCTGTTTGTCTTCGGCCCCGCGGTCCTGCTGCCCATCGTCGCTCGCCGCCGCAAGCGCTGGTACGCCTCTCGCTGCGATGCGTGCGGCTACGACATGAGTGCAACACTCGGCGCACTTCGATGCCCGGAATGCGGCGCGGGATGGCGATCGGAACCCGCAGCGCATGAAAAGGCCCCCGTCGCGTGACGGGGGCCTTGTGAAAGTTGCGGGTGCTGTGCCGGTTCTGATCAGGCGGTCAGATTACGGGCAGGGGCCGGTGCCCTCGGCGAACCACTCGGAGAGGAATGCGAAGATCGCCGGGACGCCGTTGGTGCCGCCGTAGTTGCGAGCAACAGGATCGTTGGCGAACCAATCGGACAGGAAGCAGAAGATGTCGGGCACACCGACAGTTCCGTCCTGGCACCAGTCGGCATCGCAGAACGCGGGGCCGCAGACCGAGGCGTCCTGCTCGACCAGCGAGAGCGTCCAACTCGAAAGCGTGCCCAGGTCGGCACCCGCGCCATCGCAAATCTCGAGCGTCCATGTGCCCGCTGAGTCCACACCATCGAACGCCGAGAGTGGACCGGTGTTTGTCCCGGTCGGCCTGTAGGTGCCGACTGTCGGCATCGCGCAGACCAGCGTCGCGCCCTCATCGTCAAAGGTCACATCGAGTCCGAGGTTGGTGCCGCACTGGCGCTCCAAGAGGGCGATCGTGGTCGCGCCATGAACGACCCGGATGCGCAGATCGCCGATGAAGGTGTGGTCGGGGACTTCGACGCGGACGTTGACATCGCCGACAATGAACGAGTCCGGCACGACGAGGGAGTCTGTCACGAAGCCGGCGGCGACGCATCCGTTGTCCGGGATCGCGAGCGCCGGGTTGCTGATGTAGGTGAACGCGGGGCCGCTGCCCTGACCGCAGTTGGAGTTATCTCCGAGGTAGTTGCCTCCCGCGGCGAGGCAGCCCGCTTCCGTCTGGACGTTGCAAACGCCAGCGACACAGCAACCGCCCGAGGGCAGGCACGCCACCGCGCCAGCGCAGGAGCCCAGGTCGCCGAGCGTCAGCGTCGTCGTGCCCGTTGCGCCCTGCGTTCCGGTGCCACCATGCACGAGGATGTAGTAGGTCGCGCCGGTCTGGGTACACCAACTCACCCTGGACTGCTGGGTGCCCGTGCCGCAGCCGTTCGGCGGGGCGAGGGTTGCGTTGTCGATCCCGGTGATGCAGGTCAGTCCGGCAAGGTTCCCGCACCCGCCAGTCGCGCCAGCGCAGAACACGCTCAGGCGCGTGTCAAAGTTGCCGCTGGTGCTGTCGCAGGTGTCTGCGACATAGGAGTTGCCGTTACCGACAACCGTGTACCACACGCCGCCACGGACGATCGTGGTGGTGCATGTGGGGGGACCGATGTCGCTGGTCGATCCCGTCGTGGTCACGACGGTCGTGGAGGGCACGCTGAGGGGCACCGCGCCCGAGCAGCGGTCGTTGGCCAGGCACGCGCCCTCATCAAGAACCGACAACTCAAACTGACCCGAGCCGGTCGTGTCGTTGGTGACCAGGATGTAGTAAGTCTGGCCGGAGGTGGAGCAGAACCTCGCGGAGGCCGCGGTGGCGGGCGAGCAGGCCGGCGAGGTCGCGGCTGCCGCGTCAACGCATGTGAGCGCTGCGCAGGTGCCGGTGTACACATAGAGGCGGGTGTTGAGGACCGTATTCGCGCTGCAAGTCGTGGCGTTGAGAACGTTCCCATTGCCGACCACCGTGTACCAGAGACCGAGATTGAACGTCAGCAGGCCATTGCAGGTGGGCAGGCCGGGGTCGTTGGTTGCGCTCGCGTTGTTGCTGATGACGCTCGATCCGATCGCGACAGGCACCGCCGCCACGCACCCGTCGCCGGGCGCAATGATGGTGACGTTGAGCGAGCCGGTGCTGGAGCGCATCTCGGCATCCGAAACCGTGAAGGGCACGGCCTGCACGCCGGGCGAGGCCGTCACCACGGTCGTGAACCGGAAGATGTTGTCCCCGGCGATATCGTCGCCGTTGGTCGCATTGTCGAAGAGTTGCTGTGTTGCCGAACCGCCGATCAAGGTGAGGTCCGCCTCGACCTCAATGTCCGTGCTCGGCGGACCCTGCGCGGGCGAGACCGTGACGCTGATGGTCGTGGACTGGCCCGAGACAACCGCCGCGGGATTTGCCGATCCAACGCCAGTGGGGATGCCCTGGCCCAGCGCATTGTCCGAGCAGAGCGTCCAACTCACGAGAGTACCGACATCGCCGCCCGCGTTGTCAGACACTGTGAGCGTCCAAACCGTGGCCGCAGTCAGACCATTGAAGGCAGCCAGCGTGAAACTCAGATCATCGGGCTTCCACGACCCCGTTACGTTGGCCGTCCCGGGCGCAGCGACTTGCGGCAGGTCGTACGTCGTCGCCGCGGAATCGTCGAGCACAAACGGGATGCCCGTTGTGTTGTTACCGAAGTTGTCCGCCGAAAAGCCTACGCCCGTTCCGGTTCCGCCCGGACGGTCGATCAGCGTCACTTCGATGCCGCTCACTTCGTGCCGAAGTTTGGCGATGACATCGCCCTGCCAGGTGTGGGGGATGATCAGCCTCGCTCGCACGTTCAGCAGGGGGTCTCCGTTCGTGGTCATCGAATCCGTCACAATCCCAGGCGTCACGTTGAACTGGGGGATAGCAACGTTCGGGCTGCGGCTTGCTGAGTTTGGGCACACCCCGCGCATCTCGGGCCCGCTCCCGCCCTCGCCGGGCACCAGCCCGTTGGCCTTCTCCCAGGCCTCCTGCTGCGCCTTGATCCCAACGTGATCCAGCGCAACAGCCCCCGCTTCTCGCGGCGGCACCCCGCCCCATGCACAGGCTCCGGCCGCGGCGACGATCATTGCGGCCGCTCCAAACAGGCTTCGCTGACTCACTCTCCACCTTCCTTCCGGGAATCTCGTTCCCATGTGACACCCGCCAGCCGCGGCAGGACCTCCCCCTATTCCGTGGCCCGCCCCACTCCACTCCATTATTCAGATCTCAACTTGTACCACACGCCTTGGATATCCGCAACAGTCCTTTAGGCCAAACACCCCAAGTTCAAGGATTATCGCTCCCGGCGAGGGTCGGCCTGCATCCGCCCGAACTCGTCAGTGGACCCCCAGCACCCCTGCCCGGGTAACGCGTGGCCAAGCGCCGCAAGGAAAACGTCCCGACCCACCTCAACCGCCCCGAGCCGCAGGGTGTGCGGGTTGGCGATTTGCACATCGAGCAGGCGATACCCGGCGCGCCGCAGGTGCGCGGCGAGCATCACAAGGCACACCTTTGAAGCGTCCGTACCCCCCCTCTCTGGGCGGCAGAACATGCTTTCGGCGAAGAACGCGGCACCGATCGAGACGCCATAGATGCCGCCCACCAGTTGCCGTTGCGAACCCGCTCCCCTCCAGGCCTCGACCGAGTGCGCGTGGCCCAGTTGGTGCAGCCCTGTGTACGCGCCGATCATCTCCTCGCTGATCCACGCACCGTCGAGCCCATCCCCCCCTCGCGGCGCAGCGCACGCCCGCATGACTCCCTCGAACGTCTCATCGGTGGTCAACTCAAACACGCTGCGCCGGATCGTTCGCGCCAGCGACCGAGAAACATGCACGCCGCCCTCCGCCAGCGACAGTACGGCCCTCGGGTCGGGCGAGTACCACCCGATCCGGCCAGTCTTTCCGCAGCGCATGTCCGCCATCGGGAAAAAGCCCGCCGAATACGCCGCCAGCAGCAGTTCAGGCGTCAGCGACGGC
>Ga0163153_10004783_pt1 | contig 16639 bp, 15 predicted proteins | sample OliLakLV19MP6IB1_FD_148629 | JGI IMG/M metagenome (GOLD analysis project Ga0163153, IMG submission 148629) | Freshwater microbial mat bacterial communities from Lake Vanda, McMurdo Dry Valleys, Antarctica - Oligotrophic Lake LV.19.MP6.IB-1 | ecosystem: Environmental > Aquatic > Freshwater >... | reverse complement strand
CAGCCAGGCCGGCAGATTTTGCGTGTTGTACGGCTTGTTTCACCCATTCAAAACTGCCGGGAAGTCCCCGAAAACGGTCGTGTTCAGCAGCGTCCCAATGATCGAGGCTGATACTGATGCCTACCAGCCCCGCCTCGCGCAAGGCATCCGCCCGCGCTTGTGAGAGGCGATAACCGGAGCTCAGCACCCAAAAGTCCGTGCGCTCCGTATCACTCTCGCGGAGGAGATTCAACAAGTCATCAAAACGATTGAGCGGTTCACCACCGCTGATTTCAATGGAAGCGACGCCCTGCGCCTGAAATTTTCTGACGATGGACACCAGGTCGTCTGCCGTCAGGTGTTCGCGACCATTCAACGCATCCCACTCGCAGCAGTGGGCGCATTGGAGCGAGCATTTTTTGGTGATTGCCAGCAAGAGTACATTCAAACCGGCTTTGTATCCTGGAATCGGCACACTTCGATGTAATTCATTGATGGCCAATATATTCATAGATTTTGATTCTATGTATGGAAAAGTCATCTGGACAAATATCCGCTCGCCGACACGCACAGCTTTGGTTAAATGGCAGATACGTTTGTAATCTAAATGAATCGCAATATGCCTTCGAAGCGCCTGCCAGGCATCACTTCTGCGGGGGTAAACCCTAAACGCAATCTGCGCCAGCTTGCGCAACATTTTCAGTTCCAACATGCGGAATTTCCAGCCGGTAATGAATTCGCTATCGATCTGACTCGGCATTTTTCGTTCGTTTTAGAAGCAGGTCGTCATGAAATTCGAGATGAGGGTGTTTCAAACCAATTAATTATCGCTGAATACCACCGATGCCTGCCATTGTTCGCGGGAAAATCGGGGAAGCGCATTTTCTTTATCCCAGGCTCGTAGTTGGAAAATATTCGGCTTGCCAGTGGCAGGTGCATAGTGGATTTCATAATGTCCCCTGCCGTGCAAAATGAAACTGCGCACTTGACCGGAAGCGAGCGCCGGTGGCTCGAATACGAGGGTCGCTTCGTCGCCCAGGTTCGGTTGGTCGTAATAATTGGCATCATCAGCGATCAGGGCGGGCAGCACGTTTTCGCCTGATTGAGAAACGGCTGAAACCGGGCGAAGCGTGTGTCGCTGTACTGGCAGGTTGTCAGAAAAATCCAGTGCTGCGTAGTCAATTTCCCAGAATCGGAAACCGAATTCCAGACGCAGCCGCACGGAATCGTCCCGCAGCTGTGATAAATCGAGCGACAGCACGCTGTTTTTGAGCGTCGACGATCCTGCGAGGTTAAAAAAATCGACTTTTCCCCAATGCCCTGGTCGGGTTTCGAGCCAAACGTCGAGTTGAACTTTTTGCCGGTCCAGCCATGCACGGTTTGCATCGGCAGATTTAGCCCGGTAGCGTTTTCGGATATCGTCGGCATACTTACCCATCGCATCCTGAAACTGGAAGTAGATATAATCCATCCAGGGGTTGTTCTTCGCGTTCAGAACCAGTTTGGCCTGCCTGGCACCGGGTGGTTTTGCGAAAGTCAGGTTCAGGTATTCGGTTGCGTCGGGTCGGTCGTTTTCGGGGTTGCCCCGGTAGATTTTTTCATCTTCGTGCAGTACCTCTGCCAGCACGTTCTTCCCTAAAACATCGGTTGCGGAGGCCGGTGCCTGAGGCGCTGCGATGGTTTGCAGTTGACCGTACTTATCGAACAAAGGGTGAATACCCGGCGCAACATCGAGTACTTCAAGTTCCAGGAAATTGGTGTGCTGGTTTTGGTGTTCCCGGTTCGCAAGGTGTATTTTATATTGATTATCAATGGCTTGCAGGTGAGGAAGCGGCAGCCAGTCGTGCCGTTCGAGTTGCGGATAAGCCGCTCCGCCAAACATTTCGCCTTCAAGTTGCGGGCCGTCGGGAGTGTCGACATATACGTGCGGGCATTGGCAGGCAATAACCAAAGCAATTCCGCCTGCAACGGCAATTCCGCCCGCGATACCAAACACCAAGCCGACAACTTTACCGGCATCAGGCTTAAAAACCTCTATTTTGGAGATGTTGACAAAATCAAGTCGGGTGGACAGTGTGTCGCCGTATGCTTTTGCCGTTTCGGGATAGACGTACACCAGCACATTGTCTCGATTTTCACGTTTTTGCGAATTTTTACGGATATGGGCAAGTTGATCCGCCAGTAAGTAAGAGGTTCTGTCAAAGCGCGCCGTAAGCGAGCTGTCACCCATTTTTACTTTTGACAACTGCCAAACATGGGTCTCCGGTTTGGCAGCATCAATAACGTACAGGTTACGTTTTTCGGGATTGATATTGCTCAGCCACCCAGTCTTTATTTTGTACCGGCTAAAACAATTGACGGATCCGAATGCCAGCAGGCAGACAACAGCAAATACTGCAAACTTTTGAAAACTGAAACCTGAAATCATAACAGGAAGGTTTATGAGTGAAAAGTTTTTCAAATTTCCTCTCAGCAGGATTTCGGCGATTATGCCGCCCGCCGGTCTAAGCAAAAATGTATTCAACGGATAATCCTGCCATCCTCCATCTCGATGATCCGGTGCGTCCGCTCTGCAAAGTTCTGGTCGTGTGTCACAATAAGCAATGTTTGACGGTAGGTTTCGGCCAACTCCTTAAATATCTCGAATACATTTTCGCTGTTTTTTTTATCCAAGTTGCCGGTCGGTTCGTCGCCCATAATAATCAGCGGATCATTGATCAAGGCCCGCGCGATGGCCACGCGCTGTTTTTCGCCGCCGGAAAGTTGATTGGCTTTTTTGAGCGCCTGCTCCTGAATGCCCAAGATTTTCAAGCGTTCCATGGCGCGGTATTCCACTTCCTGCTCCGGGTATTTTTGTAGTTTCAAACCCGGCAGCATGACGTTTTTGAGCACCGTAAATTCATTGAGCAGGTAATGAAACTGAAAAACGAAACCTATTTTTTCATTCCGTACCCTGGCGAGTTCATCTTCTGCTTTTCCCCGCATATTTACCTGGTCAATCAGCAGATCACCCTCGTAATCTGTGTCCATGGTAGAAAGAATATAAAGCAGGGTTGATTTACCACATCCCGACTTACCGGTAACGGACACAAACTCGCCGGAATCAATAGAGAAATTGATATTGTTCAATACCTGTATGGTAACAGGGTCGTGAAAACTCTTGCTGATGTGTTTTGCCTCAAGTACGGTATGCGCCATATTCAATTTGCTTTTTGCTCTTTATCCCATGACTGATGAACGTTTCGCTACTTACCCCTAATGATCAACACAGGATCAATTTTACTGGCTTTCCTGGCAGGAAAATACCCAGCGAAAAAGGTGGTTACGATGGAGAAAACGATTCCTATAATGTAATATACCAGATCGTAATTGACAGGGTAGGTCTTGATGGTCGGTAGCGCCGCCGTATTAAAAGGAATCTGATCAATCAGCAAGGAAAGAGATAATCCAAGTATTAAACCCAAAAAACCACCAAAAAGCCCAATGCTTAGCGCAATACCCAGAAAGATAAGTTTGACATCCTTGCCCGAAAAACCCGTTGCTTTCAAAATGGCGATGGAGTCCATTTTTTCATAGATCATCATATTCAGAATATTATAGATGCCGAATCCTGCAACAATCAACAAGGTAATACCAACCACATAGGATATCAGTGTTCTTACAAAACTACCTGTCTCAAATTGTGAATTCGCTGTCTGTATATCTTCTGCATCCGTTTGAAATAAAGCGGCATATTCTTTTGCAACAGCAGGCGCCTGGTCGATGTCTTTCAGTTTGATCTGAATATCCGTCACATAACTATTTGATTTCCCCATTAATTTTTGAGCCGTGGCTATAGAGGTATAACTCTGTACTTTATCGAACTCCTGTATACCCGACTGGAAATAGCCGACAACTTTCAGCGACAGCAATTCTCCTTTCGAGGTCGTGACCTGGATCATATCGCCCATCTCAGCCAACAGTTTATCCGCCACACCTTTTCCTAAAACAATACTATTGGCCACATTTTTAAGGTCGATTGCCGCTCCGGTTGTGACATAATCGTTAAAGAAGAACAGTTCGTTCTCGGCAACAACATCTATCCCGTTGATGGCGCCATTGATATCTACCACACCGGAATTATACAAAACAGGGGTGGTGATACGCGGTGCAAATCCCAGCACCCGTTGATCCGCCCGGATGGCCCGCATGATGGCAGCGCTGTTGTAAATATCGAGCCTGCCGCCGCTGGATTTGATGGATTGGATAAAATTATAAGCGCCCGAATAGTCTACAGAAGCATTGACGGGCTGGTTGGGATTGGGTTTGACTTCCTGAAATAAACGTACGTGGGCCGTTCTGTTCAGAATCAGGCCATCCAGCAGGTCATTCAGTCCGTTCATAAACCCCAGCAACGTAATAAACATCCCAATACTAAAGGTGACGCCTATGGCTGCGACCAGCGTTTGCCGCCATCTGGCAAGCAGGAGCGACTTGGCGATGCTGACAATGAGTTTGTAATTCATTTGGAAGGCATTATGATGACATCATCGGCAGTGAGTCCTGAAAGAATTTCTACTTTCCGATAGTCTTTCAAACCTGTTTTTACTTTTCGTCTTTCTTTGTTTCCCAACATTACAAATGAGTCCTGTGCCAGATACAACCTCGGAATGGTTAATACCTGTTCCTTCGTGCGAATGATAATATTGGCTTCGGCGGTCAGGTTGGGAAACAACACTTCCGGTGGCTTTGTAAAGGAGGCTTCCACCACAAATGTCCTCGACTTTTCATTCATAATCGGATTGATCTTATCCACCACCGCTTCAAAAACTTGACCTTTGTAACTATCTAAGTTCATCAGTATTTTCTGACCCGCCTTCATCCGTACGATATCGTATTCATCTACGTGTAATTCAATGATATAGTTACTTGCATTACCCACTACCGCTAAGGGCGTTTGGGGCGTCACCATCTCTCCATTTTCTATTAAAATGCTGTAAATACGCCCATCCGCCTGGCTCCTGACGGTGAAATCACTTTCGAGGGTTTTACTAATGGACAGGTTCTTTTGCGATTGCGAGGAGGCAAACTTCAATTGTTTCTGAAGTTCGCTGTACCGGAACCTGGCCGTTTGCCAGGCCGTTTTGGAACTGCTGAAGGCTAATTCTCTCAATTCCAGGTCTAATTTGGAGCCGATCTGTTGCGCCCAAAGTTCTTTTTGCCGGGACATCAAAACGGAATCGCTGTGCATTTTTTGTTTGGCTAATTCCACATTTACTTTCATCTCGTTCAAGCGGTCGTTCTGCATACTCAAAGCAGCAAAATCAGCCGCCAGCCGGGCGTTTTCCGTATTCAGCCGGGAACTTTCATTGGACAAAACAAACAAGGGATCACCTTTTTTCACGAGATCGCCCTCTGTAACCAATACCCGGATCAACAACCCACTCACCTTGGCGTGTACCTGGTATTGGTTTTTACTTTTGATCACCCCCGGCGCGTAGACCGACTCGGTGATATTTTCGATAACGGGCTGCGTTTGTTCCGTTTGTTTTTTACATCCTGCCAGAAAAACAAGGGAAAACAGGATCGTACAGCGCTGTGCAGTTGCAAACATAAGATGCCGGCTTTTTTGCAAAACTACGAGAAATAAATACCCGTGCGCAGGAACTGTCAGATAAAAAATTGCCGGGGTGGAAAGGGTTGGATGGTTGAGCTTGTTGAGGGGTTGAGATGGTTGAGGGCGGTTACCAATCTAAACCATCTAAACCGTGCTAAATCCAATAGGTGTCACCCACGTCCTTTGTTGTGGATGACACCTTTTCGGTTCGGTTTATTGGGCCTTTGGCGGGATACTAACTTACACACTGGTCTTTATGGCACGGGCGGGGCGGAATGTGAACAGGCTTGTGTGTTTTGGTGTTTTGGAGGTGCTTCGCTTTTGGCCCCTCCAAAACACCAAAACACCAAAACATCAATAAAAACAAAGAATATAATTCTGACTATACCGCAATTTAACCCGGGTAATCAGAAATAAATTTGGGTAATCCACAAAAACCTGCATATTTTTGCAAAAAAAATCCGAATGGCACAGGTTTTGCCACAATAAGCCCGGAACCATTCCGTTTTCCTGAAATAGCAACAAAAGTCATTAACAATAAAATTTCAATATTCAATGAAGAACTGGAAGAAAATGCTCGCTTTCGCATTCATGGCTACGATTCTCCTGCTTGAAGCCTGTCATCGCGGCAGCGGCTGTCCGGGAAGTGATTTCTAAATCAGAATACGAACAGACTTACATGGCCATTCAATGGATCCCAATCACGTCAGCCTCGGACATCGCTCTTATTCAGGCCCGTTCTTTGGAAGTACCCTGCCTGATTTTCAAACACAGTACGAGCTGTAATATCAGCGCCATCGCCAAGTATCGTTTAGAAGACGACTGGCCTGCCGAAGCAAGCGACATAGAGACTTATTACCTGGATTTACATCAATATCGGGACATTTCCAGACAGATTGCAGATACTTTCAGCGTGCACCACGAATCGCCGCAGGTTTTACTGATTTCAGACGAGGAATGTATTTACGATGCCTCTCACCTGGATATTACAGTGGACGAATTGCAGGAAGCGCTGAGTACCATGTAGTTACAAGCAGAAAATTACTAATCCAGATACCGATTTTGGAAGGCGTGGGAAGTTCCCACGCCTTTTTTTGTGGCGTGGTGTACCCCATTTGCTATTTTTGCCCCGTGAAGACCCTCCGACTTACAGCACGACTCCTCTTTTTCCTCTCGTACACCTTCGTCATCGTCGCCGAAATCTGGCTACGCGGACTGATTCACGGCCACGACATCCGCAGGGCCATGCGCGTCCGGCGGCGCTGGGCACGGCGACTGCTGCCCGCCGTAGGCATCGAGATCGAAACACAGGGCGAAATACCCGATTACCCCTGCCTGCTTGTCGGCAACCACCGCTCCTACCTCGATCCGATTATCCTGCTCCGCGATGTGGATGCCTACCCGGTGGCGAAAGCCGAACTGGCGGCTTGGCCTGTGATCGGAAAAGGTGCGTGGATGGCCGGCATCCTGTACCTGCAACGGGAAAATTCGGTCAGCCGCAGCGACATCCTCCGGCTTATCAATCGCCGCATCGAAGCCGGATTTCAGGTGATGATCTTCCCGGAAGGCACTACCTCCGGACTGCCAGGCACCCTGCCCTTTCGAAAAGGCGCGTTCCAGTTGGCGGCGCGTTCGGGCTTCCCGGTGGTGCCGGTAGCCCTCTGTTTTGCCGATAAAGCAGACTTCTGGATCGGAAATGAAACTTTTCTGGGTCATGCCGGCAGGCGTTTCCGAGAAAAAACGATCCGGGTCAAGGTGTTTTACGGGCCGCCGCTGCAAGGCGCTGATGCGGATACGCTGCTGGAGGGGGCAAGGGAGTGGATTGAAGAGCGACTGTCTGCTTTTGGTGTGTTTTAGTGTTTTAGTGTTTTGGTGTTTTTGAGTTGTAACTGGATGATAAGTTTTAAAGAAACACCTTTTACCGGTTTAAGTGATTGATTTACAACAAATTAGAATGCAGAAAATTTAAGTTATGGTCAACACAAAGTGGTTTTGAACAAGAAGGAAAATTAACTCGCTCTGCTTGCGCGAGGCCGAAAGCGAAGCACCTCAAAAACACCAAAACACCAAAACACTAAAACACCAAAACACCCTAAAAAAACCAAATCTCCAAAACACTATAAATCCCTATCATTGCTTACCTTTGCGCCCGCTATACAGCAATGGCTCCGTAGTTCAACGGATAGAATATAAGTTTCCGGAACTTAAGATAGTGGTTCGATTCCACTCGGGGCTACAAGATAACGGCTAATTTCCTGAAAGACAGAGAGTTAGCCGTTTTTGTCTTTGAAGGGCATCAAATTTCTGAGATTTTTGCACCTTTGTTTCGTTTTTTTGCAATAATTGCAACCCATGCAACACAAAGCCCGCTCCATTCGCCCCTTTATCGGATGCAAAAACTTTGAACTGTCCCGGAATTTTTACCGCGACCTTGGTTTTCAGGAAAGTATTTTGTCTCCCAATATGTCATATTTCAAAACTGAGGGAGTAGGCTTTTATTTACAGGATGCTTTCGTTCAGGACTGGGTGGACAATACCATGATTTTTCTAGAAGTGGAAAATGTCGAACGCCATTGGAAAGAACTTTTGGCTTTAGACTTGCCTTCCAAGTACAAAGGTGTAAAACTGGTTCCCATTCGCGCGTTAGACTGGGGCAAGGAATGTTTTTTGCACGACCCATCGGGAATTTTGTGGCACATTGGTGAATTTTATAAATAATAGACTTGTTGCGGTGAGTGGCTTTGAGTGAAAAAAAATGCCATTTTTTCGACTGATTAGGCAAATTTTGCAGTCGAAATCGGGTATATTCGGCGAAAAATTTAACGAAGTCAGACGGAAAAAGGGCTTTTTATCGCCAAAGCCACTCACCGCAACAAGTCTAATTCCATGCAGCAAAAACTCGCCCATTACATCTCCAATATAGGAAATCCGCTTTTTACCATCTCGGTATTCGCTGTCATAGCGCTTTTTATGACGGAGGAACCCCAAACCGCCCTGTTTGCAACGCTGCTCATTGTGGGCGGCGTGGTGATTCCCATACTGATCAAATCCTACCGGGGCGTTCAAAAAGGCACGTATACCAATTACGACATCTCGAATAAAAAGCAGCGGCAATCCTGGTACGTCTTGCCTACCCTGCTGCTATCAGTTATAACAATCATTTTATTCCTGACGGATCAAAGTCAGCCCCTTCGATTCGGTGTTTTAGGCGCCCTTGTGCTGTTTGTACTGGCCCAAATCGTAAATATTTATATCAAAACCTCGTTGCATGTGGGGTTCAACACATACCTGGCCTTTCTGGTTTTCCCTTTAAGCGCGTTGGTCGGTGCAGGCGTTTTGTTGTTTTCTATCCCCCTGGGTTGGTCCAGGTTGGTGTTGAAAAGGCATACCTGGATGGAAGTTGTTTCAGGAGCGGCGTTGGGATTGGTGGTTGGGTTCGGATTGCTCCTTGGATTAAAATAATATGATGGCCTTGTGCTTTCTGGCACTCAAAAGGTCCGAAATATTCCACCGCTACCTGAATGAAGATATTGCAGCGGTTTTAAGGCTGGGTCTGGGTAAATAAGAGCTACAAAGATGTATTCCCTACGGGACTGAACACATAGAGCGACAATTTGAAATGCGCCCGTAGTTATCCGTTATCAGTAACCAACCGGGATTTTAAATTAATTCTTTCTGGTTGGCTTGTCCGCGGAGAAAAATTGCTATACATTTGGCCGAACAATATATTTCCCCAACAATAGAGTTGTGTTACCAAATAACATATTGAATTTGGATTCTTGCCTGATGCAGAGGCGGTCTCGATTTGGCGAGAGACTTCATTCGTTCAGAACCAGATTTTATGTCGGAAACAAACGTGTCACAATCCATTCCCCGATTCGGCCAGACAGCCCGGCGCGATGCATGGTGGGTAAGTCCAGCAGTCGTTTTCACTATTCTCACTTCTTTTGTGCTCTACACCACCTGGGCGGCGTTTCAGGGCGAGCATTATGCGTACGGGGCCTATTTGTCGCCCCTGTATTCTCCCGAATTGCTGGGCAATTCGCCGCACAGCTGGTTCGGTCCGAAACCCGGTTGGTGGCCGTCGTTTTTACCTTTTTCGCCGGCATTGCTCATTTTATGGGCGCCGGGATTGTTTCGGCTCACCTGTTATTATTACCGGGGTGCCTATTATAAGGCCTTTTTTCTCGATCCTGCGGCCTGCTCTGTTTCCGAATCAAAAAAACGCTACACCGGCGAGCGCTCCTTCCCTTTGTTCCTACAGAATATACACCGTTACTTCGTATTTATCGCGCTGTTCTTTTTGCTCATTCTGACCTATGATGTCTGGGTGGCGATGTGGCATGCCGATCCTGTGACGGGCACAAAATCATTCGGCATCGGGGTAGGTACCGTAGTGCTGGCTACTAATGTGGTTTTGCTGAGCAGCTACACCTTAGGATGCCATTCGCTGCGCCACGTGGTAGGTGGCATGGTCGACCGTCTGTCGGGTTCTCCGGTGCGGCACAAAGCCTATATGTGCGTCACCTGTCTCAATCGCAAGCATATGCTCTGGGCCTGGATGAGTTTATTTTCGGTCGCATTTTCCGATATTTATATCCGCTTGTGCTCTATGGGGGTGTGGACGGATTGGAGGATTTTATAAATTTGGTTGGTAAACCTTCATCAACCTTATCAACCTTATCAACCTTATCAACCTTATCAACCTTTATCAACCTTATCAACCTTTATCAACCTTTATCAACCTTTATCAACCTTATCAACCTTTATCAACCTTTATCAACCTTTATCAACCTTTATCAACGTCAAATATGACCAATTACGATACCCTGGATTACGATGTGTTGGTGATTGGCGCAGGCGGTGCCGGACTTCGGGCAGCCATTGAATCTTCGGCGCACGGTGTTTCGGTAGGTTTGATTTGCAAATCTTTGCTGGGAAAAGCGCATACCGTGATGGCCGAAGGCGGAGTAGCCGCTGCCTTGTCCAATGTAGATGAAAGGGACAACTGGAAAGTCCATTTTACGGACACGATGCGGGGCGGGCAATACCTCAACAATTGGCGCATGGCGGAATTACACGCCAAGGAAGCCCCCGAGCGGGTGCGCGAATTAGAGCGTTGGGGCGCTTTGTTCGACCGCACCAAAGACGGGAAAATACTACAGCGGAACTTCGGTGGACATAAATACCCGCGCCTGGCGCATGTCGGCGACCGCACCGGACTGGAGATGATTCGCACGCTTCAGGACCACGGGATTCACCTCGGTATGCAGGTACACATGGAATTTACCATCATCACCCTGCTCAAAGACGGCGACCGGGTGGTAGGCGCATTCGGGTACGATCGGGAGCGGGGAAGATTCAAGGTTTTTCGCGCCAAAGCGGTGGTGCTGGCTACCGGCGGCGTAGGCCGGGCCTACAAAATTTCCAGCAACAGCTGGGAATACACGGGCGACGGACACGCGCTGGCTTACCAGGCCGGAGCCGATTTGATAGACATGGAATTTTTGCAGTTTCACCCCACCGGCATGGTCTGGCCGCCCAGCGTGCAGGGCATTCTGGTGACGGAAGGTGTGCGGGGAGAAGGCGGGATTCTGCTGAATAAGGAGGGCCACCGCTTTATGTTCGACGATATACCGGACTTATACCGCAACCAGACGGCAGACAATGAAGAAGAAGGCTGGCGGTACACACAGGGCGACCGGCAGGCTCGAAGGCCACCGGAGTTGCTCACCCGCGACCACGTGGCGCGTTGTATCGTCCGGGAAATAAAAGCAGGCAGGGGAAGCCCGCACGGCGGCGTTTTTCTCGATATTTCATGGATCAAGGAAAAAATTCCCAACGCAGCCGATCTCATCCGAAAAAAACTGCCGAGCATGTACCACCAGTTTATCAAACTGGCAGACATCGACATCACCAAAGAGCCGATGGAGGTAGGCCCTACGACGCATTACATGATGGGTGGCATCAAAGTGGACGCCGATACCCAGATGTCCACTGTGCCGGGGCTTTTTGCTGCCGGCGAATGCGCAGCCGGTTTGCATGGCGCCAACCGGTTGGGCGGCAATTCACTGTCCGACCTGATCGTTTTTGGGAAACGCGCCGGTGAACATGCGGCTATTTTTGCTAAACAAAACGGATATGGTACGATCGACGACGAAGCCATTCAATCCGCTGTAAACCAGTCCGTTGCAGCATTTGAACGCACCGAAGGCGACAACCCGTTCCAGGTGCAATTCGACCTACAGGAAATGATGCAGGACTTAGTCGGTATCGTTCGGACAGAAGAGGAAATGTTGCAGGCACAAGCGGCGCTCGGCAGATTGCGCGACCGAGCCGCCCGCGTGCGGGTGATCGGCAACCGCGAATACAACTCCGGCTGGCATACCGCCCTCGATTTGCAAAATCTGCTGACCGTTTCGGAAGCCATTACGCTGGCTGCCCTGCACCGGAAAGAAAGCCGGGGTGCACATTTTCGCGATGATTATCCCAATAAGGAAGCCGCGTACGGCGCCTTTAATTTGGTGATCCGAAAAGAGAGCGACGGGCAAATGGACATACAACAGCAAGCGATTCAGCAAATACGACCCGACCTCCAACAAATTATTGAAGAAATGAAATAACAGCCATGGCAACAGCAACTTTTACGATATACCGGGGCAACTCGTCCGAAAGTGGCACATTTGAAACCTACTCCACCGAAACCACCGAGGGTATGGTGGTGCTCGATGCCGTGCATAAAATTCAGGCAGAACAGGCCAATGATCTTTCCGTGCGCTGGAATTGCAAAGCCGGAAAATGCGGCTCCTGTTCGGCAGAAATCAACGGGAAACCCAAACTCATGTGTATGACCCGGCTCAGCGATTTGCCGCTGGACAAACCGGTGCTGTTGCAGCCCATGAAGGCTTTTCCCCTGATTAAAGACTTAGTGACGGATGTTTCGTGGAATTTTGAGGTAAAGAAAAAGATAAAAAAATTCAAACCCCGCCCGCCAGATGCGGCAGATGGCAGCTGGCGCATTGCACAGCAAGACGTGGAACGGGTGCAGGAATTCAGAAAATGTATTGAATGTTTCTTGTGCCAGGATGTGTGTCACGTGCTGCGGGAGCACCAGATGTACAACGAGTTTATCGGCCCGCGCTTTCTGGTGTATACAGCTGCCCTGGAAATGCACCCCTTAGATGTGGAAGACCGTGTATCTGCATTAAAAAACGAAGACGGTATCGGCCTGTGCAATATCACCAAATGCTGCACGACGGTCTGCCCGGAAGACATTCATATCACAGACAATGCTATCATACCGCTGAAAGAAAGAGTGGTGGACCGTTTTTACGATCCCCTGTTCTGGCTGATGCGGCTGTTTAAAAAAAGTTGATTGGTTTATGAATTTATGGTTTAGAGGTTTATGGTTTATTAGTTACCACTATAAGCCTATAAACGCATCAACTATAAACCAATAAACGTATCAACAATAATCCCCTCAACTATAAACCCCTCAACCATAAACCAATACGCATTATGTTCCAACTCAAACCTATTTCCAAACAGGGTATTCCGGAGGCTTTGCAAAAAGCCGAACGCTACCGCCTGCTCAACGAGCCGCGCCTGGCAGCCAGTATTTGTCAGGACATATTAGATGTGGAACCGGATAATCACCGGGCGCTGATAACCATGTTGCTGGCTATCACCGATCAGTTTGCCGATAAAACGGCTACGATCAATGTTGCCCGGCAACTCATTCCTTTGCTGACCGATAAATACGAACACCATTATTATTCGGGCATCATCTGCGAACGGCAGGGCAACGCTATTCTGGGCCGCAGAACGGCAGGCGACCATTTTGCAGCGTATGAATGGCTGACCGAAGCAATGGAACATTATGAAAAGGCAGAAACCGTACGCCCGGCGGGAAATGACGACGCTATCCTGCGCTGGAATACCTGTGCGCGGCAAATCATGAGCCATCGGCTGCAACCCCGGCAGGAACAGCATGTTGAACCGTCGCTGGAGTAGCGTGTTGATGGTTTATGGGTTTATAAGTTACCACTCTATAAACTTATAACCATAAACCCATAAACCCTCATCACTCTACTTCACACTATCCAGTTCCGTTTTTTTTCGCAATAAAATATACTCAAAATTACCCGGATCGGTTTCTATCGAATCCAAGTAGTATTGAGCGTTCAGGTAACCAATGCCGATAATGGAATCGCGTTGTACGGGGTTGATTGCCTCCAGCCAGCGAAAGTCGGGCACCACAGCGCTGTCTAACAACGCTTCGCGCATAAAAGACCGGCGCAGGTCAGAATCGCTGAGGTCGACCCCGCGCAGGTCGGTGCCGTAGAGGGAAGCGCCGCGAAAATCCACCTCCGTGATAAAAGTCTCCCGCAAATCTGTTTCACTCAGGTTGGCTTTGCGCAGATCGGTTCCGGCCAGAATGGCGCCGCTCAAGTCGGCTTTATTCAGGTCTGCGCCGGCCAGGCGGGCGCCGTTCAGATTGGCTTTACTCAAATCGGCATTTCGAAGATTGATGCCTTCCAGAAATTCACCAGCCAGCGCTGCGCCCTGAAGTTCGGAGAAAGAAAAATCGGCAGACTGGAAAATGCGCCGGAGCGTGCCGTTATCAACTTCGCTGCTGAGGATGGAAAGCAACAACTGTCCGCGTTCGGGACTGATTTCCTGTGCGATGAGCGAATCGCTTTCCAGATACCGGTACGGTTTCAAACCGCTACTCAGCGCAATGATCCGGCCCACCAATTGCGGGGATAAATCCCGAGCACCTTTTTGTCCGATATCGTCTTTCAGTTCCTTGTCCAGGGCATCCAGCAAATTGCCCATCAACAGGATCAGCGCGCTGCGGCGTTCGGCTTCCTGGAGATAAGTTTGTTGAGTGAGGCGGATGTTTTGATTGGTCAGCAGTTCGTTTTGCTGGGTGAGTAATTTATTTTGGTTGTACAAAAGCAGGGTACCCAGCAGTCCGCCGAAACCGACAAAAAGTGTTTGAAAAACCATCACAATCCAGCGCCGGAAATTCATCCAGGAATGCCAGGCAAACATCTTGGCAAACAGGGCGTTGAAGGTCGTTTCGGCAGTTTTGAAGTCTTTTTCCCAGACGTTCATAAACAGTACCTGCGCCAGCCCCTTCACCTGACTCAGATCGGCATCCGACACGCCGAACAGACGTTTGAGTACTGCTTCTTTATTTTGAACAATGACAAAGGCGAGCACAGCAGCAAGCAGGATCAGCGCGATAAACCCGATAATGAGATATGGCAGGTATATCTCCAGCGTATGTAATCCTACCAATGAAACAATGGCGCCTATCAGTACGCCCAGCAGTAGTGCAACAATAGTGCGTGACCTGATGTCGAGGCGCTTTGAAGGGCTTTGTTCTTTTCCAGGTTGTTCCATGTTTGAAAAGGTGTGTTTGTGTTTTGGTGTGTTTGTGTTTTGGTGTGTTTGTGTTTTGGTGTTTTGGTGTTTTGGTGTTTTTGAGGTGCTTCGCTTTAGACATTTCGGTATTCCCGAAGTTGGCAACCCAAAACACGAAAACACACAGTAAGACAGTTGGGCAAATATAGGTTTATTTCTCTTGCTGCGATATTTGAGCCTTTACTTCAAATTTGACATAACTTCGCGGTTGAAATAACACAGTATGTATGACGGATTTATCTGAAAAAATGAAGGGATTTGTTTTTAACCTCGATGGTGTAATCGTTGATACCGCCAAGTACCACTATATAGCCTGGCGTCGGCTGGCAGATGAGATGGGGGTCGACTTCCCACCAGAACAACACGAAAACCTGCGCAGCCTGAGCCGGATGGAAAGTTTGGAAAAAATCCTCGAATGGGACGGATTGTACATGACAGAAGCAGAAAAACTGCACTGGGCTGATGTAAAAAACAACTGGTATCAGGGCCTGATCGCCAACATGACACCTGAAGAGGTACTCCCGGGCGTAGTATCTTTCTTAGATGAGGTGCGCAGCAGCGGCGGACGAACGGCGCTATCCTCCGCTTCCCGGAACGCCTGGGCCGTTTTAAAATCCACCCGACTGGAATCCTATTTTGATGTGATCCTGGATGGCAGCGCTGCGCGAAAAGCCAAACCGCATCCCGAATGTTTTTTACTCGCTGCCGCAGCGCTTCACCTGACACCATCCGAATGTATCGTATTCGACGATGCCGTATTAGGCGTACAGGCAGCCCGTATCGGCGGGTTCCATATTGTTGGTATAGGCAAACCCGAACACCTTCCCGACGCAGAACATGTAATTCCCAGCTTTGCAAATTGCCGGCTTTCTAATATTCTTATAGCCGTCGAAAAAATGACGCCCGCGGTTACGGTTGGGTGAGAGAGGTGAGAGGTGAGAGGTGAGAGGTATCCCGCTTGGCCATTTTTAATGGTTTGGATATGTACCTTTTAGACAAATAATTGATTGATAATACACTTTTTTTTGCAAAGTACTCCCAAATACCAAACACCAGCCCAAAGCGGAGTGTCCCAAACCAGACTACACGAAACACCAGCCAAACACCATACACGAAACATGCTTCCTGATACAAAACGACCATTCACTCACTCAACTACTTTTTTATTGATGAAAGTCAATATTTTTATCGGCATCGTTTTACTCGGGGTGATATACCTCACGTGTAAAAATTTTCAAAAGGAAAAAACATCAGATACAACTGCCGTCGCACCGTATGCTACACCGCCGCAGGATGCAAGCAGGGTATTGAAAGTACTCGGAGACCGCCCGGATTCAAGCGGTTCTGTCCAGTTCAGCGAGCCGCCGCCCCGGGTAAATGTGCCCTGGGACAAAGTAGCCAAACCCAGCACCAGTCGGCGGGCATTTATGACGACCGGTTGGTGGAACCCTACCACCGCCATTCAACCTACGGACACGACGGTTTACCGATATTTCAAACCAAAATGGCTGAAATTCAGGGAAGACCAAACCTTTGATATGCTCGTTCAGAACAAAGTGGTAGATACGGGGCACTGGGCATTTGATGAAGCCAAAACAACCCTTTACCTATCCTGCAATGATCCCTATTTTT
>Ga0163153_10004782_pt1 | contig 16642 bp, 13 predicted proteins | sample OliLakLV19MP6IB1_FD_148629 | JGI IMG/M metagenome (GOLD analysis project Ga0163153, IMG submission 148629) | Freshwater microbial mat bacterial communities from Lake Vanda, McMurdo Dry Valleys, Antarctica - Oligotrophic Lake LV.19.MP6.IB-1 | ecosystem: Environmental > Aquatic > Freshwater >... | reverse complement strand
AAACTATTCGGTCGCTCCGGTGCCGATCCTCGAGTCGCCGGCGGACGCCGCACCGTCCGCCCAATCGCCTCAGTCCCAAGCCCCGCCCCTGCCGGCCAAGCCGAAGACCGCTCCCCTCGCGCAACCGCCGGCGCAACCTGCCGCCGCCCCGGGCGGCGCCTCGGCGGCGGAACAAGAAGCCGTCGAAATTGCCCTGGCCGAAGTGTCTCCCACCCTCGAGACGGGCGATCCGGAAAGCGTGTTCGTCGAATCGCTGCCGCCGGCCACGACCGCCGCGAGCGAGCCCGTTGAAGGACTTGCGATCGACGTTACCAAGGGGCCGAAGAAAACCGGTTTTCGCGTCGCGAAGAAAATGAGTCCCAAGATCGCGGCCAAACCGAATACGGAGACCCGGGCCTCGCCGGCGGCGCCCGATCAAGGGGCCGCACCGGCCGAGGCGGGGAAAAAGAAGCCCGGTTGGAAATTCTGGTAACGGCTACGGCGTCTCGAACGCTTCGACGATGCCGTCGACGATGACTTCGCCCGCGACGGCGCCGGCCAAACCGCCGCTCATCGCGCCCAACGCCATACCGATCGGTCCGCCGACCGCGCCGAGCACCGCGCCGGTGGCGACGCCGCAGAACCCGCCGAATCCGACGCCCGCCACATGGCCGGCCATCTCGGCGGACGAAACTTCGCGATCGGTCGTCACGACCGGTTCGCTGTGACGGGAATCATTCATAGCAAGCTCCTCTGGGCGAACGCCCGATTGCGAATGCACACGTGCGAATGCACACGTATGAAATGTAAACTGAGCCGACCGCGGAAATGAGAGCGGGGACTCGCACGAGGCCGAGATTGGCCTCACCTGAATTGTAGAGGACGCCGCGCGGAAAAGATGCGGCTTTGCCGCCGATGGACGGAGATCGCGCAAGGCGGTCGAAAATCGACCACATCGCATGAGCCGCGCTCTTCCGGCCGACCGCCGCGCCCGTTGCCGCGCGACCTACTCGTTGACGACGAGATACCCGATCACGGCGGCGACCCCGCCGATCGCGCCGCCGACCATCCAGACCATCAGCGGAAAACTGGTCCCCGCCGTCCAACCCATGAGCGACGAAAGCACGACCGTGAAGGTGAAGCTCATGAAGCCCGACACCATCGCAATCTTGCCTTTCTTCTTCCGCAGTTCGGCTTTGTTGATCTTCGCGGCGCCTGCCTTGGCGGCCGGGGTCGCGGCCGTCGCGGTGCCGGTCGTCGAGGGTGCTTGGGGAACCGCGTTCATCTGCGCCACGGCCGCCTCGCGCGGAAAATGCTTGCCGATGGCGTCGTCGATCGCCGCCTTGGTGCAGATGACCTGCCGGATCGGAGCGCCGAATCGCAGCGCCAACTGCTCCTCGATTTCCGGTTTGAAAGGCTTCGGGGAAGCGATGACGACCGCCCCGTCGTCTTTCAGTACGGGGGTCAGAGAGTTCTGCCGCGCCATGACGGCCGGTACCGTCGGCAGGAGTTCGGGGTCGATCTCCAGATCCGCCAGATCGACGAACGGGATCCCCAGCGAGTCGGCGTAAAACGGCATCACGACGTCGGCCGGCGCGAGCTTTTGATTGATGATCGCTTCGTGCAGGTCCAAATTCACCGTGTCGGCGAACTTCTTAGCCTTCTCGAGCGCCGCGTCGTCGAGCACCTTGCGAGCCCGAACGATCCGCTCCAGCGACATCGGCTTGGCTTCTCGATCGGAGCGACCGCCGATCGTGCCGTCGTAATCCGCCTTGCGGCGGGTATCGCTCAACACGAGCATCGCCTTGGTCATCTCGGCCAACGACTGGCGCCACTTTTCCGATTTCGGATCCTTCGCCAGTTGGGCGCGGATCTGTTCGACCAGCTTATGAAAGTGCTTGCGAATAACCGCTTGATCGGCTTCCAGCGGTTTCAAGCGAAGCAGATCGTAGTGCGTCGCGGGCTTCTTGGTTTCCGGAGGGCTGCTCATGGCCGGCTAGATGATCCGCTGAAAATGGTCGCGGCCTTTCAAACGTAGTGCCGCCGGATTTCACTGGGCTGTCGAAACGCGAGGGAGGCAATCACTCTTCTTCGCGAATGACTTCTTTGACGAGTTGCACGAAATGCGGCTGCTTGGCGTTCGAGCCCAACTCGGCGGCCCGCTTGTCGGCCGCCTTCCGCTCGGCGTATTCGTACACGGCCACCCGCTTGAGCATCTGATTGAAGACGCCCCAATAGGCCTTGAGCCTGACGACGGACGACTTCCGCTTCCGTTTCGGCGCCGCCTCTTTGAGCTTGGCGGGCGCCCCGTCTTTGGATTTGGCCCCCTTCGCCGGCTCGGCGACACCTTTCGCCGCCGGCTTCTTCACGCTTCCTTTAGAACCCGTGTCTTTAGACCCCGTGTCTTTAGAACCCGAGCCTTTAGAACTTATGTCTTTAGCGGCCGCGACTTTGAAAGGGGCGTCCTTCGTAGCGGCATCCTTCGGGGTTTTGGAAACGCTCTTCTCGGCCACCACCGGTTTTCCATTTTTCGGCGGGGCGATCTTGGCGGCCACGACGGTCGGCTTGGCAGGCTTCGCGGATTTCTCCTTCCCGCTCGGTTTGACGTCTTTCTTCGAAGGCGGCTTCGCAGGGGTCGGTGGCGAGGTACGTAACTTCTTGTCCTTACTAACTTTGCGAGCCATATGCGGAATCTCAATTCGCGGATTCACTCATGCCGATCGAAGGCTGCCTGCGGCGCCTGCCGGTCGTTGTCGCTCCATCTTAACGCACCGATTGCACAGCTTCCAGCATCCGCCGTAAATCCCGCATTAACCCGTGTTAAACCCCGATTTCGGCTCCGGCGGCCCTTCCGGTAACCCGGACCGGTAACCCGGACCGGTAACCGCCGAGCGGCCCGCTCACCGATTTCTCATACGCCGGCCATCAGCCCCTCAAGCGCCACGGTGACAATCACGCTGCCATAAACGGGACGGTAATCGAGGCAGGAGAGTCAGCAGGATGCAATCGTACGAAACGGTTCCCAGACGACGTCGGAAGCAGGACGGCTTCACGCTCGTCGAAATGATGGTCACGATGTCGATCATCGCTTTTCTCGTCGCCATCCTGCTGCCGGTGCTGCAGCGGGTCCGCGAAGGCGCTCGCGACGCGAACTGCAAAAGCAATCTGCGGCAGATCGGCCTGGGGCTGACGCAATATTCCACTCGAATGGGGAGCTACTGTTCAGGCGCCTGGGATTGGAAGCGCGACGGCGCGGTGCACGAGGTCGGCTGGGTCGCCGACCTGGTGAACCAAGGCAACCCGGTCGGCGACCTGCTCTGCCCGTCGAGCCCCAACCAACTGAGTAAGGTGTATCACGAATTACTGACCATGGACGGCGCCGCGAACACTTGCGCCGACAGCCTCGGCGGGCCCAATCGCACGCTGCCCGACAACACGATTGCCGAGAACCCGTGCAGCAAGATCAGCAAAAGCGGCGGGACGAACAAAGCGGAGATCCTCAATGAGCTGCTGCTGAAGAAGGGCTACAACACCAACTATGCCGCGGGCTGGTTCCTGGTGCGGACCGACGTCAACATCGATCGCACCGGCGCCCTCATCAACTCCAAGAGCGGTTGCCAAAAAAGTCAGCGCGAGCGAAGCTGCACGATCGGACCGTTGATCCAGGCGCGAATCGGCGGCGCGAAGGTCCCGGCCAGCATCATTCCGATCATGGGCTGCGCAACCATGGCCGAGCTGGGCGAGGACCGGCTGACCGAGGCGGTCGGCGATTTTCCGCCCGGCACTCCGCTGGCCGCCTCCTACACGACCGGCCCGCGCGATAAAAACACGCTCAAGGCGCCGGTGACCACCGGCAGCGGGAGCGGACCGTCGCGCTGGTGGGGCCCCTGGAACGCATCGCTGCAAGACTACCGCAACTTCGGCGTGATCCACGGCGGGCCCACGGGCGGTTCGTGCAACATCCTGTTCGTCGACGGGGCCGTGCACCCGTTCAACGACTCGAATAACGACGGGTTCTTGAACAACGGCTTCCCCGCCTCGACCCTCTCCGGCTACGCCGACGACACCGTCGAGCTGCCGCCCGCCATGATCTACAGCGGCTGGTCGATCGACTCGGTCCGGATTCCGTAACCGGCCGAAGTGGAAGCTTAGATTTTCTGCGTCCTTTTCCTTCCTGCTCCGTCTGTTTGTTCGGAAGCGGCCGGCGTTCGGCCGTACGAACCCGAAAGAACAGGAGTAGAAACATGTCAACTTCCCCCGAAACCTGCAACAATGGGGTTTATTGTGCCCCTTACGGCTGTTGCGTGCAGACGGCCTGCTGTGTGCCGATGGCCTGCGTGCCGGCAGGCTGCGGCTCCGCGCCGGGCTGCTGCATCCCCGCAGGCGGCTGCGCTCCGGTAGGTTGCTGCACGCCGACCGGCTGCTGCGTCCCGCCGACGAAGTAAGGTGACTCGGGTGCTTCGATGACGATTGAACCCACGACCGATGCGATCTGGACCCACTTGAGCTCGGACCTGCGGCGGTTCATCCGCCGCAGGGTTGCCGACGACCACGTCGCCGACGACCTGCTCCAAGAGTCGTTCGTGCGGGTCCACCGCAACATTGCGGCTCTCCAGGACACGGAACGTCTGGCGGCCTGGGTGTACCAGATCGCTCGGAACGTGGTGAACGACCACCATCGCAGCCCCGCGAACTCGACCGTGGCTCTCGCGGACGCCGATCCCGTCGACGACGGCGACGGCGACCACGAGCCGCTAACAGGCGGTCGGCGCATCACCTGGCTGGATGCCATGATCCGGTCGTTGCCGGACGGCTATCGAGAGGCGGTTCAAATGGCCGAGATTGAGGAACGTTCGCAGCAGGACGTTGCCGATCGCCTCGGCCTCTCGCTCTCGGGTTCAAAATCTCGCATTCAACGCGGGCGAGCGATGCTAAAGAGCGTTCTGCAAGAATGCTGCTCGTTCGATCTGGATGGCCGCGGCCGAGTGATGGCCTGTAACCCGAAACCCAACCAGAATGTTTGCGGAGATTGCGAAGAATGACCCGGCCGTTCGGACACCATGGGCCTGCGATGGTTCGGTGACCGTCAATCCGAGCTTTGCGCGGCGACGGCCTCCAACGAGACGGCCGGCGCCTTGCGCCCGCTGGTCGGCAGCAAAAGCGTCAGGCCCGCAGCCGCCAGAACGAAAAGCGTCGACACCCACAGGCAGCCCGGCAGGCCGGCCGCCAGGTACATGACGCCCGAAAGCAACGTCCCCACGAGCCGACCGCAGGCGTTGGCCATATAGTAGAAGCCCACGTTGAGCGCCACCTTATCGGAATCGGTGTAGGCCAAAATCAGGTAGGAATGAACCGCCGAGTTGACGGCGAACACCAGGGCGAACAGCGCCAAACCGCCGAGCACCGCGATGGTCGGATAGAAGCTGAATTCGAGCGCCAGGGCGATCGCCGCCGAAACGGCCGCCAGGATGAACCCCCAAAGCTGCGCCCCGCGCACGATCGCCGGAACGTCGGCGTTGCGTTTGAGCAGTTTCGGAGCGATCGCCTGAATGAATCCGTAACCGATGACCCAGGCCGCCATGAAAGCGCCGACGCCGCTGAAGCTCCAGCCCAACACGTCGTACAAAAAAATGGGCAGGCCGACGACGAACCAGACGTCGCGCGAGCCGAACAAGAAGAACCGGGCCGCCGACAGCATGTTGATTTCGCGGCTCTTCGAGAACAGCTGCTTAAATTTGACCTTGGACTTCGATTTGCCCATGTCGGCCTTGAGGCGGAGCATCGAACCTGCGAGCACCAACCCGAGAGCGGCGGCCATCGCCCACAACGCACCGGCGAAGCCGAGCCACGAGAGCAGCACGCCGCCGATCAGAAATCCCAGCCCCTTCAGCGCATTCTTCGAGCCGGTGAGGATGGCCACCCACTTGAACAGGGCCGAGTCGTTCCCTTCGGGCACCAGCAGCTTGATGGCGCTTTTGGAACTCATCTTGGTGAGGTCCTTGGCGATCCCCGAAAGGGCCTGCGCCGTCATCACGTACGCCACCGACAGCCAGGCAACCCAGGCCGGATTAACGAAGGAAAGCATCACCAGCGCCGCCACTTGGATGGCAAGTCCGGCAAACAGCGTGAGCCGCAGGCCGAAGCGCGAGCCGATCCAGCCGCCGAACAAATTCGTGAGGATGCCGAAAAACTCGTACAGCAAAAACAGAAACGCCAGATTGACCGGCGTGTAGCCGAGCTCATGGAAATGCAGCAGCACCAGCATCCGCAGCGCGCCGTCGGTCAGGGTAAAACCTCAGTAGGACGCCGTCACGAGCACGTAATTGCGGAGATCCATCGTCCCGGCCGCCGTCATTGAGGCACCGTTTGGCAGGAGAGACTTGCGGCGACCTTACGGGTCAGTTCCATGAGCCGGTTCGCGTAGCCCCATTCGTTGTCGTACCAAGCCAGGATTTTCACCAGCGTGCCGTCGATCACCATCGTCGAAGGCCCGTCGACGATGCTCGTCCGCGGATCGTTCAGAAAGTCGGCCGACACCAACGGCCGCTCCTCGAAACCGAGAATTCCGGCCAGCGGCCCGTCCGCATATCGCTTGAGCAAGCCGTTGACCTCGGCGACGGTCGTCTCCCGCTCGACTTCGAAAACGCAATCGGTGAGCGAGGCGTTGAGTAGCGGCACGCGTCCCCCGGCTGACATCGAGAGCGTCTAGATCGACATCCGGCCGATAGAAGCGGTTGAACAGAATGACCGCCTTCGCCCCAGCCAACTCGATGCCGCGGATTAATCCAGGCAGTGACGAATAGGATGGTGACAATTTACCTCGGCCGCACCCCTGCTCAGTAAAAGCGGCTTCATCGCCGGCACGGGCCGGTCAGCACGTTGAATGATTTCATACGCCACGCCTCCGACGAATGCCGACTCCAACAGCGATTCCGTCGTCAGATGAACGGCGCTTAGGAATGCGTGCTGATCCTTAGCAACCTGTCGGATCTCGTGGTACGGCAGCCCCAGACGAATATCCGCCTCAACTTTGAAATCCTGTCCTTCAGCATCTGCGATTGGCGTTCAAGCGCCGGCAAAGCGAGCGTGCGAAGCTGACGGTGTAGCGTGCCGACATCTCGGATGTTCATGGCATGGATAAGCACGATCTTCTGGACGCCTACGTTTCGCAGTCCCCGCAGACAGCAGAGAGTGCGCGTCGATGACTCGCTGAGACTCGTTCCCAAGACGATGGTGGAAAATATACGGTCTAATCCGGTCTAATCCCCGCTTGGATTGCTTGACGGTTTAGCGACGCCTTCCGATTCACTGCTCGACGGCTGAGCGAGCGGGTTCTCCACGGAGGCAGTTGTGCATCGGAACCAATGCTGCGTTCCGACACAGAAGCGAACCAGCATCAACATGACCGGCACCTCGGTCAGCACGCCCACCACCGTGACGAGTGCCGCGCCCGAAGACAGGCCGAACAACATCACCGCAGTGGCAATCGCGACTTCAAAGTTACTCGATGCGCCAATCATTGCCGACGGCGCTGCACTCTCGTACGACAGCCCCAGCAGCTTCGCCAACCCATAGCCGAGGGCGAAACACAGGACCGTATGTACGATCAAGGGAATTGCAATCCACAGGATGATGAGCGGATCGGCGAGGATCACCTCGCCCTTGAACGAGAAGAGCAGAATCAACGTGACGAGAAGCGCGGTAATGGTCACCGGCGTCAGCATGTGTAGAAATCGCTCGCGAAACCAGACTTCTCCCTTGCCCTTCAGAATCCACCGCCGCGAGAGATAGCCGGCCACCAACGGCAGTGCGACGTAGACGCAGACCGACAGCAAGAGCGTCTGCCAAGGTACCGGCAATTGTCCGACCCCCAACAGATACCCGCTGATCCCTCCATACAGAACCAACATCGTCAGCGAATTGATCGCCACCATCACGAGCGTGTGTCCTACGTTGCCACGTGCGAGGTAACTCCAGACGAGGACCATCGCCGTGCAGGGGGCCGAACCGAGCAGAATGCAACCCGCGAGATAGCTTCGCCACAGGGGTACTTCCAACATCTTCATGCCGTTCTGCAGGACCACGGTCCCGGCTCCGTACTGGGCGCCCACGTCAAGATTCAACCCAAGCGGGATCTTTACGTAGTCGAACGATTCGGGACCGATGAACGGCAGGAGGAGCGTGCCTAAGAAAAAAATCGCGATCGCAAACATGGCAAACGGTGCGAAGACCCAGTTCATGAACAGAGTGAGCGCCACCGGCTTGATGGCCTGCCCCGCCTGAAGTACCTCCAAAAAATCGATCTTCACCATGATGGGGTACATCATAAAGAAGAGGCAAATGGCGATCGGAATCGAGATCACCGGCGCCCCGTCGACGGAGATCGCCATCGCGTCGAGAGCCCCGGCAAGTCCTGGAGCGACCTTGCCGAGGATGATCCCCCCGACGATACAGAGCGCAACCCATACGGTCAGAAAACGCTCGAAGAAACTGATTCCCTGGGGAGCTTCCGACGGGAGTGCCTTGCGGTTCATACGAATGAGCTTCTTCTAGTAGGCTCGGATTCCATTCAGCTACTCGGACACGACCGCCGCCTGCAGGGCCAGGCGACCGAGACACAATTGATAGCAATGGCTGAACTCGGGACACTGGCGACAATCGTCCCATTCGGCGATGTCGACCGCGACGTTTCGGTCATTACGGAACGTGCCGGCCGCCGTGCTCAGCAGGTAGGAATACACCTTTCCTTTTAGCCGGCGATCGTTTTCCGGGTGCAGCGGGTCGGGAAACATGCCGCCATAACATTCACGGTGTTCAATGACGTCCATGGCTAATTCTCTCGGGTTAGAAGCAGTGAGTCGTGCGTCGGATTATGGAGTAGATACGTCTTGTAGCCGCCCCCGAGATTGGAAGCCGTGAAGCCCGCCTGCATCAAAATTCTTGTCGCGAGATAGCCTCGTTGGCCGACCTGGCAGTAACTCACGATCGGCGTTCCTTTCGGCAATTCCGCAAGCCGGCTTCGCAATGCATCGACGGGAATGTTGACGGCTCCGGGGATGTGACCGCCGGCGAACTCGGCCGACGTTCGCACGTCGAGCAGGAAGGGTTTGACCGCCATGGCGTCGATCACTTCCCAGTCCGTCTGAGGATGATCTCCGCGCAGTAACCCGCCGGCGACGAAGCCGGCCATATTGACCGGGTCTTTGGCCGATCCGAATTGCGGTGCGTAGGCAAGTTCCATCTCTTCCAAGTCGAACACGGTCATGCCGGCTTGAATCGCCACGGCCAATACGTCGATCCGCTTGTCGACACCCGCACCTCCCACGGCTTGCGCTCCCAATACTCGGCCCGTCGTCGGCTCGAAGATCAGCTTTATCGTCATCGCTTCCGCGCCCGGGTAGTATCCGGCGTGATGCGTCGGATGAACGTAGATCTTACGGAACGAGCGATTGGTTCTACGCAGCGATTTCTCCGCAGCGCCGGTGATCGCCGCCGTGCGATCGAAGAAGCCGAGGATTGCCGTCCCCTGAGTTCCTCGGTACTTCGTCGAGCGACCGAACACGTTATCGGCGGCGATCCTCCCGTGGCGATTGGCCGGACCGGCGAGCGGCACTTGCATCGGATCGCCGGTGACGAAATCATCGATCTCGACGGCGTCGCCGACGGCATAGATGTTCGGGTCGCTGGTTTGCAGATGCTTATCGACTCGGATGCCGCCGCGCGCACCGATTTTCAGACCCGCATCGACCGCTAGTTTGTTCTCCGGCCGAACTCCCACTCCGAAGATGACCAATTGAGCCGGGAGTCGTTGTCCGGAGTTCAAGCAAACGACGAGGCCTTCCGGGTTCTGCTCCACCGCTTCGGCCGAGTGACCGAGCAGCAAGTCGACCCCTTTGCTTGCCAACGCTTCGACGATGGGCGTCGTCATTTCCGGATCGAACGGTGCGAGAATCTGCCGGTTCTTCTCGACCACGGTGGTCGCGATACCGCGCCGGACGAGATTCTCCGCCATTTCCAAGCTGATGAAGCCGCCGCCGAGCAGAACCGCCTGCTTCACGCCTTGGTCGACGTGCTTTTTGATCCGGTCGGTGTCGTCCAGGTTCCGCAGCGTGAACACGCCGGGCAGATCCATGCCGGGAATCGTCGGACGAAACGGGGCCGCGCCGGTTGCGAGAATCAGCTTGTCGAACGACTCGTCGTACCGGCGTCCCGATGCGAGGTCCCGAACATGAACCGTTTTTTCCGACCGGTCGACGCCTTCGACCGACGATAGCGTTCGTACGTCGAGTCGAAATCGTGTCCGCAGTAGCTGAGGCTTGGCGACGAGTAGCTTTTCTCGCTCCGCGATCTCGCCGCCGATGTAGTAAGGCAGGCCGCAGTTGGCGAACGACACGTCCGGCCCGCGCTCGAACACGATGATCTCGGCGTCTTCCGCGAGTCGCCGAGCGCGAGCGGCCGCGGAAGCTCCGCCGGCGACCCCGCCCACGATGAGTATTTTCATAATCGAGAATCCTTTGAGTTTGAACGGCCGCTGCTCTCATCGAGAAATCGATCGAATCAACGCCGCCCGTTCCGCGTCGAGTTCAGCCCGCTTCGCCGAGATCCTGCCGATACGCCAGGAGTCGCAACGAATTCAAGATGACGACCAACGTACTGCCTTCGTGAAACACCACGGCCGGTCCGATCCGAACGAATCCGAGCGTGGTTGCGGCGCTCAGAACCACGATCGTCCCCAATGCGATCACTAAGTTCTCGGTGATGATCCGTCGCGCACGGCGCGAAAGGCCGATGGCGAACGGCAGCTTCGCTACGTCGTCTCCCATGAGCGCGACGTCGGCCGTTTCCAGCGCCGCGGCGGTTCCCGCTCCCCCCATCGCAATGCCGACGGTCGCATTCGCCAGCGCCGGGGCGTCGTTCACGCCGTCGCCGACCATCACGACTTGGTCGTGTGACTTGAGAAGTTCGCGAATCGCCGCGACCTTATCTTCCGGCAGCAAGCCGGCCCGAACCTGGTCGATGCCGACTTCTCGGCCGATCGCCTCGGCGACACCTTGGTTGTCGCCGGTCAACATGATCAGCCTTTCGATCCCCAACTCGCGAAGCCGATCAAGCGTTCGCCGAGCCTGAGGACGCGGGGAATCGGCCAGCCCGAGGACGCCGAGCCAGCGACCGCCGTGACGGACCACCATCACGCTTCGCCCTCGCTGTTGAAGGTCCGTCACCGAGTCACTCAGCAACGCAGGCACGGTCGACGGCTCTCCTTCAAACATCCGCAGACTCCCGATCTCGACGACCTTCTCTTCGACCGTCGACCTCACGCCGCGCGCCGTCACGCTTTCGACGTCCGAAGCCTCGGGGAGCTCGATGCCGTCGGCTTCCGCACGGCGCATGACCGCCGCCGCCAACGGGTGCTGCGATCGACGCTCGACCGCCGCCGCGATTCGCAGCAGCTCCCTTTCCGAAACGCCGGACATGGGCCTGAGCTCGGTCACTTGCGGCTTACCGGCCGTCAGCGTGCCGGTCTTATCGAAGGCGATCGCTCGCGCGCCGCCGAGCGCCTCCAAATGTGCCCCGCCCTTGATCAGCACCCCTTTTCGCGCGGCCTGCGCGATTCCGGCCAGTACGGTCGACGGAGTTCCCAACGCCAACGCACACGGCGACGCCGCCACCAACAGCGCCATCCCCCGATAAAAGGCGACGTCCCAGGACCAAACGCCGAGCAACGGCGGAACGACGATCAGCAAGACGTCCGCAATCAGTACGCCAGGAACGAAGATCCGCTCGAACTTTTCCGTGAAGCGTTGCGTGGGCGCTTTTTGCGTCTGGGCTTCTTCCACCATGCGGACGACCCGATCCAAGGTGCGATCACCGGCCGCGCGGCTGGTCGTGATTTCGAGCGCGCCGGTGCCGTTCACGGTGCCGGCGAACACCTCATCGCCGGGCGTTTTTTCGACGGGCACGGACTCGCCGGTAATCGGCGCTTGATCGACGGCCGAATGCCCGGTGCTGACCGTTCCGTCGACCGGGATCCTCTGCGCCGGGTGCACGATCACCGTCTCGCCGATCCGGACCCTCTCGACGAGAACTTCCTGCTCGATGCCGTCTCGTCGTACGATTGCTTTCGCCGGCGCGAGATCCGAGAGGGCGCGGATCGCGTTGCGAGCACGCCCCAGGGCGTAATGCTCCAGCGCATGCGCCAACGAAAACAAAAAGAGAAGGAAAGCGCCTTCCACCCACTCTCCCAGAACCGCCGCGCCGACTGCGGCGAGCAACATGAGCAGGTCAATGTCGAAACGAAAACTCCCCTTGAACAGCGCCCGAAATAAATGCCTGAGCAGATCGAACCCGCCGGACAAATAAGCGGCGAGGTAGAGTCCGACCGCAATTCCATGAGGAAATCCGAACTGGTTCTCACCGATCCAGGCCGCGGCCAGAAGCAGGCCGGCGGCAAGGCTCATCGCGAACTCTCGGTTGCGCCCGATCCAGGCGTCGTGTTCGCGGTCGTGTTCTTGCTTGCGCGGCCCTCGACCGGCGTAGCCCAAATCGTGAAGCGCCGCCTGCAACTGCGCCTCCGAGATCCGAGCGCGCTCGAACTCCACCCGTACGCGCTGCGCCGGAATGCTTGCCGACACGCCGACCACGCCGAGCATCGACCGGAAGGCGGCTTCGATTCGGCCGGCGGTATCTTCCGCCCCGACGGCGCGAAGCTCGAGCAACGCGTGGCCGTAACGATCGTGGATCTCCGCGCCGGCCGCGCGGGCCACCCGCTCGACTTCCGCCAAGCTGAGGACATTCGGATCGTAATGCAGGCAGAGGCTCGCCGGGCTGCCGTCGTCGCGGACGACGTGACTACGCGCAATGCCGCGCTGCCGGCCGAGCTTCGACTCCAATCGGGCCACGCACGCGTCCCGTTCGTCCGGGAGATCAGGCAGCACCAGGCGAAGTTCAATCCGAGTTTTCCCGGTCACTTTGAGTGCTCTAAGCCTCGATCGCGACGGCACCGACGCCGGAAGAAAACGCAAGCGCTTTCAGCGGTTCGTATCCGGTCGGAGGTACCATCTGCCACGGGACGAGCGCCACGCGCTTGACCGACCGGCGTACGCGCTCGATATGCGTAAGCTCTTCGGCCGCACGCGTCGCCAATAGCGCATCCCGCGGCTCGGCTGCCGCCAGCGACGAATTGATCACCCAGGCCCAAGGTTCGATTCCCGCGCGCCGCAGATCGGCCTCGAGCGACTCCGCCTCAAGCACCGGCGTCGTTTCCGGCAGCGTGACGATCAGCATCTTGGTTTGCCGGGGATCCTGCAGTTGCATCATGGGAGTGCTCACCTGCACGCCGGGCGCCAAATTGCGAACCACGTCTCGGTGATACGCTCCGGTGGCGTCCAGCAACAACAGCGTATGGCCCGTCGGCGCCGTGTCGACGACGACGAACTTCTTCCGCGATTCGTGCATCACACGCGAAAACGCCTGAAATACGGCGATCTCCTCGGTGCAAGGAGATCGCAAATCTTCTTCGAGCAGAGCCTTACCGGTCGCGTCGAGGTCCTTCCCCTTGGTCTCCATCACGCGTCGCCGGTAGTTTTCGCTCTCGACGTGCGGATCGATGCGACTCACCTCCAACCCGGCCACGGTCGATTCGACGGTCATCGCCAAATGGGCCGCCGGATCGGTCGTCGTGAGGTGTACCGCATGACCTCGCTCGGTAAGTCCGACGGCAATGGCGGCGGCGATCGTCGTTTTTCCGACTCCTCCCTTCCCCAAAACCATGATCAACCCGTGTTCGTCTTTCTCGATCTCGTCGATCAGTTGAGCAAGCGGCGGCAACGACGGGGCGGCGATGCTCGTTCGATCAACCGCCGACGGTGCCGGCGCGGTTGCAGGCGCTAGGAGCGCGCGCAGGGCGTCGACACCGACGAGATTGCGCGGCTGGAGTACCACCTGCTCGGTCGGAAGCCCGGCCAATAGCGAGGAGACCTGAGCGAGCGCGTCCCGTTCGCGGGCGATCATCGCCTCGGCCAAGGGATCGTCGCTCGCGGTGTCGGGCATAACTCCGTTGACGATGAGTCGCTGGTTCTTAATCCCCAAGGAGGCCAATTCGCCGCTGGTTCGTTCGGCCTCCTTCAATGCGCCGAGTTGGGGACGAGTGACTAAAACGAACGAGGTGTGTTCGGCGCTCGCCAACTCGGCCACCGCCTCGGCATAGCGTTGACGCTGTTTCGCCAGGCCAGAGAGGGGGCCCAAGCACGACGCTCCGCTTTGGTTGTCTTCGAGGAAATTCGACCACGCGGTAGGAAGTTGCAAAAGTCGCAACGTATGTCCGGTCGGCGCGGTATCGAAGATCACGTGCTCGAAGCCGGTCGTCAACATGCCGCCCGTCAACAACTCGGTAAACTCGTCGAACGCCGCGATCTCCGTCGTGCAGGCCCCGGACAACTGTTCTTCCATTCCCTTCACGACATCCGGCGGCAAAGCGTTTCGCACGGGCTCGACGATCCGATCGCGATAGGCTTGCGCAGCGGCCTCCGGGTTGATATTGAGCGCGAAAAGTCCCGGCACTCCGACGATCGCCGTCGGCTTCCCTTCGCCGATCTTCACGCCGAACACCTGCCCCAAGTTCGAGGCCGGATCGGTACTCACCAAGAGCACGCGTTTTCCGCGATCTGCCAAGGCGACGGCTACGGCACAAGCCAGCGAAGTCTTGCCGACACCCCCTTTGCCGGTGAAGAACAGGTTGCGAGTCGGGGCGTCCATCAACTTCATGAATGCTCATCCTGTAAGTCGGTCGAATCCATGGGCGAGCGTATTGTCGCCGTTCCGTTTCCGAAACCATTTCAGCAACTCTTTGATCCGCCGCAGCAACCGCCCGGCTTGTCGACGATTTGGAATGCGACGGGAGCGCCGGCGGGCTGCATCCACGCCGTCAGAGCGTCTCGCGTCGGGTATCCGTTCTGGCTGACGAGGCGACCATCGACGAGGATCGCCGGCAGGAAGTCCGTTCCTTGAGTCGACAGCAACTTGTGGACGATCGGATTCTCGACGAATGCCATCGGCTGTTGGGCCAGGTTATATCGCTCGACTTGATGGCCCTGCGATTTCAGCCAATCGAGATCGGCCGCGAACCGGGGCAATACGGGATCGATGTCCGGCCCGCAAACACCGGTCGAACAGCACATCGGCTTGTCGTAGATCTGGATCGTTTTCATGGTCGTTTCCTATCGGGTGCCGGCGCATCGAGGAGCGGGCGAATGCGACTTGCGACGAGCTCGCCTACGAGATCATGCGCCGCAGTCACAAGCTCGCAATCAACTTCTTCCGTTCCTTCCGCTTCGGATCCGCCGATTAAATACGCATCTTGTGGGCCAATACCTTGAAATCGCGACTTTACGGACCCGACGCATTAGAACGTACTGCGGGCCGAGCGACACCCGGGGCAAACGCGCAGGCGAATTGGTCGCATCGACGTGCGAAACCGCTCGCATCGAACGCTGAGTGTGCGATTATGCGCAGTAGCTCGCCGCTCCACCCGCCGACCCTTACGAGATTCTCACACGATACTTACCTTCGGCTGATTCTCGACCGATAGAACGACCCGGCAGCATTCCGTGAAAATCGCGCTGCCCGTGCGCAATGCCTCATTTGCCGTCTCGTCCGGTGCGTTGAGAATCCTTGAGACGCGCTCAGCATGGCTTCCGCATTGGTCGAGTCGCAAAGCACCCCGGACTGTTCATCCTTTCCGGCGCAGCGCGGCCTGTTCGTCGCGATCGGCGGGGCGACCTTTCTCGGCGCCTTCTTGCTGTTCCAGCTACAGCCGCTCATCGGCAAGGCGATCTTGCCCTGGTTCGGCGGGGCGCCCGCCGTCTGGACGACCTCGATGCTCGTCTTCCAGACCCTGCTCGTCGCCGGGTATGCGTTCGTCCACGGCCTGACGCGCCTCTCCACTCCCGCGACGCGGTCCTGCGTCTTCCTCATCGCGGCCGCCGCGTCGCTCGCCGCCTTGCCGATCCTGCCCACGGACGACTGGCGACCCGCCGCGGACGACGACCCGGCCCTGGCGGTCATTCTCCTGCTCTCAGCCTGCGTCGGCGGGCCCTACTTCGTGCTGGCGATGACCGGCCCGTTGACCCAGGAGTGGTTCCAGCGCGCGGGCCGCGGGCGCTCGCCGTATCGGCTGTACGCGCTCTCGAATCTGGGTTCGCTCCTCGGCCTGATCGCCTATCCGTTTCTACTCGAGCCGCTGTTCGATCTGCGGACGCAAGCCGGCATCTGGACGGCCCTGTTCGCGGCCTACGTCGGCCTTGTCGTCTACTGCGCTTGGAATATGCGCGCCATCGACGACGCGCCCGAAGCCGCGGACACGGCCGGCCCCGTTTCCGCGGCGACGTCGACCCGCCCGGCAAGCCCCGTTTCCTGGATCGCGCTGTCGGCGGCCGGCTCGACCGTACTGCTCTCGACGACCAACCATCTCTGCCAAGACGTCGCCGCGGTTCCCCTGCTCTGGATCGCGCCGCTCACCGTGTACTTGACGACGTTCATCGTCGCGTTCGATCGACCACGGCACTACCGACGCTGGATCTACGCCGCGGCGACGCTCGTTTTCACCCCGTTGGCCCTCGTGCGGGGCCTGCCGTTTATGTCCCAAGCCGGGCTGACGCTGCTGATG
>Ga0163153_10004778_pt1 | contig 16657 bp, 14 predicted proteins | sample OliLakLV19MP6IB1_FD_148629 | JGI IMG/M metagenome (GOLD analysis project Ga0163153, IMG submission 148629) | Freshwater microbial mat bacterial communities from Lake Vanda, McMurdo Dry Valleys, Antarctica - Oligotrophic Lake LV.19.MP6.IB-1 | ecosystem: Environmental > Aquatic > Freshwater >... | reverse complement strand
CTGACCCTGCGGCGTCGTCGCGAGTCGCACGGTGATGCCCCCGAGTGGGTTGATCGAGATCGAGGCGCCTTCCGCATTCCCCGACTTCGGCAGCGTGAGTGCGCGTTCGTCGGCGGTCTGGGCGAGGGTGATGTAGCCCATGTTCGAGATCGAGGGCTCGACGATGCACGCGAGGCCGATTCCTGCGAGTCGCCCATCGGCTCGCGCAGTCGCGACCCGGGCACGCAGTCCGTCGTAGTCCGCGAGCTCGAGAGCGTGGTCGAGACAAGCCCTGTAGTCGCCCGAGTCGTAGAGCGCTCCCGACGGCGTGCGGTACGGCATAGCTGCGGCGGGGATCAGGTTGCGGCGCGCGAGCTCGGCGGGGTCGAGTCCGAGCCGCCGGGCGGCGATCGCCATCGTCCGTTCCAGGCCGAAGTAGAGCTGTGGCCCACCGAATCCTCGGTTGAGGCCGGAAGGCTGCGTGTTCGTGAGGACGACACGGTTGCGGACCGCAACGTTCGGCACGGTGTAGGCGCCCGAGAGTGACCCGTGCATGCGGTAGAGGGTGGCCGGCTCCGGGGCGCGGACGTAGGCGCCGACGTCCTCGATTGCGTCGTAGCGGAGCGCGATCAGCTGACCGTCGGCCGTGAAGCCTGCCTCGACCTCGGTCGTGCGGCCGGTTGCTGCCGCGCTCGAGGCGAGGTGCTCGAGTCGGTCCTCGATCCAGGTCACGGGGACGCCGAGATGGCGTGACGCGAGGCCCATCAGCACGATGTAGGTGAACACGGACGACTTGACTCCGAAGGAGCCGCCAGAGTCGGGCGGCGTGAGAAGGCGGAGGCGGTCGCCCTTGAGCCCGAGCGCGGCCGCCGCGACGCCGTGCAGCGTGAACGGCCCCTGGAAGTTCGCCCACGTCGTCAGCCGCCCGGCGGCCGCATCCCAGTCGGCGACAACCGCGTAGCATTCAACAGGCGTGCACGTGAAGCGTGGGACATGGAATGTCTGGCGGAGAACGAGGTCTGCTTCAGCCATGGCGGCGGCAACGTCGCCGTACTCGAACTCGCGCTCGTGCACCGCGTCCGCCGCAGCGGCGACCGGATCGAGTACGGCGTCGAGCGGGTCGTAGTCGACCTCGACGAGCTCGGCCGCGTCCTCCGCGAGGTAGCGGTCCCGTGCGACGACGACGGCGATGGGCTCCCCGACGTACCGCACCGTGTCGATCGCCGTTGCGTACTGCGGCGTGCCGCTGTCGATCCCGGCCGGGAAGGGCCGAGACAGCGCCCTCACGTCCTCGCCGGTGAGGACGCCGATCACCCCGGGTGCATCGAGCGCCGCGCTCGCGTCGACCGTGATCCGGGCGTGAGCGAGCTGCGACCGGACGACGGCCGCGTGGTAGCTGTGCGCGACGGGGGAGAGGTCGTCGAGGAATCGGCCCTCACCGCGGAGCAGCGCGTCGTCCTCGACGCGCTGCAGGGGCCGCCCGACCCAGGGCTCGGAGCTTGCGGTCACCGCGTCATCGTCGCGGATTCACTGCGAGCATCGCAATCGTCCGTTCGGACGAGAGGAGGTGCGGAGGACTGGGCCTACCAGGGTGCGCTCGTCCTGAACGGGCCGCGGGCGGCCCTCTTCAGGATCACGCGAAGCGTGCAGAAAGGATGGTGTGGGGAGGGACGCGGTACGCTCTTCCACCGCGACCCTCCCCACTAACCGAGGAGCCCGCGCTGCCGGGCGGTGTAGGTGGCCTCGGAGCGGGAGCTCGCCCCGAGCTTCCGAAAGAGGCTTCGTGCGTGCGTCTTGGCCGTCGTCTGGGAGATCCCGAGGCTGTCGGCGATCTGCCGGAACCGCATCCCGCGGTCGAGGCACGAGAGCACGTCGAGCTCGCGCGGCGTCAGAGCGGTCTCCTGTCGGCGCGCCCGGCTGCGCGGGAGCCAGGACTGGCCCCGCGAGACCGCGTCGACGGCCAGAGAGAGTGCGTCCTCCACGTCGGCCCGCAGGACGAATCCCGCGGCGCCGGCGGCAAGTGCGACACCGAGGCTGTCTCCGCCGTCGTGCGGCGCGACGACGAGCAACGGCGCGTCGACCCCGGCGGCTCGGAGCTCGCCGATCCAGGCATCGATCCTGCGTCCTCCGAGTGCGAGGTCGCCGATCACGACGTCCGGGGGCCGGAGCGGGCCGGACCGAACCGCATCCGAGGGTGAGCGGGCGAGTGAGGCGCGCGCGAGCCCGGTCTCCTCGAGGAGTCGCGCGATCCCGTGGCCGACCAGCGGGTCGTCGTGGCAGACGAGAACCGATGTGGGCGCGATCTCGTCGGGTTGGGCGAGTGCGAGTGACAGCCCTCCCCGCAACGGTTCCACGAGTGCACACGCCTCGGCGGCCGCTGACCCTGTCGAATCGAAATGCAGGTTCAGGGCTCCGTGGCGCCCCTTCTCGTGTCGCAGAGGCAGCGACGCGCCGGAGCGGAAACCGTGCTCGCGGACGATCCGGTCGAGCGGTCGAGAGAAGCCCCGCCGCTGATCGAAGTCGGGAGAAACGAACACCTTTCCGTCGGCGGCGCTCCGATGGTGGGTCGACGTTCCGAGCGGGAAACGCGTCCCCGGCCCCAGCAGCACCTCGCCGCGCGCCTCGATGATCTCGAACGCGTCATCGTCCAGGTCGATCTCGGAGATCGAGACCCGTGCCGCCCCGACCGCCTCGAGAATCACGTCGACCACCTCGGCGAGGCTCGGCTCGCCGTCCGTGAGCATCGCCTCGATCTCGCGGATCATCTGGGGCTGCGCCACGGCTGGACGGTACCACCACCGGTCACTCGTCCGGAACCGTGCACCGGCAACCCGTAGGGGAGATGGCGCAGCCTCTCCCGGAACGAGCACGGCGACAACGTACCTCAGGGGAAAACAGGCGCAACGCTGTCGGGCACCGGACTAGCGGGAGTGTCGCTCGGCCGCGAGCGCGACCTCCTCGTCGGTCGGCCCGCCGTGTTCGAGTGCCCGAAACGCGATCAGCACCGCCCGCGGGTCGCGGGCGTGGCGCTGCGCCGCGAGGGTGAGCGGCTCGCGGACGGCTCCGCCACAGTGGGCACACGGCCAGTACAGCCGCGACATCAGTTTCGCCGCTTCACCGTCCGGGTACATGCGGAGGATCTCGAGGATCGTCGTCGAGCCGCGGATCTCCCGGCGAACGGAGTCGTCGTCAGCGACTCCGTTCGCGGGGAGAAACCCCGGCAGCGCCGTCCGCGAGGTCATACCACCTACAACCCTGCGTGGGCCAGCAGGCTCGGCTCGGCGCTCGCCATCCGGATCGCGTTCCGCGGGAGCTGGTATCGCGCGTACGGTAGGACAGCGATTTTCGCATCGGGCCCGTGTCGCTCCATCGCGGCCGCGAATGCCTCGTCCAGCGACGTTGTCGCATCGAGCCCGATGTCGGCTGCCATCTCCAGGTTCTCCTCGAGCGTCACGACCGTGAGGTGCTTGCGCGTCATCACCTCGTAGATCGGCACCCAGATGCAGCCGGCCCACATCTGGATCTCGCGCTTGTGGATGTCGTGCAGCACGCGCTGGTAATTCTCCGAGGTCGGCGGCATGTAGGGCTTCATCAGGTCCATGAGCGCGAAGCCGGGGAAGTCACCGATCGCCGTCGAGACCCCGGGCGACGGGCTCGTGTAGATGATCGTGCCGCCGTCCTTGAGGACGAGGTCGGCCGACATGCAGCCCCAGCCCGTGTGGAAGAACAGGTGGTCGGTGGGAGCGAAGACGCCGCAGATGACGATGTCCGCCAGGCCCTGCTCCTCGACCCAGCTGTCGTACGCGTAGATCGCGTTGAAGCGGCGAATCGCCTCGCGGTGCGCCTCGGGGTGCGAGCCGAAGATGCAGTCGATCACGCGACCGTGCGTGTCGAGGATCACGTTCATCGTGCAGTCGAGCCCACACATGGTGGCGACCTCGTCGATGTCAGAGCGCATCGGTCCTGCGTAGGCGCCGTAGTGCGTCTGCGGCGAGGTAACGAATGCGCAGTGGTTCGACTCGACCGTCGCGTCGGAGACGACACCCGGCAGGATCAGCTTCCCACCGCCGCCCGCGCCCCAGTGGTTCGCCTGCGCCTGGCCGATCGTGATCTTCAGATCGCTCGAGGCGACCTCCGTGTGGAGCCAGACGGGCGTGCCGCCGGACGAGACACCCACGAACGTGTAGGCGTCCGGGTTCTGCGGATCGTTCTGGTGGAACGCCCAGCCGTTCGCCTCCATCCGGGCGAGGTTCGCAGGGCCGATCTTCTGCTCCATGTCCGCCTCGGACATGGGAAAGACCTTGCCGTTCGCGCACACGACGCGGACATCGCTAACTCCGGCTGCCTCGATAGCGTCGAATACAGGAGGCAGCAACTTCGAGGAAGGGGTGGGTCGAAACTGGTTGTCGATGATCACTGCGATGCTCGTCCTGCCGGAGAGGAGCGCGGAGAAGGTCGGCCCGTCGAACGGCTCGGCGAGCGCGCGACGTGCAGCCTCGGTCGAGTCGCCCACCGGGGCGGGCTCGTCGGGATACACGGCTGCGACGAGATTCGCCGCGGGGATGTCGAGCGTGAGCGTGTCCCGGTGCTTCTTCGACTCGTCGTCGGTCGCACCGATCGCGAGGGGATCCATCGACTCGTACGGGATCACGGCGTGGTAGGTGTCGCTCATCTGCCCTCCAGAAGTGTCATGGCGTCAACATCGAGGCTAAGCGTTACGGGTGGCGCGGGTCAAGCAATCATTGATCTCGAAGCGATCCGCCGCCTCGTCCTTATAGACGAGGCGGTGTCAGGGCGGCGTCAGAAAGAATCGATTATCGCTCGTTCCATGTTGTGTCCGGCACGTTTCATTGTTAGGTTCGTCTTCGCGTGAACGACAAAGTCGCTCAATTCGATGTCCGGCGAAGGGCGCCCCAGGCAGTCGTCGGCCTCCTCGTGGGGTTTGTGCTGCTCTACGTGATCGTCCTTGCGAAGCCTGTGGACGAATTCGGTTCGGGTGGTTGGCGATCGACCAACTCCGGCTCCGCGATCGACAACCCCGGGGCCTTGGTCTATACCTTGCTCGACGCGATCACCTTCGCCGGACTCCTCTTCATCGTCGCGAGCGGCTTCTCGCTCATCTTCGGCCTCATGCGCACCGTCAACATGGCGCACGGCTCCCTCTACCTCCTCGGCGGCTACATCGCGTACGAGATCCAGCAGAGGATGACGGGAAAGGGTTTCTCCGTCCAGCCGGCTGACGTCAACACGTGGGAATGGGTCGTCCCTCTCCTCGGCGCAATGGGGGTCATTGCGCTCTTCGGGGTCCTGATCCAGCAGCTGTTCCTGCGTTGGAACCAGGGCCAGGACCTCCGACAGGCGCTGATCACGATCGCGATTTCGGTGATCGTCGCCGATCAGGTGATCGCGCATTTCCCGCGCAGCGTTCCCGAGGGCTCGAAGCCATTCGGAGGGAACGCGGTGAGCCTCGGCTGGCCTGGCTGGACGAACCGCCTCGTCGATCTCCACGTGTGGGACACCAGTTACTCGCTGGGACGGCTGGTCATGCTCGCGCTCGGCGTGTCCGTCGGGATCGGGCTCTGGCTCTGGCTCTACCGGACAAGGACAGGAATGGTCATCCGCGCCGGGGTCGACGACCCGCAGATGACCTCCGCGATCGGCATCAACATCCAGGTCTTCTTCGCGGTCGCGTTCGCCGTTGGTGCAGCGTTGGTCGCTCTCGGCGCGACGGTCGGTACCTCGCAGGGCAACATCTCGCAGGGCCAGGACGGGGTCTGGCTGCTGTATTCGCTCGTCGTCGTGATCATCGGCGGTTTGGGCTCGCTGCTCGGCGCCGTCGCCGGGTCACTGCTCTTCGGCCTCGTCACCGCGTTCTCCGTCACGTACCTGCCGGTTGCAGGCAGCGATTGCTGCACGCAGTACTCGCCGGTACTCACGTTCGTGCTCATGGCCGTCGTCCTCGCTTTCAGGCCACAGGGGCTCTTCGGGAGAGCGGGATGACCCTTTCCTCCACGAAGGCTCTCGTCGAGCGGACTATCGGCGTCGGCGTGCTCGTGCTCGCCTTGCTGGCACCCGTCCTCGTCTCCGACTTCTGGCTCGACACGGTTCTCACCCAGACATTCATCCTCGGTATCGGGGCCGCGAGCCTCGTGTTTCTCTCCGCCTACGGTGGGATGATCTCTCTGGCGCAGGCGGGTCTGATGGGCATCGCCGGATATGCGCTCGGGAACATGGTTACCCAGAATGTGCCGGGCGGTGAGACCAAGGGGCTCTTGCTCGGGTGGAATCCGTCGCTCGCCGTCGTCCTCGCGATCCTGCTGACGGTAGGTCTCGGGTTCATCTTCGGCGCCGTCGCCTCACGGAGCTTCGGGATCTACTTCCTGATGCTCACTCTCACGTACTCGGTGATCGCGTACCTGTTCGTCAGCCAGGTGACGCAGGTCGGCGGGTTCTCACCGATCGCCGGCGTCGACGAATACACCCCGGGATTCATCGGAGACGTCGTCAACGACCGGCAGCGGCTGTACTACGTTGCGCTCGGCGTTGCCATCGTCATCTACGGGTTGATCCGCTACCTCGTGCGGACACCTTTCGGGATATCGCTGCAGGGGATTCGCGACGAGCCTTCGCGTATGGCGTCACTCGGCTACAACGTCGCGCTGCATCGAACCCTCGCCTTCGGCATCGGCGCGTTCGTGGCGGCGATCGGTGGAGTCCTCTTTGCCTGGTGGTCGGGTCAGCTCTCGCCGTCGAACATCGGCCTGGCAGCGACGATCGAGTTGCTCGTGATCGCGGTGATCGGAGGGCTCGGCCGGATCGAAGGCGCCTGGCTCGGCGCGTTTGCGTACATCGTGATCAACAACGAGGTGACGAACAGGATTCCGTCCGACGGACTGCCGGTGATCGGCGGTACCTTCAACACGGTGATCGGCATCGTCTTTCTTGCGATCGTGATCGCATCCCCCGACGGTCTCGTCGGGATCTGGGACCGAATCTGGGATCTCGCGCGTTCGCGAGAGCCCAAGCAGCCCGCGGCCGAGGCGAGCGCGGCAGGGTGAGTAGGAGGCGGGGAAGGAGGTCGGAGTCGACTCGATGAACGTCTGCAAGGGAGTTCGAGGGAATACGTTTTCCGTACATCCAACGAAGGAGGAACTACAATGAAACGACGACAGGGGTGGGCAATCCGCCTCCTCGTCTCGGTCGGGGTGATCGCGGTTGGAATTGCCGCGATCGCGTCCGTATCGATGGCGTCGTCAGCGGCGACGGGCACTGTCCGCGTCGCGGTCATGAGCGACTGCAAGGGAGCGTTCGGTTTCGCGCAAGAGCTTGGAATCGGTGGTGCCCAGACCGCGTTCGCACAGTTCGCGAAGGGCAAGGTCAGGAACAAGAAGAAGCCGTCGGCGGGCATGACGGGCATCACGGCCGGTGGCAAGAACGTCAACATCGTCGGCTACGGCTGCGGTGACGACACTCCGGCGACCGCCCTCAAGGAGGTCCGCCGCCTCATGCAGCAGCTGAAGGCCGACGTCCTTGTCGGGCCGCTCTCGGGTGACGAGGCTGTTGCCATCGCCAACTGGGTCAAGCCGCGGCCGACGAAGACGGTCATCATCGGCACCGCCGGGTCGCAGGATCCGACGCTGCAGATCGCGCCGAAGAACCTGTTCCGTTACCACGGGGACGGCGCACAGTGGAACGCAGGTATCGGCGAGATCGTCTACAAGAAGCTCGGCTGGCGCAATGCCGCGATCATCATGGACGACTACTCGTTCGGGTGGACGTCGGGGGCAGGCATCATCGCCGACTTCTGCGCAATCGGCGGCAAGATCACGAAGCGTGTGTTCCCGCCGCTGAACACGACCGACTACTCGTCGTACATCCGCCAGCTGCCCAAGCCGGGCGATGTGGACGGCTACTTCTGGGTCGTCGGCGGTACCGGCACAGGCCCGGCGCTGAAGGCGTTCGAGCAGGCCTACGGCCCGATCGACGCGAAGCAGCACTCCGGCAACCTGTTCCTCTGGTTCCTGACCGGGAAGGACGATGTCGCCCCGCGCATGATCGGCGCGTACGTCGGCGGCTTCGGGACGGCGCCCGGGTTGAAGGGCGTCACGGCCGTGAACCAGTACCGGGCTTTCGTCGCGAAGACCTACCCGGGGCTGCCCTCGGACGACGGGTTCTTCTACAACTACTACCAGGGCGCGCGCGCCCTGATCGAGGGCCTGAACCAGTCCAATGGTGAAGTGGGTGTCAGGCTGCAAGCCAATCTGCCGCGGTCGATCTTTGCCCCGTTCGAGCTCTCCGACAACGGCAAGGTCAAGCTCGACTCGAACCGCCAGGCGGTCCAGGATCAGTGGCCCGTCCAGATCATCAAGGGCAAGGACGGTGGCCCGGCGATCACCCTCACCGGGTACGTCCCGAACGTCGATCAGACGTTCGGCGGCCTGTTCACGAAGAACAGCCCTGCGCCAGGCCGCACGCAGCCTGCGTGTGTGAAGAAGAAGCTGCCGTGGCAGGGCAAGATCCGTGTGGTCAAGGACGGCATCGTCACGAAGCAGATCCTCAAGTAAGACAGTGACCGGTGCAGCATCATCCGCTGTTCACGCCGGCCCGATCCTCCGCTTGCGGGGGGTCGGCCGGCGTTTCGGCGGCCTGCTCGCCGTGAGTGACGTCGATCTCGACGTCGCTCAGGGTGAGCGTCGCGCCGTGCTCGGCCCGAACGGCGCCGGCAAGACGACGCTGTTCAACGTCATCTGCGGCGACATGCCTCCGTCCGGCGGCACGATCGAACTCTTCGGCGAGAACGTCACGGGGCGACCCCCGAGGGCGAGAGTGAAGCTCGGTCTCGCCCGCACCTACCAGCAGTCGCGGCTGTTCCTCGACCTGACGGTCGAGGACAGCATCTACCTCGCCATCGTCGGGGTCGAAGGGGGGCGTCTGCGACCGATCCGTCGGCCGGGCCTCGACCGCGAAATGCGGGAACGTGCGAGGGCAGCCGCCGGCCGCGTGGCGATCGACGCCAAGCTCGGGGAGCGTGTCGGTGACCTCTCGCACGGCGAGCATCGCCAGGTCGCGATCGCGATGGCGCTCGCCGCCAACCCCAGGGTGCTGATGCTCGACGAGCCCGCCTCGGGACTGTCCCGCGGTGAGCGCGGGCTCCTCACCGACCTGTTGCTCTCGCTCGACCGGTCGATCACTCTCGTCCTCATCGAGCACGACATGGACATCGCGCTGACCGTCGCCGACAGCGTGACGATGATGCACGACGGCCGTGTCATCGTCGAGGGGACACCCGACGAGATCCGCGCCAACGAGATGGTTCACGATCTGTACCTCGGGCGCGGGCACCATCATGAGTGAACAGCAGCAGGTCGCGATGCCTCCCCCCGTGGCGGAGACGGAGGCGCTGCTGGAGGTCGAGAACGTGAACGCCTTCTACGGGAAGGCACGTGCACTCGAGGATGTGAGCTTCCGGATGGCGCACGAGTCCGTCTCGATCGTGGGACGGAACGGAATGGGCAAGACGACGCTGTGCAACGCGATCATGGGCATCTCTCCTCCATCCGTAACCGGCTCGATTCGCTTTGCGGGCGAAGAGATCGTCGGCGCCCATTCGTACCGGATCGCGAGGGACGGGATCGGCTACGTCCCGCAGGGGCGGCGTCTCTTTCCTTCGCTCACCGTCGACGAGCATCTGAGAATCGCGTCCCGGGGCGCGGCGACGGACGGCGGAAGTGATTGGACGAGGGAGCGGGTCTATGACCTCTTCCCCCGACTTGCGGAGCGGAAGCGCAACGGTGGCGCGCAACTCTCGGGCGGCGAGCAGCAAATGGTCGCTATCGGCCGTGCGCTCGTCACGAACCCGCGCTTGCTCATCATGGACGAGCCGTCCGAGGGGTTGGCCCCTGCGATCATCGAGACCATGGTCGAGACGTTCCAGCGACTCGAGAGCGAGGGGCTCGCGATCCTCCTGATCGAGCAGAACCTCGGCGTTGCGACCGCACTCGCAACGCGCCAGCTGATCATGGTCGCCGGAAGCATTGCGACCGAAACCACCGCTGATGTGCTCTCCGGCGATCCGGAGCTGCAGCGTCGCTACCTCGGCGTGGAGCCGCTCGCCAAGTAGGCTAGCCAAGCTTTGACCTCCTGCGAACCATCGTGATCATCAGATCCTCCCTCGCCGCCGGCGCGATCGGCTTCCTGCTGCTCCTCGCCGGGTGCGGCGGCTCCAGCTCGCCCGGCAACGCGATCGCCTTCGTCAGCTCGCAGGACGGCGACTACGCGATCTACGGGATGAACGTGGACGGAACGAACCAGGGGCGCCTGACCGACGAGCGCGGCGATCTCTCGACCCGAGAGGGTATCCAGTTCCAGACCGAACCGACGTGGTCGCCAGACGGCACCAGGATCGCCTTCGCGAGCGCCCGGGAGGGGTCGTTCGATATCTACGTCATGAACAGTGACGGCACGGGAACGAAGCGGCTGACTTCGCTGAAAGAGAACGACCAGCACCCGACCTGGTCGCCGGACGGGAGTCGCATCGCGTTCACCCGGTTCAGCGATGTCGACCACCTCTACGTGATGAACGCCGACGGAACCGGTGCCCGTCGTCTCACCGACGACGACCTCACGGCCGAGGCAGAGCCCGCCTGGTCGCCGGACGGCCGCTGGATCGCGTATTCGCACCGGGCGTCGGGGAGCGACCTCCGCGAGATCTGGGTCGTGCGTCCGGACGGTTCGGGTCGGCGCAGCGTGACGAAACTCGACGCCAAGAGCTACACACCGACGTGGGCCCCGGACTCGAAACGTCTCGCCTTTTCGTCCAACAGCGGCGGGGCCCTCTACGACATCTACACGGTCAGCGTCGACGGGAAGAATGTGCGGAGGGTCGTGACTTCGACAACCGACGCCTTCGAGCCGGCGTGGTCGCCCGACGGAACCGACATCGCGTTCTCGCGTGACGGTGCGATCGTGGTCACGACGCTCGCCGGCGTCGAGCAGCAGTTCACGAACCCTGAAGACAACGACTCGAGCCCGGCGTGGAACCCGACGCAGGCTGGAGACAAGGAGGGAAGCTGATGCCCACCGTCGTGCTCGTGGGAACGCTCGACACGAAGGGCGAGGAATACGCATTCCTCGCCGATCGGATCCGGGAGCAGGGGGTCGATGTCGTCCTCGTCGATGCCGGCATTATCGGGGATCCGTTGGCAACTCCCGATGTGACGCGGGAGGAGGTCGCGGCCGCGGTCGGCGAAGACGTTCAGGCGCTCGCAGACGCGGGCGATCGTGGCGCGGCGGTCGAGACGATGGCGCGTGGTGCGGCCGAGATCGTCAAGCGACTGCATGCCGAAGGGAGGCTCGATGCGATCGGCGGCCTCGGTGGATCGGGTGGCTCCTCGATCGCGACGTATGCCATGCGTCAGCTGCCGATCGGCGTACCCAAGCTGATGGTCTCCACTGTCGCGTCGGGAGACACGAGCCCCTATGTCGGCTCTGTGGATGTGACGATGATGTACTCCGTCGTCGACATCGCCGGGGTGAACAGCATCTCGGCGAAGATCATGACGAACGCGGCTGCCGCGCTCGCGGGGATGGCGAAGGCGACGGTGCCGTCGCTCGGCGAGGAGAAGCCGCTGATCACTGCGTCGATGTTTGGCGTCACGACGGCCGCCGTCACGACGGCACGCGAAAGGCTCGAGGAGCTCGGCTACGAGGTGCTCGTCTTCCACCAGACCGGCGCGGGCGGCGGCTCGATGGAGGCGCTGATCGAGGCCGGATTCATCACGGGTTCGCTCGATGTGACGACAACGGAGTTCTGTGATCTCGTCGCAGGGGGCGTCCTTCAGGCGGTGCCCGACCGTCTCGAGTCCGCCGGCCGCCGCGGGATCCCTCAGGTTGTCTCGCTGGGCGCCCTCGACATGGTCAACTTCGGCCCGGTGGAGACCGTGCCGAAGCGGTACCGCGACCGGAACCTCTACGTCCACAACCCCACCATCACGCTGATGCGGACGACGCCCGACGAGTGCCGCGAGATCGGCCGGATCATCGCCGGGAAGCTCAACGCGGCGACCGGGCCGACCGAGCTCTTCATGCCGTTGCGTGGCGTGTCGGCGATCGCCACCGAGGGCCAGGTCTTCTTCGACGCCGAGGCGGATGCCGCGCTGTTCGACACGGTTCGAGAGCTGATCGATACGTCAAAGGTCGTTCTGCACGAGATCGACGCCGACGTGAACGACCCTGCATTTGCACTTGCGATGGCGAACCGGCTCCACGAGCTGATCGAGGCGGCGGCATGACGAGGGCGGAGGCACTCTCGAAGCTGCGCGCCCAGATCGCGGCCGGCAGCCCGATCATCGGCGCTGGTGCCGGTACCGGGCTCTCGGCGAAGCTGGCGGAGGCGGGCGGCGCCGATCTGATCATCATCTACAACTCCGGCCGCTTCCGGATGGGTGGCCGCGGCTCGCTGTCGGGCCTCATGCCCTACGGCGATGCGAACGAGATCGTCGTCGACATGGCGCGCGAAGTGCTCCCGATCGTCAAGAGCACACCCGTGCTTGCGGGAATCTGCGGCACCGACCCGTTTCGCCTGATGCCGGTGTACATCGCCGAGCTGAAGCGGATGGGCTTCAGCGGAATCCAGAACTTCCCAACGGTCGGTCTGATCGATGGCACCTTCCGGGTCAACCTGGAGGAGACCGGAATGGGGTACGGGCTCGAGGTCGATGCGATCCGGATTGCCCAGGAGCTCGATCTTCTCACCGCGCCCTACGTCTTCAACGACGACGATGCGGTGGCGATGGCCGAGGCGGGCGCCGACGTGCTTGTCCCGCACATGGGCCTGACCACCGGAGGTTCGATCGGAGCCGACACCGCGAAGACGCTCGACGACTGCGTACCGCTGATCCAGGGGATGCACGACGCGGCAAAGCGCGTCAATCCCGACGTGATCGTGCTGTGCCACGGCGGGCCGATCGCCGAGCCGGATGATGCCGCCTACATTCTCGCGCGCACGGAGGGTGTCGTCGGCTTCTTCGGCGCGTCGTCGATGGAGCGCCTGCCGACCGAGGTTGCGATGACCGAAAACATGAGGCGGTTCAAATCATTGCGATTTGACCGGGCTTGACCGCTTCGCGGCAACCCCGGTCAAACCGCTGATAGATAGATAAACACGAGGCAGAGGAGCAGGATCTATGGCAGAAGGATTCAAGCCGGCAAGTTCACTCACGCGCGACGACCACGACTGGGGCGTGTTCGCCCAGATCAGCGGACCGCGTGACGGCCTCTCGGGGATCGTCGCGATCGAGGCGACGTTCCTCGCGGGCAAGTGTCACGACTTCCATCGCCATCCCGGTCAGGAGGAGGTCATCTACGTGATCGAGGGCACGATCGAGCAGTGGCTCGGGGAGGAGAAGCAGATGCTCTCGGCCGGTGACTCGGTCGTGATCCCGGCGTCCGCGGTGCACGCGACGTTCAACGACGGCGACGCGCCCGCGAAGATCCTTGCGATTCTGTCCTCGTCGGTCGGTGAGGACGGCTACGGCGTGGAGGACGTTGCGGGCGACGAGCCCTGGGCGTCGTTGCGCTGATGCTTGCTGTTCAGGTACACGAGGGTGGTGAGCTGCGCCACGAGACGGTGGCGGATCCCGTCGCGGCGCCGGGGGAGGTTGTCGTCGAGCTGCGGGCGGCTGCGCTCAATCGCAGAGATCTGCTCGTCGCGGGGGGCACCTACCCGTTCCCGCTTCCCCTGATTCCGGGTTCCGACGGTGCCGGCGTGCGACGTGACACGGGCGAGGAGGTCGTGATCTATCCTGCGCTCGACTGGGGCTTGCGCGAGGAGTCGTTCGGCCCGGACTTCCAGGTCCTCGGCGGCCCGCGGAACGGCACCTATGCCGAGCTCGTTGCGGTGCCCGAGGCCAACGTGTTCGCGAAGCCGGCGCGGCTTTCGTGGGAGGAGGCAGCGGCGTTCCCCCTTGCCGCGCTGACCGCGTACCGCGCGCTCTTCTCCCGCGGTGGGCTTCGAGGCGGCGAGACGGTGCTCGTGCTCGGCGCAGGAAGCGGCGTCTCGACCTTCGCCGTGCAACTTGCGGCCCAGGCCGGGGCGCGCGTTCTCGTCACGTCGTCCTCTGCCGACAAGATCGAGAAGTCGGTTGCGCTCGGTGCCGAAGGTGGCGTCAACTACGCGACGGACGACTGGGTTGCCGCGGTGAAGGAGCTCGGCGGCGCCGATCTCGTCGTCGACTCGATCGGCTCCACCTGGCCGCAGTCGCTCGACTGCCTGCGCCCGGGAGGGCGTGTCGTCGTCTTCGGCGCCACGGGCGGTACCGAGGCAACGCTGCCGGTGCGGCCCTTCTACTTCGGCCAGTGGTCGTTGCTCGGGACGATGATGGGCAGCCCGGCGGACTTCGCGGGGCTCCTCGGAGCACTCGAATCGGGCACGTGGCGACCGGTGATCGACTCCGTTTCGCCGCTTGCCGAGGCCGCGCGTGCGGTTGAAACGATGGCGAGTGGGCAGCATTTCGGCAAACTGGTGCTCTCGTGCAGCTGAGCACAACAGAGTGGGGGGATCCGACCGGGCAGCCGGTCATCTGCCTGCACGGCGTTACAGGCCACGGGCGCCGCTTTCGCCGGCTTGCCGAGGAGCGCCTCCAGCGTTATCGCGTGATCGGTGTCGACTACCGTGGCCATGGCCGTTCGGGCTGGGAGCCGCCGTGGAGCGTCGAGCAGCACGTTGCCGATCTCCTCGAGACGACCGATGCCCTCGGGATCTCGGAGGCGGCGTGGATCGGGCACAGCTTTGGTGGCAAGCTCGTTGCCGAGGTCGCCGCGCGTCAGCCCGATCGCGTCGTCTGTGCAGTCCTGCTCGATCCTGCAATGCAGCTCGATCCTGCCGTCTCCGGCGAGCGGGCCGAGCTGACCCGTGCCGACGCCTCGTTTGCGAGTGCGGACGAGGCGATCGAGGCACGGCTGAGCGACGGCTCCGTGTTCACGACACCGCGGGAGACGCTCGAGGAGGAGGCGCGCGAGCATCTCGTCGAGAGCCCGGACGGCCGCTTCCGCTGGCAATACGCACCGGCGGCTGTGATCGTTGCCTGGAGCGAGATGGCGTCGTCGACGCCGCCGTGGCCGCGCTGCCCGACGCTCGTCGTCTGTGGCGAGCGCTCGTGGATACCTGTCGCGGTACCGGCGCGCAACGGCCAGCTCACACGGGTTGACGTCCCGGGCGGCCACAGTGTTCTCTGGGACGACTTCGATGCGACGGCCGACGCGATCGTGCAGTTCCTGAGCTGAGCTTGCGTCTCGCGCGTGAGCACGCTGGCGCATGCGAGAGGTCGGCCTGCCCGGTGCCTGTGCTATCGGGGCTAGCCCTCACCCGTGTGACTGTTCAGGTCGTCGGGAGCCAGGGTCGGCGGTCGCCGAGGGCGGTGAGGACGTCGATCGTGGGTTGGCCGTTCTTGCGGGCGGTGCTGAGGTAGGCGCGGAGGGCGAGGAACTGTTCGGCTCCGCTGATGGTGCGCCAGCAGCCGCTGATCTTCTGTTGCAGCTTGATCATCCGGATGTCGCGTTCGGCGAGGTTGTTGTCGAACGGGACGCGGAAGTCGTGAGCGAAGCGGAGGACGTCTTCGCGGTCGCGGTCAAGGCGGGCGAGCAGGTTGCGGGCCGGCGTCTGGCGGATCACGCCGCGTTTGCCGGTTGGGATCGTGGCGGGCGGGTCGCGCTGGTTGCCCTCGGCGATGATCTTCGCGTAGGCGGCGCGGTAGCGAGCCAGCGCTTCGGCGTTCAAACACTCCTGGCCGGCCGCTCGCGCATCGGTGACCGTGGTATGCAGGTCGCGGAGCAGTCGGTCGATGCGGATCGCCCAGGCGATCTTGGGGTCGTTGGGGTCGGGCTCGATGATCCCGAGCAGCTCGCGGAGGTGATGGACGTTGCACAAGGCGTGCTGGGCGTTGCTGTAGCGGCGGTAGGGCTTGAAGCCGTCATGGACGGCGACACCAGTGAAGTTGGGCAGCACGCCGGCGTGGTCGAGGCCGTCGAAGCCTCGCTTGTCGTGCAGCGAGTAGAACGTCAGCCGGTCGGTGCTGGCCGAAAACAGCCATCGCAGCCGGCCCTCGGCGCGGGCGCCGGTCTCGTCGAAGTGCGCGACCGGCGCCGCAGCGATCCGAGCGTGCACCTCGTCGAGAAACGGCTGTAGGTCAGCGGCGCCCTGGGCCATGAACGACGCCAGCGTGCCGGTCGAGACGGGTTGGCCCAGCCAGTCGCTCAGCAGCTGCGCCGCGCGGCCGTAGGGCAGATGCTGGTAGGCGACGAGATAGAGGCCCAGCGCCCGCACTCTCGGCCCGTACTGCGCCGGTGCGATCAGCGCCGCCGGAAACGCGGCGGTCGTCTCATGCCCGCAGCCGCAGCGCCGCCTCCAGGCGCGATGCTCGACCGTCGAGAGCCGGATCTCGGGCAGATCGAACACCTGCCGCGCCTGATGAGCAACGGCGATCGCGTCGTCGAGACTGCCACCGCAGCCGCCACAGACCCCCGGCAGGTGATCGACGACCTCGTCAGGCGCCGCCACCTGGGCCAGATGTGCGCCGCCGTGACCCGGCTGCCCACCCGGCTTGCGCCCCGACGGACGCCGCAAACTCTTCACTGTAGGCTTGGCCAGACCATCCGACGACGGCGGCCGCGACGAGTTACG
>Ga0163153_10004772_pt1 | contig 16677 bp, 14 predicted proteins | sample OliLakLV19MP6IB1_FD_148629 | JGI IMG/M metagenome (GOLD analysis project Ga0163153, IMG submission 148629) | Freshwater microbial mat bacterial communities from Lake Vanda, McMurdo Dry Valleys, Antarctica - Oligotrophic Lake LV.19.MP6.IB-1 | ecosystem: Environmental > Aquatic > Freshwater >... | reverse complement strand
AGACATTGCTGAGCGCTATAGCTTTAGCGGCGAAGGGCCATTGGTGCGTGTCTGGCCGCGCGGCCAAGCTAGCGTTGGCGTCCCACATCATGCCCTGTCACAGAGCTTTGCTGACGGCGCGCTACAACTCACTGGTTATGACCTGGTGTGGTTGGCAGAGGCCGGCGGACCGACATTGCGCGTTGCGTTCTATTGGCGACCAACGACGGCTATGACCCAGGTTTACAAACTTTCCCTACGCTTGTTGGCTGGCGATCAGGTCGTCATGCAAGAAGATCGCTACCCCTTGCGCCTAGCGGCACTAACGACCAGTTGGCTGCCGGGCGAGACGATTCGCGATGTCCACTATCTCAAGCCGCCCATTGCAGCCAGCGCACAAACGACGCAACTACGGGTCATTTTGTATGATGAAGCCACTGTGGCCGAGGCGGGTATGGTCGATCTGCCTACGCTTCCTTGACAATTGTTCGATTATGCTCTGTTTATGCAGTCTTTGCATCGACTTCGCCAGTAATGACGATTTGCTTTAGCTCGATCAATTTTGTCATATCATCCAAAGCGTGCCATAATTTACAATCGCAATAGACCTGTTGATTAAACGACGCCCGTCTGAAGGCGCATTTATTGATAACCCTGTGCTCTGTTTGGCTTCCGATCTGACCCTGGTGGGACGATCGGAAGCCAAACAATCGCAGCCAATATGAAGGAGTCTGGAATGAACGTGCGAATTTTTGCTTCGACCTTGATTATGAGCCTATTGATGATCGGTCTCATCAGCAGTTGTACACTGCCGCTGCCGGGTGCGACCGTGCCCCAAAACGGCGAAAGCGGTGGAGCGCAAGCAACCCAGGCAAACAGTGTGACCGATGCCGCCATGACCGAAGGCGGCGCGATGGCAACCGTCGCCACCCGTTCGCTACGGGTGCGTCAAGACCCCGACGAAGCCAGCGAGGTTGTCGCGGGCATTGCCGCCGGTGAAACCTATCGCGTTATTGGCCTCAGTACCGACGGGCAGTGGATCCAACTGGCGATTGAAAATACACCAAATGGCGCCGGTTGGGTGTCCGCCAACTTTGTTACAGTCGAAGGCGATATTACGGATCTAACGAGTGGGCCGACGGCCAGCACAGCTACGACCACGACTGCTACTACAACGAAAAGCACGACAACTGCAAGCATTACAACCACAGCGGTGACGCTGGTGCCGACGCCACAACCGGGCTTTGCGCTTGTCCGCACGGATGGCATTCGCCTACGTGTGCGCGGCGAGCCAACCACCGATGCCCCCATTGTCGGTTATGCCTATGATGGCGAAACCTATCAAGTGGTTGCAACTAGTGGTGATGGTCTCTGGGTCCAGATTCCACCGGCCACTGGTGATAATACCGACAATCCAGATGGCGGTTGGGTGGCCGCTGAATTTCTCCTCATCAACCAATAAATTATAGGGACAGAGGCTTGTGGGTACATCCACAAGCCTCTGTCCCTATAATTTTATGCTAACTGTGAATGATTTTGCCACTACCGACCCTCTCCACACTGTCAGCTATTCGACGCCAACGACTGGTTGTCGCCGCGCTGCATGGCCTGACATTGCTTCTCTTGGAACTCCACCTCTACGTCTATACCCTGCCGCCAACCCCAACACCCTTGCCCGATGCTGAAGATGCCGAAGCCGCCTGGTGGGGCTTGTGGCCGGTCACCTACATACCACCCTGGATAGTCGTAATTGCCAGCCTCTTGCTTGTTGGTTGGATCATTTGGTGGTGGGGTAAAGAATTAGGAATACAGCGAATTAGGAATTATGAATTAGGAATTAGGAATTACGCAACACGCAACACGCATCACGCATCACGCCCGGGGCAATTAGCAATTTTCGTAGTCATTGCATTGCTTTTGTTGCTTAGTTTCTATCTTTTCCCCATTGTACACACGCGGTGGGGGGATGCTTATCTGCTTGCCAAAGCCATTGCCTGGCCTGATCCTGCGTTGCGGCTCACCCATTCTTGGCAAGCGCCGCTGGATCTCTTTTTGCACAGTCAACTTTGGTTACAGTTGCATTCCGGGTTTGGTTGGGAAGATGCTATGCCTGTCTACCGGTTGCTTAGCCCGCTGGCAGGGTTACTCTATCTTATGGCAGCGATTGGGTTGGCGCGTGATCGCCGGTTGGCACCAGGGTGGCTAACTTTTGGGTTGTTGACAAGTCTCGGCGTCCTTCAACTCTTTTTTGGCTATGTTGAAAATTACAGCTTTGCCGCAGCCGGTGTGTTGATCTATCTTGGGCTTGGGCTGCGAACATTGGACGGGCGGACGCCACTCTGGATCACCGCCAGTACGCTTGCCCTAACCCACGCCCTCCATCCCAGCACCATCATTTTAGCGCCCAGCCTGCTCTACTGTGGCTGGCATTGGCTGCAAGATAGCGCTAGATTGCCGTCGATCAATCGAAACAAGTTGCGGCTGCGTAACGTCTTAGTAGGCGTGGCATCGGTTGTGCTACCAATGGTGGTTGTAGGGCTGGCCGTGGTTGGCTTGATGGAAGCCGGTGGTCATGGAATCACAGCGCTGATGAGCACAGATCGACCTGGTGGTGGTGACGCCCGACTTTTTGTCCCCCTCTGGGCAACCACGACACGCTGGGAACACTACACCTTGTTTAGCTGGCTTCACCTGCGCGATTTTCTCAATGAGCAATTGCTAGTCGCCCCCGTCGTGCTGCCAGCTTTGGTCATTACTTTTGTTATCGTAGCGATTGAAAAAATAAGCGAACAACGTTCTAGAGCGATTGTAGAAAGCCGTGACCAAGATACACCCCCCAATAATCTAAAATCTAAAATCCAAAATCCAAAATTGCTTTTCTTGTTTCTCGCCACGCTCTGCTACCTGCTCTTTGTCTGGGTGTGGAATCCCGACTATGGCGGTCAGCGCGATTGGGATCTCTTTAGCTTGGCGGCCATCCCGGCAACGCTCTTACTAGCCGCCATCTTGCCAAGTCGATTTGCGGATCAACGCTACTTGCAAGCCGGAACAATTCCATTGCTTATGCTACAATGGCTGCATCTAGTAACATGGCTCTACCAGAATACGTTACCGTGGGAATGGCCATCGTGAGTTTGGGAAAGTAGATAGGTAGACAGGTAGATGGGTAAATCGGTAGATAAAAAATAGGTCTGTGTATATGGGTTTACCTATCTACCGATTTACCCATCTACCTGTCTACCTCTTCAGTGATTGGATGATTTTATGTATGAATTACAAACCGCTCCCCGACCACAAGTGCGCCAGAAACAAGGTGGCGGCTTTAACCGCGGGATGACGATGGGATCTTTGACGTTTCTGATTGCAGCGCTGTTGGCCGTTGCCGGGCTGCTGATTGCCTACGCCACCGTAGCCAGCGCGTTGCCTGGGCCTGAAGAATTAGAAACTAGGACCAGTACATTTCAGAGTGTACTCATTCTGGATCGTGAAGGTAATCTCCTCAACGAAGCCTTTAATCTCGACGAGGGCAAACGCACTTATGTCACGGTGAACGAGATGTCACCCTACTTGCGCCAGGGAACGATTGCCACCGAAGATGCCAATTTCTACCAGCACAGGGGCATCGATTTTTTTGCGTTGGCGCGGGCGCTCTATTATGCCGTGCGCGAAGGGGACGTAGTTTCTGGCGCTTCGACGATTCCCCAGCAGTTGGTCAAGATGCTCTTTTTGTCGTCAGAAAGGTCAATGACGCGCAAGATCAAAGAAGCGGTCCTTTCCGCCGAGATCAGCCGCCAATACCCCAAAGATAAAATTTTAGAGATCTATCTCAACGAATTGAACTATGGCAATCTGGCTTATGGGGCAGAAGCCGCGGCAGAAACCTATTTCAACAAAGATGTATTGAATTTGACGTTGGCGGAAGCGGCACTCTTGGCAGGTTTACCCCAGGCCCCGGCTTACTATGACCCTTATGCCAACCCGGATCGAGCGAAAGAGCGACAGGCCGTGGTGCTGTCGCTCATGGTGGAATCCGGCTTTGTATCCAAAGACGAAGCGGATCGAGCTTGGCTTGAGCCATTAGTCTATACGCCGGTCAATTATGACCTTAAAGCGCCTCATTTTACCCTGTTTGTGCGCCAACAGATCGAGGCGTTGCTGGGGGCTGAACCACTTTTTCAGAGTGGGCTTAGTGTCACCACTTCGCTTGATCCGCGTCTCCAGGCCGAGGCCGAGCGGATTGTGCGCGAACAGGTGGCACAGGTAGCCGATCACAATGTCTCGAATGGGGCGTTGGTGGCTATGGACCCAACCACCGGCGAAATCAAGGCGTTGGTGGGCAGCGCTGACTTTGACAATGTGGAAATCGACGGTCAGGTCAACATGGCGTTGGCACCGCGTCAGCCAGGCAGCACGATCAAACCGCTTGTCTATCTGACGGCCTTTGAACAGCGCGAGCGCCCCGTTACGGACCGCTGGACAAATGGCACGCTGGTGGCGGACATCAAAGAAGAATTTCCTGACGGGGTGAATCCACCCTATGTGCCCACCAACTATGACAATCGTGAACGTGGCCTGGTGACGGTGCGCACGGCGTTGGCCAACAGTCTCAACATTCCCTCCGTACGCACCATCCAAACCACAGGGTTGCCGGCCTTTCTGGATGTAGCGCGGCGGCTTGGCATTACAACTCTTACCCGACCCGATTATGGCCTCAGCCTTGCACTGGGTGCCGGTGAAATTCCACTGGTGGAGATGACAGGCGCGTTTGCGGTGCTTGCCAACGGCGGTCGCCGGATGCCGCCGGTGACGATCTTAAAGATTGTCAAAAGCACGGGAGAGATTCTTTGTGAACAAGGCACCTCCTCGCCCTGTCAACCGGATGGGAACAGTGGCGAACAGGTGATCAGTGCGGTGGATGCCTTTTTATTGACCGATATCCTGAGCGACAATGATGCGCGGTCACAGGTCTTTGGGCCTAATTCGCTTCTGCGGCTGGATCGACCGGCGGCGGCTAAGACGGGCACAACCAACGACTTTCGCGATGTTTTGACGATGGGGTATACGCCCCAATTAGTCACCGGGGTGTGGGTGGGCAACAGTGATAACAGTGAAATGCTCAACATTTCCGGCATCACCGGTGCGGCACCGATCTGGAACGAGTTTATGCGTGTGGCGCTGGCCGATCAACCGCCACTGGACTTTACTCTACCGCCAGGCGTGCGTCAATTTGAAATTTGCGCTGAAACCGGAACACTGCCCAGTGAAGCTTGCCCAGAACGGCGTACCCGTTGGTTTGCCGAGGATCGTCCGCCTTTGCCGCCGGAAAAGGATCTCTATCAACGGATCAAATTGGATAAATTGACCGGGAAGTTGGCAACCGAGTTCACCCCCGCCGACGCCATCGAAGAGAAGGTCTTCAAAGTTTACCCCGAGCCATATCGCCGGTGGGCCGAGGAGCATGGCATTCCCCAGCCGCCCACCGACCCAAGCGATGTTTATACGGGTGATGCCCAAGTATCAATCAGCGAACCGGTCGAAGGCGAGATCGTCAGTGGCATCATCAAGGTGATGGGCAGCGCCGATGCGCCGGCCTTTGTCAGCCGTGAATTGCAATATGGCATCAGCCATGAGCCGGGCGCTTTCAGCCAGCCGATTAGTGGCCCCTTTGGCGATAAGGTGAACAATAACCTACTGGGTGAGTGGGATACAAGTGGCTTGCAGGATGGACCGCATACGTTGCGTCTCGTGGTGCGCGATCAAGCGGGTGCCGAACGTGACTACCGGGTCCGGCTCTTTGTGACCCATGAAGTGTTACCTCCAACCCTGGAGGCCACGCCAACCTGGACGGCAGAAGTGCCCACGCCGACGACAATCGCATTGCCGACTGATATACCCCCGGTTCTACCCACAGACACGCCGGTGATCGAGGCGCCAACACCAATACCACCGACGCCCGAACCGCCGACACCTGAACTGCCTACACCAGAGCCAACCTGGACACTCCCACCCGTGGAAACCCCAATTGCACCGGTTGAACCGCCACCAGTGGAAGTAACCGCAACCTGGACACCTGAAGCAGGTGGGGCTGGCGCCGGCAATCCTATTACGGAAACGACGCCATTGACGGATACCAACAGTATTACAGAGACAGGAACGGTAACAGGTAGTGCGTTACTTAGTAATTGTCTAAAAATAAGTTCCGCCACACCTGACAGGTTTCCGAAAACCTGTCAGGTGTAAATCGGGAACTTATTTTTAGATGCTCACTTAGTGGGACAACGCAGTGAGAGAGAGAGAGATTGCGTTATGCACAATCTCTCTCTCTCTTTCTCTCATTATTGACATTGTCTAGCTACAGGCAACGATTTCAACATCATCAATAAAGAAATCGGTGGCAGCTTCGGCGTCGGTGCGGGCGACAAATTGGAGTTGAACCGCTTGTCCAGCTAATTTGGGGATGTTCAATGTGCGCTGTTGCCACTGGTTGGACATATTGCGGCTGGATAAATTATCCAGATTTTGGATCAGTTTGCCCTGGCCATCAACCAAGTCAATGGCTAGGTTGTCCTGGTAGCGGCCACTTTCCTGGCTTTGGATCTGCCACCAGAAGGTGATGGTAATGGATTGGGGGTTGGCCGGCAATTTTACGCTTGTGGCCAAGCGATCATGGGCATCGTTGGCGCCAGCCAGATAAGCGGCTTGCTTTCCTGTGTGCATCAGGCGCCCACTGAGCACCGGATAACCGCCACTACTTTTGGTGATCCAGCCGCTGCCGTTCTCCAGACCGCTATCAACAATTAGATTAGTACAGGTAGCGGCCTTGACCGCAGGTTGGTTTGCGATACCCAACAAGGTACTGAGCATTATGGCACAAAGTAATACTCTGGACCGATACGCAGACGAAGTTGGGGAAAACGGGATAGATGGAAATTGTAGCTGAGTTAGGTGTTTCATAGGCTCCTCCTACTTACTGACTGTCACGCATAGAGCAACAGGTATTTTATGGAAAATAGTGATTGGGGTCTTGATGTGAATAAACGATGGAGCTTTCGACCAAATCTTAGATCAGCTTTACGTGTATTGCTGTACGTTTCATTGGTGAATCTACCATTTTAAGCTACCGTAGCCGTCTTGTATGACGACAGTGCTGCACCGTGTAGTTAGACCAAAACCCTACATTTGTCCTACATTTACTAAAAAGCTCTGCGATCAACGAAAAACGGAATTTCCGACGCAAGATCATACTAGAAAATGGAATTACTTTATGTCATCAATACAACTATTTCCTGTTCCTGATTTACCGCTTATCCAGCCTGGAGATCGATTAGCCGCTCTCATTGTCGATGGTCTGGCCCACATTGATGAACAAGTGCAGGCAACGGATATTATTGTGATTGCCCAGAAAGTTGTGAGCAAAGCGGAAGGACGTATCATCCGTCTCGCCGATGTGGAGCCGGACGAAGAGGCCCGTCGTATTGCGGCCATTGTGGATAAAGATCCGCAGGTCGTCAAAGTTATTTTGGATGATAGCCGTGCCGTGATCCGCACGCGGCGCGGTCTACTGGTAACAGAACAACAGGGGGGCTGGATTTGCGCCAATGCTGGGGTGGATCGGAGCAATGTCCCGCCTGGTGCTAATGGCGATGACTATGTAACGTTGCTGCCGGTTGATGCCGATGCCAGTGCAGAGGCGATTCGCCAAGCGTTTATCGAACTGATTGGTGTGGCGCCGGCGATTATTATTACTGACAGTCATGGCCGAGCCTGGCGCATAGGTACGGTGGGGATTAGCATTGGCTGTGCTGGTTTGCCACCGCTTTGGGATCAGCGTGGTCTACACGATTTGTATGGCTACGAATTGATGAGCAGCGAAGAATGCATTGTCGATGAACTGGCCGCGGCGGCCAGTTTGGTGATGGGGCAGAGTAATGAAGGGCAACCAGTTGTGATCGTGCGTGGCTATTCAATCCCAACCGATGCCAAGTCAGCGCCGGCACGCACCCTCCAACGCCCAGCAGCGATGGATGCTTTTCGGTAGGTATCTTGACAAAACAGACCAAATGTTCTAGAATAATTGTGCTGAAGTTCTTCTGTCAAACGAATAGGTGTCCCCATGTATATGGAAATAAATGCCTGGCGCGAAATCCTGGCGCGCACCTTTGAAGGCTTTGTAGAGCAAGATAACGTTAGCCCGCCGTGGTTGATTAACCCCGCCACCCGTCGCCGCCTAAAATTGGATAAGTATTACCCAGAGGCTGGAATTGCCATACGCTTTATTGGGCTTACGGCAAAAGGTCAAGGCCGGCAGAGTGATTGGGAAGTTGTGGAAACCGAAAACCGCGATGAGACACGCAGCGAGTTATGTCGTCAGAATGGCGTCCAATTAGTGTTGATTAATCCCGCCGATGAGGCGCGCAAACAACTTGATCAGTTGTTGCAAGCGCTTACCCGTACTAGTCGTCTTATGGCGCAAAGCCAGAATTCTATGCAACACAAACAGAAGTGGATGCCGGCGTTGCATGATGCCCGTGGGCGCGCCGCTAAGTTACATAGCAATCTCAGCAATAATCCAGACCAGGTGATGGCCACATGGGCCGAGCGTTGGCGTGATCGCGAGGCTGGTATCGTTAATCAATTACAGACTACTGTGCCCGATCCGCCACGACGGAGTAAAAGAAGGGTGCATTATGTAGTTGGTCAGCGGGTTGAGCATGAACGCTTTGGCGCCGGCACCATTACGCAGATGAACGAAGATGGCAACATTTCCATCAGCTTTGATAGCAGCCAAGAACGCACCTTTGCCGTCGAACTAGTGCAAGAGAAGCTAAAGGTGCTAGCTTAGGAATAGGAAGACAAGAAGACAGAAAGACAAGAAGACAACTGTTTTGTCACCTTGTCTTTCTGTCTTTCTGTCTTCCTGTCTTCCTGTCTATCGTTCAAAGGGATCGCTAGCGAATCCTGAACCGCCGCTATAAGTTGAACGGGGCTCGGATTGATGGCTCTCTTGATGCATGCGTAGCAACAGGGCAGCGGTCAAGCGGGTATTTTCTTCTAAGGCAAGCTGCAAATGAATACTCTCGCCGGCAGCGTAGGTTAATAAGAAGTAAATTAGTCCACCAAGCAACAGACCAACACCAGCCAGAATGCCGCCGGCTGAGCCTAACATAGCTAATAATTCCGGTGGTACTACTCCGCCTAATAAACTAGGCAATAGATCAGCGCTCATGCTTGTTAACCCAAAGCCAATCGCTCCGAGAATCGCCAAGATGAGAATAATCCAGGCAATAACTTTTAACATGGTTCCCATGACGCGCAAAACACCGAACCGCTTCGGTACACTCATGATACTCCTCCTGTAGGATAATTAGGCATAATAAACCAATCTACACTCCAAAGTCATTAATAGCTCTAGAGCACCCTTGGATTTTCAAATTATGATTCTACATTGCTGACCGATGCACGAGCTTCTTTGGTATCGCTCTTCGTGTCACTTTTTGTGTTACTCTTAACATCACTCTTAGCATCGCTCTGGGCATTGTTTTCAGTGGTCGAGGTGGGCGTTTCAGTTGACGCTGGTGTTTTATCGGTGGCTTTGTCCTCAGAACCGTTGGCTGAATCTTTGACCGTTTTACTGTCGTTAATATACCATCCACTACCCTTAAAATGGATGGCAGGCCGTCCCATCTGTCGCACAACGTGATTGCTCTTGCATTGTGGACACGGCGGCGTCGATTGTGCCGAAAATGGCAAAATTCGTTCAAATTCATGGCCGCAACTTTGGCACAAAAACTCATAAATCGGCATACCCACTAACTCCCTATTTGGCGCACCAAAAGACCATACAACCTTACTCTTATCAGACAGAATAGAGTATACTAAAGAGTATACTCGTCAACGTAATTCTTGTCGAATTTTGAAGTTGGATGCCACCAATTTACAGCTTATGATGACCTATAAATTTTTAACTCGTCCACTTGATGATGGCGCCTACGAGCCGGAAGGCATCTATTTAAGTGCGCCTATTGCGGGTGAGTGTCGCGCCATTCAATTCTGGGGAGACAATAGTGAACACTATCGTCAATTTCACTATCATGGTGTCCCTCTTAAAGGCCATAACGGCATTGACTTTCGCATCTCACCCAATACCTATGTCTTGGCTGTCGATCCTGGACGGATAACCGAAATTGGCGAAGAACGCGGTGGCATTGGCCACTATATCAAGATCGAACATCGTTGGGGAGAGTCCCTTTATGGTCATATTGATACAATCCTCATCGATGCCGGTCAACACGTTAAGCGTGGCGATCAGATTGCTATGGTTGGCGACAGTGAAATTCTGGCGCAGTCGATAGCGCGTGAAGCTCACTCAACCTATCTCCACTTCGGTATCCGCATCAAGCCCTTTAATCGGTTTGATGGGTGGGGAGGATTTACCGATCCTTTGCCCTATCTAAATCCAGCGACCCTGATTCTTCCCATTGAAAGCACTTTTGACGATGAGGCAATGGTTACACCCCATTCAATGGTGCGGGAACAGGCAACGACGCGCCGGCCTTAATCTCATTATAAGTACATCTAGGATAGATTGGTTGTTTAGTTGTTTAGTCGTTTATCATTTACCTTTTTATAAGTATTTATTTATTTATCGTCATAGTCATAGGGGCTGGGGAATTGGGGATGAACGTAGGCGAAATGTAGTAGTCAACCTAGATATTGTGTCCAAAAAAGTGATAGCCACAAAATATACAGATAGAGAAGGTTGGGATATTGGGGTATCAAACTAATAAGTTTGGGTATAAGTTGGGATATAAGTGGAGAAGTAAATAGCACAAAGAGAGCAATGCCTATATATAGACAGGATGAGGATAGTGTATACTACAGTGGGGATAGAAAGGGAGAAAATTTTAAATCAATTATCCACAGTTATTCTAAGCAAAAGGACACTTATCCTTTAGTTTTCCCCGCGAATCGCTGTCAGTCATTTGTTCTAGTGGAGTTTTGGTAAAAAACCGGCAATTTATCGGAGGAAATAATAATCAGACTCTGCTACAATACCTGGGGCTGGCTCCTCAAGTGATTAAATGAACTCGTATATAAGTAGGATATCTACCTTAGCGGTTTGTGCAGCACGGTTACTATAAATTATTTAATGTTTAGAGCAATGGCAGAAGCAATCATTGTTACACATAAGCCAGGGCAACCTAATTTAATATGTTGGAGATGGGTATGAGTGAACGGATTCGTGTACTAATTGCTGATGATCATCATGTTGTGCGTGGTGGCATTCGGGCATTGTTAGAAATAGAAGATGATATTGATGTGATCGATGAAGCTGCGGATGGGGTTGAGACTGTCTTAAAGACCCGATCATTAAATCCTGATGTTATTTTGATGGATCTCATGATGCCACGCAAAACCGGTATTGAGGCCATTGAAGAGATTAAGCAAGAAGATCCTGACGCGCGTATTCTGGTTTTAACCAGCTATTCGGACGACGAAAAGGTCTTTGCTGCCATTAAAGCCGGCGCTTTGGGCTATCTGTTAAAAGAAACCTCTACCAAAGAGCTGCTTCAAGCGATCCGTGATGTCTATCGGGGTGAATCGTCTTTACATCCTGCTATCGCGCGCAAATTGATCCGTGAGTTGAATCGCCCGTCAAATCTGCCTCCAGCCGATGAACCATTGACGGAACGCGAGATCGAAGTGTTGGTTTTTGTCGCACGTGGCTATTCCAATCAAGATATTGCCAATGCGCTATTTATCAGTGAGCGCACAGTGCGTACGCATGTCAGTAACATCTTGAGTAAATTGCACTTGGCAAATCGCACACAAGCCGCACTCTACGCGCTAAAAGAAGGGTTGACAAACCTGGAAGAGGCGAGCAAGTGGTAGAATTTGCCGATCACTGCATAATATGTCTTAGGTCGGGTTATTATTGGTGCTTCTTTTGTTGGGATCAATATTCATCTTTTCGCAGATGCTTGAAGTTCCTTGACATGTGAAAATGAGAGTGGAAAAAATTATTGCTATACTGAGCAATGCCATAGATGATAAAAATTTACAAGCGTTTACACGGGTAGTGCATTATCATCTATGCGCGATTGCGGTATATGTTGGCACGCATGTGATTGGAGGCGAAACATTGAACCCTCAGCAAACGAACCCTACTTATAGAGATAAACGTACTTCCCCACAAGCTGAAAACGGGGTAAATAGTGCTGTTGCTACTCAGGTGACTGACAAGATCAGCATTTTGGTTGCCGATGATGAAAAAATGATGTTGCAGCTATTGTCTATGTCGCTACAACGATTAGGCTACCACGTGGTTACAGCCGAAAATGGCCTAGAAGCCGTTGAACTGTTTGATCGGAACCATTTCGACCTTGTCTTACTAGACGTACTCATGCCAGGGATGGACGGTTTTGCCGCCTGTGCTGAGATCCGCAAACGATCCGATGTTCCCGTGGTCATGTTGACGGCATTAAGCCGCCCTGATGACATTGTGCGCGGCTTAGAGATCGGCGCCGATAATTACATTGTCAAACCTTTTACATTCAAAGAGGTGGAAGCAAAATTACGCGCCATTCTGCGCCGGACGAACTTCCAAAATAATCAATACGTCTTTCAAATTATTGAACGCGGCGATATCCGGTTGAATAGTGAAGTTCACCAAGTGACGGTCGGCGGTTTAGCGATTGAATTGACCGGCACTGAATTTCAACTCCTTCACTTTCTGATGACTCATGCCGATCAAACGGTTAGCAAGGAAGAGCTTCTGGAAGCTGTTTGGGGCTATGATTCTACTGATGGCTCCAATCTAGTTGAAGTTGCTATTAGCCGTCTACGCAAGAAGATCGAGAAAGATGCCGCGCATCCCGATCGCTTGCTTACCGTGCGTGGAATCGGCTATCGGTTTTCAAGCGCAAAGCCGTTGAAAACCGAAGTCACAATGGCAGCGCATAAGTTACCGGCGCCGCCAACCCCCGCCCCCTATCGCTCGCCCATCGCCATTAACGACGCACTTGACAGCGAGAAAATGATAGTATCCTATTAATCATAACCTGGATGCACGGATAAGGGTTGCTTAGCTTAACAGCTATTATATCAATTTTATCGAAACTCTCTCATCAGCTTTGTGCCTATCTTTGTAGTAGATAGGCACAAAGCTGATTTTGTATTTCATGGATTTCAATCTACGGTCAATAATCTTATTAGATGCTTTTGCTCGCGTGTTAAAATAGGGTGTTAGAATGTCGATCTCATTCGTTTGCACTATGCGAGTGCTGGTATAGCATGACCATTGAGGTGATAATCCGTGTTTAGCCATTGCCAGAACGTTTGCAAATACATACGCTTGCTCAAGCGCTATGCGTATTTCATGGTGGTGATAGCTGCGCTTTGGGTCATAAGCTGCCAACCTGGACAGCTACCGCAGTTTATTCCACCGATGCGAACGCCCGTACTTGTACCGACCTTTACACCCACGGCGTCAGCGGTCGGGGCAACGATTGGACCAGAGTTGGCGGTGATTGATGCGGAGGGCTTAGATGTTGCCGAGCGGAGAGTGATTGATGTCTATGAACGCGTTGCGCCATCGGTTGTTAGCATTACAACCCAAGTGTTGCGCCGCGGTTTCTTCTTTGAAATTCCTCAAGAAGGGGCTGGCTCCGGCTTTATTTTGGATCAGGCTGGGCATGTTTTGACCAACTACCATGTGATCGATGGTGCAGAGGAAATCGATGTCAGCATCAATGACGACTATGTTGTGGCTGCGACCGTTGTGGGGGTTGATCCGCGCAATGATATTGCTGTGTTAAAGGTGGAGGCACCCGCTGAAATTTTGGTTCCGGTTGAATTAGGCACATCGGCGGCGTTAAAAGTGGGTCAGCGCGCGATTGCCATTGGCAACCCTTTTGGTCAATTTGGCCGCACCCTAACGATTGGTGTGATTAGCGCCCTTGACCGCACGATAGAGGGATCAGATAGTCGTACCATTACAGGCATTATCCAAACTGATGCTGCGATTAACCGGGGCAATTCCGGTGGACCCCTCTTAGACTCAAGCGGTCGGGTGATTGGCATCAACACCGCCATCTTTAGCCCCACCGGCACCAGTGTTGGTGTTGGCTTTGCCGTACCCGTGGACACCTTAAAACGCTTATTGCCCGATCTACTGGCCTTAGGGCGCTATCGCCACCCCTGGTTGGGTGTACGTTATGCCTATGAATTGAAAGCCGCGCTTGCCACGTCCCTTGATCTGTCAACAACTCAGGGGCTACTGATTGTGCAGTTGTATCAAGACAGCCCTTTGGAACAGGCCGGCGTGCGTGGCGCCCAGCAAGAAACTGTGGTTGGCAATCAGCAGGTATATGTCGGGGGAGATATTTTGACGGCGATTGATGGCAATGTGGTTGAAACCCTGGACGGCATGGAAACCTTGTTGGAGGATAATTATACCGTGGGTGACCAGGTGACTGTCACCGTGATGCGCGATGGACAACAAATTGACCTGACCGTCGAATTGGTTGAGGAGTCGAATTAAAAAAATGCGATTCACCGCGCCCACGCCAATCAGCGCCGTGCGAATTTCGCGCATTAGGCGGCATCCTTTGGTTGCTGGGCATGGTCTTTGACCAGGTTGGCAAAGCGGGCAAACAGCAGATCGGCATCATGCGGCCCTGGGCTTGCCTCTGGGTGGTATTGGACACAAAATGTGGGACGATCATTTAGGCGTAGACCCTCAACCGTGCCATCGTTGAGATTGCGGTGGGTCACCTCCACGTACTCCGGCAAGCCATCTACATCCACCGCATAATTATGATTTTGCGCCGTGATTTGCACATTGGTCGAATCAACATCGCTCACGGGTTGATTACCTCCGTGGTGTCCAAATTTCAATTTATAGGTTTGCCCGCCCAACGCCAGCCCAATGATTTGATGACCCAGGCAGATGCCAAAAGTTGGAATTTTTGTTTCTAATAATTCGCGCACGGCCTGAGCGGCATAAGGTACACCGGCCGGATCGCCTGGCCCATTGCTCAGAAAGATGCCATCCGGCTGGAGCGCCAGCACTTCTATGGCTGGGGTGGTGGCCGGGACAACGGTAACACGTAGCCCGTGGCTGGTCAACCGGCGTAAAATATTATGTTTGATGCCAAAATCATAGGCCACCACCAGCGGCGCGCGCGTTGCTTCTGCGCTGCTTGGCGGTTCTGCGACTTTGCCCGATGGCACCGGCGTCCACTCCACCTTGGTGCCATCGATCCAGTTATAGGTCTCTTGGCAGGTAACTTCGCGCACAAGATCACGTCCATCCAACCCTTCCCAGGCGCGCGCCATGTGCAGCAATTCTGCTGCTGTATGAGTGCCGTCGGTGCAGAGCGCGGCTTGCAACACGCCTTTGTCGCGCAACCGGCGGGTCAACGCACGGGTATCGACTTCGCTGATACCGGGAATGCCATAGCGCTCTAGATAGCTGTGAAGCGTTTCATTAGCGCGCCAATTAGAGACAACTGGGCTAACTTCGCGCACAATCAAAGCCGTGATCTGAGGCCGATCACTTTCTGTATCTTCGGCATTGATCCCTGTATTGCCTACATGCGTCACCGTCATACAGACCATCTGACCGCGGTAGGATGGGTCTGTGATCACCTCTTGATAGCCCGTCAGGCTTGTATTGAAAACGACTTCACCAACAACCGTGGCGGCCGCGCCAAAGGCTGTCCCTTCATAGATTGTTCCATCTTGTAGGACCAGAATGGCCTTGGCTCTACTATAAATGCTATAGGTGCTATGGGTACTCATTTATCCCTCGGTTCAAGTTGCTCGTAGCGATAGGCCAAGCGCAATGGTTGCCATTCGCCCCATTTAAGTAGATGATTCCAGCCGGCGCTGCGCGCTGCGGCTTGTTCATCGGCGTTTTCCGGCTGTTTGGCCAAATTCATTAATACCGCCACTTCATCACAGCGGTGAAACTTGGGACAGTAGATACACGCTTGCCATACCTTGGGGCTGATAGTCCAGCGATCAACCAGTTCAAAACCCAACCGTTCAAAGAAATTCGGACGTAACGTTAGCGCACAGGCTTGACTATAGCCACGGACACGCGCTTCTTGCACAAGCTCAGTGACAAGCAGGCTGCCAAGCCCTTTGCCATGCTGACTTTCATGCACAGCAACTGAGCGAAGCTCGACAAGCTTATCATTTAACGGTACCAAAGCACCACACCCAACGATGGTTTCTGGAATAATTTCTGTGCTACTTGGGTCACCTTGTTCAACCGCGACAAGCCAGTCGGCCAGCGTCTTTTGCACACTTTCTGCTGTGCGCGGTAACATGATATTTTGCGCAGCAAAGCGATTGACCAGTTCAACAATCGCCTGAATATCTTGTTCTTGTGCGGAACGAATCGCAATTTCCATCTTGCCTATCCTCTTTGATGAATGGGGCTGTATGTACAGCCGTCAACCATGACGATCAAACGGTAAAGAACGAAACCACTTAAAAAATACGCGTCGCGTCCGCCTTTGCGCGTAATGGGGTTGAAGCGCTGTTGTGAGCAACCCCATTACCGGACTGGTGGGGTGCGACCAAAGTATAAGTTGGGCCATCATGTCACCTGTTTCCTACCCTGATTGATCAGGTTGTTTGTGCCTTCTGAACGTTCGACTGGCCTGTTTAGCGCCTATTTAGCGCGAT
>Ga0163153_10004770_pt1 | contig 16681 bp, 14 predicted proteins | sample OliLakLV19MP6IB1_FD_148629 | JGI IMG/M metagenome (GOLD analysis project Ga0163153, IMG submission 148629) | Freshwater microbial mat bacterial communities from Lake Vanda, McMurdo Dry Valleys, Antarctica - Oligotrophic Lake LV.19.MP6.IB-1 | ecosystem: Environmental > Aquatic > Freshwater >... | reverse complement strand
GCAGAATTACGCTCCATTCGGTATCATTCAAGTCGGTCGAGTAGGTCTTGCGGTTTATTTGATCCATAAACCTGAGGCTACTCGGCCGATTTTATTTAGTCAACCTGCCTCTTTGAAGACAGTCTCTAAAAGAACCGCCCAACCAGACGCGTCTGGTTGGGCGGTTCGGGAAAAGGGGTGGCCCTTCGGCAGCAGCAATTTCGGTGAACTTCTCGCCCGATTTCACCTGCTTCTGCACCCAGGTTACTGGGCCAGGCTCAGCGCGCCGTCATGCTGGAGTCAACACCGCTTAATTTTGGTTGCTGCCCGCTCGCACTGGGCCTCAGCAGCGCCATGCCGCCGAGGCCCAGTGCCCAACGATCTGCCGCTCCGGCGACCTAGCGGTCGATGATCGGCAGGTAATACACCCGCAGCGCCGCGATCACAATGCGGCCATACCCGGCCAGTTGGTTGTAGCGCGGGTCACTGGCCAGCACCGTCGGCAGGTCACCGCCCACGCCGCTGGTCACCGGCAGGCTCTGCAAGTACAACCGCCAAGCCTCCTCATAGAAGATCAACGTGTCGTCCAGCTTGCGCAGATTGAGCTGGTTAACATTGGCGGCCAGGGTTGGGTAGTTATCGCCACCATCGGCCGTGAAGCTGTTGGTCACCAGCGACACCGTGGGCGCCCCCGGCGCCACCACGCCGGCCACCACGATGGCGGTGCCATCGGCCAGGGTCAAGCTCCACACGCGATTGTTAACCGACGCGCTCAGGTTCAGCGTTACCGTGATCCCCGACACCTGCAAGAACTGGCCGCCCGCGCCCGGCAGCCCGGAGGCTGAACGCTCAAAGATGGTCTTGAGATCAATGGGGGTCACATCGGTGACGACTGTCAGGTAGTTCTCAAACGGCAGCACGTTGATTGTGTCGAGCCGCGAGATCAGCCCCGGCGTCACGCCGGTGGTCGGCAGAATGTTGCCCGCGTTCTGGCGGATGCCGCCGCCGTTCTGAACGCCGATGACCGGGTTGGCCGAGCTGCGGGCCGGCAGCCCGTTAGTCGCGGCCAGTTGGTCGTACATATACACGAAGGCGTCGGCGATCAGGTTGCCGGCGTTGGCCTCGTGCCCCCGGACACTGTTGCGGCTTACGTCGAGCAGTACTTCGCTGCGGGCCACCGGTGTCGCGGCCAGGTCGTTCAGGCAGGCTTGCACGGGCGCATCTACGCTCGCCACCATGCCGGCCTCTTGCGTAACAGCATCGGCCAGGCCCAGGGCGGTGGCAGTCGCGCTGGTGGGGATCACTCGGCGCGAGTAACTGGTCTCGGTGATCACGCGCGTCACCTCGCCCTGCCCGTCGAACTCCACATCCAGCCGGCCCATGTACTTGTAGTTGCCGGCCGTCGTCACCACGTAGACCGTGCGGCTGGTCGCATCGGTGACTTGCACTGGGTAAGCGCCGGCCGAGGTCTGCGCTTCGCCCGGCAGCAGTTGCGTTTGCGTGGGCACAGCGCTGCTCAACAGCAGCTCGTCGCCGCCGCCCGCCACGGCGATGTCCACCCCCGTCAGCAGCGGGATGAGCGCCTTATCGTTATTCACGTCCTGCAGATGGCTGACCAGGATGATCTTCTGCACCCCAAAGGTGTTTATCAGCCGGTCAATCTCGGCCTGCACCACGGCGGCCGTGCTGGTCAAGTCGGCCGTCACCGTGACGTTGCGCGGCGACGAGATAGTCGGCAGCGTCCAGGTGGTGGCGCCTACAATGCCGAAACGCTGGCCGGTGGCCGTGTCGGTCAGGATCAGCGCGCGGCCGATCACGCGGCCGTCGGTGATGTTCGGATGAACCAGCCCGTCAGAGTCGAGGTAGCCGGCGTAAGCCGCCTCGCCGCCGAAGCCCAGGTTGGCGCTCAGGAACGGCTGCGTGGGCGTCACACCGATGCTGCTGGTGAAAGCCAGGATGAAGCGCAGCAAGAAATCGGGCGTGTAATCAAACTCGTGATTGCCGAAGATGTGCGCGTCGTACGCGATCTGGCGCTGGGCAATGGCGTCGTAGACCGGGGTGGTGGCGGTGACCGGCAGGCTGCACACCAGCGTGGCGCTGGCCAGGAACGAGTCGCCCGCATAGACATTCACCACCGCGTTGCCGGCCCCATGCGCTTGATCGATATTGTTGTCCACCAACGTCTTGTAGGCCGACACGCCGCCGATGTTGAGGTTGACGGTGGTCGTGTTCGGATAGCCCGTGCCCGGCGCCACCGGGTAGTTGATCGGCAATAGCGACGACTCGCCGTCGTTATTGTGCAGCAGCGTCAGCGTGCCGGCGCCGTCGGGGTCGGTCAGGCTGATCTCATAGAACGTGACCGTGCCGCTGATCTCGTTGGCCACGGCCACCAGCGCCTTGCCGGTGGGGCTATCACTGGCCGAGATGAAGATGATGCCCTCCGGCCCCAGGTCGCCGCCGGCTGCGGCCGATTCGCTCTGCGCGAAGTCGCGCCGGTTGACATAGGTGACGTAGACCGGGTTGAGCGGGTCGGTCACATCGTAGACCATGATGCCGCCCACGCGCTCTAACCCCACAAAGGCATAGGTGCGCCCGCCGATGACGCCGGTGGTGGCCGCTTCTGGCTCGGGGCCTTTGTCGTCGCTGCGGTTGTCAAAACTAGTGTTGTCATCGTGAGTGGCGTTGAAGGCCGTGGTGCCGTAGATCGCGGCCGTAGCCTGCTCCAAATGGTCGCCGCTATCGAACACCATCGTCGGTGTGGTCGGCCCCGTCACATTCCAAATCGAGAACGACCGCGCGCCGAAGACGTAAATCTCGTCATAGTCGCCGTCGAGGTCGGTGTCGCCCGCGAAGCGAGTGGCGTTCAGCCGGCCCAGTTGGGCGTTCGTCTTCAGCGTGGTTGAGTTGGGGAACGTGGCGTCGAGCTGGTACGCGCCGTTGCCGACGCGTAGCGCCTCTATCCAGCCCGTGTATTCGCGGGCATCGCCCTCATTGGCGGTCACCAAATACCACTGACCACCGACGCTGTAACTGGCGATGGCGTCGGGCATATACATGCCCCAGACCGGGTCGTTGCCGATGTTAATGGCCGGCCCATCTTGATCGCTGCCGTCGAAGCCATTGCCGGCCAGGCTCATGTCCTTGAAACCCAGCGGCACCAGGCGCTCGATGGTCAAGGTGTCGAGGTCCAGCACCGCCATGGCATTGTTTTCTTGCAGCGACACCCAGGCGGTCGAGCCATCGGGCGCCACCGCGATGTATTCTGGCTCGATGTTCTCCGCCACCGTGTGCGAGAACGGCCGCGTAAAGCGCACCTCCGCGTTGTCGGGCAGGGCCGTGATCTCGCCGTTGCGCGGCTGGCTGGTGTTGAAGTCGGTAAAACTGATGTGCGTGGTCACCGGGCTGTTCACGCCGGCGCTGATATCCACCACCGTGATCGAGCCTTCGGGGTCGAGGGCGTAGTTGCTGCTGGGCTCTCCCTCATTGGCCACCAGCACGCGCGTGCCGTCGGGCGTAAACGTGAGCATGTCGGGCAGCGCCCCCGCCGTCACCTGGTTGAGGAAGTTACCGCTGCGATCGAAGAACACGACCGAGCCAGCGTTGGTCTTGGTAATCGGTTCGACCGCTAGCGCCACCAGGCCATTGTAGACATCCACGCTGTTGGCTGCCGCGCCGTAGGTCGGTGAGATGACGATGCTGGTCAGCTTGACGGGGTTGACCGGGTTCGCGATGCTGACGATATCAACCGTGCCGCTGAACGGGTTTACGACATAGACCGTCTGGCTGACCGGGTCATGGGCGACGATCTCCGCCGTGCTGAGGGCGCCGATGCGAATGCCGGTGGAATAAGTGCCCAGGACACTGAGCGTCAAGGTCTGGGTGGCGGTAATGCTAAGGGTCGTTGTGGCTTGGGGGGCGCTCGGGGCCAGCGCCCCCAACGCGATGCTTGGAACAGACTCCGCCGCAGCTGCGGGCAGCGTGGGTGCCGGGGCGAAACCGGCCAGTAAGGCAACTAATAGCGAGACGTGCAGAATGAGTTTCTGGCGCATGGAGTCTCCGAACTGCGAGGAGTGAGTGATAGCCGCGGCGCAGTGCTAACCAGCCATCGAGTTGTTATCGTCATCAATGATAGGGGGGCTTATTAAACGCGGGCTAAACGGGCGTTCAAATGCCGTTAACCATTCGCTGAGGTCACCGCAGGGCGCAGAGCGCCGATGCAGTTCCATTGGAAGCGTGTTGGCGATTGTGCCGCGCCGCCGGTTGACCAGTGGCAGTCCGGCCCCCTGCCTCTAGTTGGCAGGCGCGCCTCGAGCGGCGCGCTTCAGGCTGGTTCGGACCCGGAAGCGCTGCCAGCGCTCACCAGCTGCAAGTTGGCTGCGATGGCCAGGGCACTGTAACCGGATGGCCAATGCAAGCCGCGGAGGCGCACCAGGCCGCCCGCCTCAATCCGGATAACCTCGCAGATGCCGGCTTGGTAGGCGGCGCGGATCACGACCCGGTCTCCTCGTTGAAATGTCGCGCGCGCTGATAGGGACGTTTCGATCCGCATGCGGTTCATCGGTACCTCGTTTAGAAGAATCACCTACCTCCGAGCGTATTCCCTTGTGGTCAAACCGGCCTTATCAACACCTCCCATGTAGATTAAATTGAACCCAATCTGGTCACCTGCTTGCCGTGGCCCGCTTGGACGTATCCCGTGTACGGCTCCCTCAAGTCTGATTAATCTCAATCTGGCTTGGCCTTAATCAGGCCTGGCTATGCTGGTGCGTCAAAGGAGTGACGGAACCTCAATGGAATTCTTCTTTCGCCGCAGTTACCGGGGTGGGGTCAAGGCAGTCGTATTTGATTGGGCCGGCACGACCGTTGACTATGGCTGCCTGGCGCCGGCGGCCGTCTTCATTGATGTGTTTGCCTTGCGCGGCATTGATGTCACCCTTGAGCAGGCGCGCGGGCCGATGGGGCTGATGAAGCGCGACCATATCCGCCTGATCACCGCAATGCCCGCCGTCGCTGCGCAATGGCAGGCCGTGTTTGGCCGCCCCTGCGACCTGGCCGATATCGAAGCCTTATACGTCGATTTCATCCCCCGTCAGCTCGCGATTCTGGCTGATTTTGCTCAGCCGATACCGGGCGCAGTTCAGGCTGTAAACGCCTTGCGCGCGCGCGGGGTAAAGACCGGCTCGACCACGGGCTATAACCAGGCCATGATGGAAGTCTTGGCGCCCGAGGCGCAAAAACGAGGCTTCGCGCCGGACGCCTGGGTCAGTTCGTCGGAGGTGCCGGCCGGCCGGCCAGCGCCCTGGATGATTTTCCAAAACGCCCAGCGGCTGGGCACGTATCCCCTCGAAGCCATTGTCAAGGTCGGCGACACGGTGCCCGACATAGATGAAGGGCTCAACGCCGGAGTTTGGACCGTGGGCGTGACGCTCACCGGCAACGAAGTCGGCCTGGCTGAGGCCGAGGTGCAGGCCCTGTCGCCCGTCGACCATGACGCGCGCGAGCATGTAGCGCGGCAGCGGCTGGCGCGGGCCGGCGCACACTACGTCGTGGCGGGCGTGTGGGAGCTTGAAGCCGTCATCGACGCGATCAATGCGCGTTTAGCGCAGGGCGAGCGACCCTAAGGCCGCGTATGAAATTGGTTCGTAAGTCTCCATTAACTCACGCTTAACTTGTGCTTTGCACCAGATTGACCTGGGCCGCGTACGCTGACGTAGCGCAGCCAGGAACGGTGACACGCCGCTCGGCCGACCTGCCAGCGCAACCCGCAGTCCCTTTTTATCGCGAACACAATTAAGGAGAAGCACATATGGATCACCGCAAGTCCGGCTCTTTGCTGCTGTGGAAGGCCATGTCGGGCGCGCTCGCCGGCGCGTTGCTATTGGCCGCCTGCGCGCCGGCCGCCGGCCAACCGACGGCCGTGCCCAATCAGCCGACCGCCAACCCCGCCACGGATTTCAACACGGTTAAGTCGGCCGTCGAAGCCGGCGGCATGGATGCGCTGGTGGCGGCCGCCCAGGCCGAGGGCGAGCTGAATGTCATCACCCTACCGCGCGACTGGTGCAACTACGGCGAGATGATGAACACCTTCTCGGCCAAGTACAACATCAAGGTCAACTCGCTCAACCCCGATGGCGGCTCGGCCGACGAGATCGAAGCGATCAAGGCCAATATGGAAAACAAAGGCCCGCAGGCGCCCGATGTGATTGACATTGGCCCCGCCTACGGCCCGCTCGCCAAAAGCGAAGGTCTCGTCGCGCCGTACAAGGTCGCCACCTGGGACACCATCCAGGGCGACAAAGACCCCGACGGTTACTACGTGATCGACTATCAAGGCGTGATGGTGTTCGAGGTGAACACCGACGTCGTCACCAACGTGCCGCAGGACTGGGCCGATTTGCTCAAGCCCGACTATGCCGGCCAGATCGCACTCGCCGGCGACCCGCGCTCTTCGAACCAGGCGGCGCAGTCCGTCTACGCGGCGGCGCTGGCTACCGGCGGCACGCTCGACAACGTGCAGCCTGGCCTCGACTTCTTCAGTCAGTTGACCCAGGCCGGCAATCTGCTGCCCCTCATCGCCAGCAGCGGCACCATCGCCAAGGGTGAGACGCCCATTACCTTCCAGTGGAACTACCTGGCGCTGGCCAACAAAGACAGCTTCGCCGGCAACCCCAATATCGAGATCATCTACCCCAAATCCGTGAACTGGGGCGGCTACTACCTGCAGGGCATCAGCGCCTACGCGCCGCACCCGGCCGCTGCCCGCCTGTGGCAAGAGTATCTGTACTCCGATGAAGGTCACCTGATCTGGATGGAGGGCTACTGCACGCCTGCTCGCCTGGTCGATATGGTCGGCCGCGGGGTTGTGCCGGCCGATCTGCTGGCCAAGCTGCCCGATCCCGAAGTGATTGCGAGCGCGGTCTTCCCCACCCCCGCCCAGTTGGATGCGGCCCGCGCCGCCATCAAAGAACAGTGGGATACCGTCGTCGGCCTGAACATTGAAGGTAACTAACCTAGTCTTCCTCCTCCTCAGAGCGTGGCCCGGCCGTTTGTGGCCGGGCCACGCTCACGCTTATCATGGCCCCCCTCCCCTCAACACCTGCTGCGTCGATTGTACCGGCCACCCGCCGCCGGCAATTCTCCTGGGATTGGTTAGGCGTGGTGCCCTTCTTTGTCTTCATTGCCTTCTTCTTGCTGCTGCCGGCCACGGTGCTGCTGACCGGCAGCTTTCAAGATGGCGAGGGCCAGTTCACCCTGGCTAATCTCGCCAGCCTGTTCGACCCCTACATCCTAAAAGCCTATTCCATCAGCTTGCAGGTCAGCATCACCACCTCGCTGCTGGGCGGCTTGCTCGGGTTCCTGGTGGCCTATGCCATCACTGTGGGCGGGGCGCCGGGTTGGATGCGCGGCATCCTGACGACCTTCTCCGGCCTAGCTGCTAACTTTGGCGGCGTGCCGCTGGCCTTTGCCTTCATTGCCACGGTCGGGCGGACAGGCTTCCTCACCGCGCTGCTCAAGACGGTCAACATCGACCTATACGGCACGGGGTTCACTCTGTATAGCTTTTGGGGCTTGACCCTGACCTATCTCTATTTCGAGTTCCCGCTGATGGTGCTGGTGATGACGCCGGCGCTGACGGGCCTGCGTCACGAGTGGCGCGAAGCCTGCGAGAATTTGGGGGCCAGCCCCTGGCAATATTGGCGCTATGTGGCCTTGCCGATCCTGTGGCCGTCGCTGCTGGGCGCGATGATCTTGCTCTTCGGCAGCGCCTTTGGCGCCTACGCCACGGCCCAAGCCCTCACCGGCGGCAGCCTGCTGTTAGTGACGATCCTCATCGGCCAGCAAATTCGGGGTGACGTGCTCGGCAACGCCAACTTAGGCTACGCCCTGGCCCTGGGCATGGTGGTCATCATGGCCCTATGCCTTACCGGCTACACCGTGCTGTACCAGCGCACCACGCGCTGGCTCAAATGACCAACGGCCGCCGCGCGACGTTCTGGGCGTGGCTGTGGGGTCTCGTGGGCCTGCTGTACTTCTTCGTGCCCCTCTACGGCACGCTCGACTTTTCGCTGCGCGCCAAGCGCGGCGAAATCAGCCTGCTGGCCTATCAGAATGTCTTTGGCGATCCGCAGTTCCTGGCGAGCTTCGCCTATTCGGCGCGCATGGCCCTGCTGACCATCCTGATCAGCATCCTCCTGGTAGTGCCGACCGCCTACTGGCTGCATCTGAAATTGCCCAAGCTGCGCCCAGTGGTCGAGTTGATCACCTTGCTGCCCTTTATCATCCCCGTGATCGTGTACGTGTTTGGCCTGATCCGCACCTTCAGCCGGCCGCCGTTTCTGCTTACGCAGACCGAATGGACCACCGATCTGCTGCTGGCCAGCGCGTATGTGGTGATTTCGCTGCCCTACATGTACCGCGCGGTCGATACTGGGCTGAACACCCTCGACGTACACACGCTGACCGAGGCTGCCCAGAGCCTGGGCGCCAGTTGGCCGGCGATCATCCTGCGTGTCATCGTGCCAAACTTGCGCGTGGCAATCCTCAGCGGCGCGCTGCTGACCTTCGCCACCGTCATCGGTGAGTTGATCCTGGCCGACTTCTTGGTGCGCCCGGCCCTGGGCCCCTACATGGTGCTCATGGGCCAATCGCGCGCCTACGAACCGGCGGCGCTGGGCCTGTTGAGCTTCGCGCTCACCTGGATTTCAATGGGCCTCATTCAGTTCTTCAGCCGGGGCGGCGCTGCCTTGCACCCCAGCGGCCGGTAATGCCAACCAAGCGAGTGTTGCCATGCCTTTTCTAGAAATCAACAGTGTCAATAAAGTATTTCAAGATATTACGGTGGTTAAGAACTTCAACCTGCACGTGGAGCAGGGCGAGTTCATTTCCTTTCTGGGCCCGAGCGGATGCGGCAAAACGACCACGCTGCGCATAGTGGCCGGGTTCGAGCAGCCCTCTAGCGGCACCGTACGGCTGGCCGGCGCCGACATCACCACTCAGCCGCCCAATCGCCGCAACGTGGGCATGGTCTTTCAATCGTACGCGCTGTTCCCGAACATGACCGTGGCTGATAACGTCGCTTTTGGCCTGACCCTACGCAAAAAGCCCAAAGACCAGATTCAGCGCAGGGTGCGCGAACTGCTCGAGCTCATTCACCTGCCCGACCGCAGTCAGAACTATCCCGCGCAGCTTTCCGGCGGGCAGCAGCAGCGTGTGGCCCTGGCCCGCGCGCTGGCCTTCGAGCCGCAGGTGCTGCTGCTCGACGAGCCGCTCTCGGCCCTCGACGCCAAAATCCGCGATGAACTGCGCGTCGAAATTCGCCGCATTCAACAGCGGGTGGGCATCACGACGATTTACGTGACGCACGACCAGCAAGAAGCCATGGCGCTCTCTGACCGGGTGGTGGTCATGAGCCAAGGCTTGGTCGAGCAGGTGGGCACACCGTTTGAGGTCTACAACTATCCGCAGACGAGCTTCGTGGCCGCCTTTGTCGGCACGCTGAACACCCTGAGCTGCGCCGTGGTCGACGCCGCGCAGGGCACGCTGGCTTGCCAGGGGCAAGTCTTTGAAACCGGCGCGCCGATCGCCCACCCGGCTGGTCATGCGTTGGCCCTGATGCTGCGGCCCGAGGAATTGCGCTACGGGCCTGGCGGCGGGCAAAACCGTCTGGCCGGTGAAGTGCTCGATGTAAGCTTCTTGGGCGCGACGGTGCGGGTGCGCCTCAAGCTGGGCGGCTCAACCTTGACCGCCGACTTGTTCAACGAACGAATGCTGGTTTTGCCGCGCATCGGCGAGACGCACACCTTCTCGTTTCCGCCGCACGCCTGCTGGATCATGCCGCAGCAACCGGCCAATTAAGCCATGCCAGCGCCGACCTGGAAAGACAAAACCCTCTTCACGCCTGGGCCGCTGACCACCAGCCCGACCGTCAAGCAGGCCATGCTGCGCGACCTGGGCTCGCGCGATTTTGAGTTTATCAGCCTGGTGCGCGACATTCGCAGCCGGCTGTTGGCCATGGGTGGGTTCAGCCCGGCCGACTATACCGCCATCCTCATGCCGGGCAGCGGCACCTTCAGCGTGGAGGCGGTCATTGCGTCGACCATGCCGCCGGCAGGCAAACTGCTGGTGCTGGTGAATGGCGCGTACGGGCAGCGCATGGTGCAGATTGCCCAGACGCTCAAAATTCCGGTGAGCGCGTTGACGACGCCCGCGGACAGTGTGCCCGACCTGGAAGCGCTCGCCGCCAACCTGGCCGCCGACCCGGCGCTCAGCATGGTCGCGGTAGTGCATTGCGAGACGACGACCGGCATCATCAATCCCATTGGCGCGCTCGGCCGGCTGGTCAAACAAGCTGGCCGCGCCTACTTTGTCGACGCCATGAGCAGCTTTGGGGCAGTGCCGCTCGACGGCGCCGAACCCGACATCGATTATCTGGTGTCGTCGGCCAACAAGTGCATTGAAGGCGTGCCCGGCTTTGGTTTTGTGCTGGCCCGGCGCGCAGCCCTGGCAGCCACCCAGGGCTATGCGCGCAGTCTGAGCCTAGACCTGTTGGCGCAAGCCGAGAGCCTGGAGGCCACTGGGCAATTTCGCTTTACGCCGCCTACCCATGCGCTGCTGGCCTTTCATCAGGCGTTGGTCGAGCTGGAGGCCGAGGGTGGTGTGGCTGGCCGCGGCGATCGCTACCGCGCGAACTATCAGGTACTGGTGGCGGGCATGCGCGCGGTGGGTTTTCGAGAATATCTCGCGCCCGAACGGCAGGGGTACATCATCACCTCGTTCCGTTACCCGCTGCACCCCAACTTCGTTTTTACCGCCTTCTACCAGCGCCTCAACGACAAAGGCTACGTCATCTACCCCGGCAAGCTCAGCCACGCCGACTGCTTCCGCATCGGCCACATCGGCCACCTGGGACCAAATGACATGCGTGACCTGCTCGCGGCCATCCGTGCGACTCTCGTCGAGATGAATATTGACCTGGCCCCGGCTGACGAAACTGCGTTCACCGAGCCGGGGTTTGCCGCCGGCCAAAATCCACTGGTGGGCCGTTCGATGTGACGGGTATGGCCATTGCCCCGGCGTCTGCAGCTGGATGTGGCGCTCGGCCAGCTTCGATGCGCGTCATATCGATGATTTCGTTTGCGGAACGAAAACAAGGCCCACCGTCCAGCGGGTCTTCAGTTAGCTCGTGTGGTCCACGGTGATGGCGACTGGTCCCTTTTTGAAGCCTTGTTCGACGTACCGGTGCGCGTCCGCCGTTTGTTCCAGCGGAAAGCATCTGTCGACGACCGCCGTTAGCGTGCCCGCCTCGATAAGCGCCTTGATGCGCTGAAGATCGCCGGTCTTTTCGGGCGTCATGGCGCAGATGACTTTCTGGCGTCCGGCGACGGACGTCACCAGCATGTCCGTCAGATGTCTGAGCTTAAAGCTGGCCAAGAGATAGATACCGGCTTGCTTCAGCGAACCGCGACAGCGTGAAAACGAACTCTTGCCCAGGATGTCAAAAATAAGATCATAGGTCTCACCGCTCTGGGTAAAGTCCGTTCGAGTGTAATCAATGACCTGATCCGCGCCTAGGGACTTCACAAATGCCATGCGCGGGGTACTGCAAACCCCCGTTACGTGGGCCCCCAAGTGCGTGGCGAGCTGGACAGCGGCCGAGCCGATTGATCCGGAGGCGCCCAGGATCAAGACTTTCTGTCCCTTCTGGATATTTGCTTTTCGCAGCAAGTTCAAGGCGGTAATGGCGCCATAGGGAACGACGGCGGCCTGCTCAAAGGTCAGATTGTGCGGTTTGAGCGCCACCTCGCCGTCTTCCGGCATGCAGACATACTCGGCATTCGCTCGCATACTTTGGCCGCGATACCCGAATACCTGGTCACCGACCCTAAAGTGGGTTACCTGTGCGCCGACCGCTTCGATTTCCCCCGCCAACTCATTCCCCAGGATGGTGTTTTTTGGTCGCCGGTACCCAAACGCGAGGCGGGCGAGCAGCCAGAAGGGCAGCGGCATGTTGAACTCATGCGGCTTGACATGGCTAAATCGGCGCGCCACCAGGTCGCCATAGTTGACCGAGGTCGCCAAAATTCGGATCAGGATTTCATTGGCCTGGGGAGCCGGCTTTTCGACCTCCTTCAGCTGAAGCACGTCGGGCGGGCCGTATTCAGTGTATACAATCGCTTTCAAGGTACGTTTCCTTATGGGGGCTATGTGTATGATCTATTGCCATAGTACGCAGTGATCGGCGGCGAGTTGCGCTGGCCGGAAGCGCGCTCAGCCGGCGAGGCCCCATGGGGCCTGCGGCGGGCGCTTGTCGCTGCGGAGTTTGTCAGGAAACTGGTGTACGGGCTACACCAGACCTGGTGTACGCTGGCACACCGGCTCGCGCAGGGGCCGGGCGCGCGGCTCAACCGGTTCATCGCCGGGCTTCCCCGCTGTGGCCGGGGGGACTCAGCGGAGTAGGAGCCAGACGAAAACAAACTCTATCAGATTGAGCGCAAAGTGCGCGGCAAAAGCGGCGATGAGGTTGCCGCGCCAGGCGCGCAGGCCGGTAAACAAGCTGCCGGCGACCAGGTCCGTCAGCCCGATGTACCAGAAGCCGCCCGCCCAATGCAGTAGGCCGAAAAAGAGTCCGAGACTGATGAAGGTGGCCGGCCGGCTCAGGCGCCGGCGCAGGGCGGTAAAGGCGTAGCCGCGATACAGGCTCTCCTCGACCAACGGCGCCAGCAGCACGTTGGCGACAAAGAATGGGAGGATGGCCGAGCCGACCGGGGCGAGCGTCTCGCCGGCCGGGACGTAGTCGCCCACCGTGCGCTGGAGCGCGGTCTGCAGCGGCGCGAGGACGAAGAGATAGGGCAGCCCCAAGCCGATGCCGGCCAGCGCGCCGAGCGCGGCTTCGCGCCCGGCGGTTTGGCCGGCGGCCAGCTTCCAGCCGGCGTCGGGCCAGGTCATATGGTCAGCGCGCAGCGCCAGTATGACCAGCGCCAGCATGCCGACCTGGGCGATGACCAGCAGCACCGGCGTAGCCTGCTGAACCCGGGCGGCCATGGCCTCCGCGTCTGTCACTCCATCTGCGCCGAAGTACACCGAGGCGGCCACAATGAGCACGAAGAACAGCACCGGGGGGCAGGGCCAGCACCAGCCACACGATATGGTTGCGCTGGCGGGCCGGGGCAGTAGGCTTGAGTTGCGCCAGCGTGGTCATTGAACTTTCCGTAGCGTGCCTGACTGACGCGGCAAAGCTGGCGCCGGAACCTCGCGCTGGGCCACGGGCTGCGCCGACCGAGTTCGATAGCGGTAGAGGGCCATCCCAATGTAGGCAAATAGGAGCGAGTGTACCAGGCCATCGGTGCCGGGCGAGAGGATCACGCCCAGCCCGCAGGGCAATTGCATCTAAATCCAGAACGCCTGCAATCCAAGAGCGTTTGCGATTCGGCACATTTGAGCTACTTTTCGATCCACACGCCAAACGCCTTGCAAACAAGCGCTATGGAAACCGAGCCAAATTAGATGCAATTGCCCTGGCCCAGCCCGCGGTTGACCTCCGCAAATCCATCCGACAGCAGAGTGAAGCTCAGCGCGTTGGCGACCGTGTGCATGAGCACCCCCGGCCACACCGAGTGGCTCAGGCGCCGCAGCTCGCCATAGGTGATGGCCTGGAGCGGCAGCAGGCTGAACGCGACCAAGATAAACGTCGTCACATTCAGCGTGGTATTGGCCTCCAACACCGCGCGGTCGAGAAAATATAACCAGTAGGGGATATGCCAGCCGGCCCAGATGAGGCCGGTCAACAAATAGTTGACGAACGGGTTGAGCTTGAGCGCCTCGAAGCGCGGCGTGAGATAACCGCGCCAGGCAAACTCCTCAAAGCCGTTCTTGGCCAACGAGGCAGCGAACGCGACACCCGCCAGCGCCAGGAAGGCGCCGAGGCCGCGCGTGGCAAAGCCGGGCAGGGCGGTCGTTCCCAAGCCGGCCCCCAGGCCCAGCGTCAGCCCGACGACGAGCGGAACGCTGAGCAGCGCGGCCAGGTACCACCGCCAGCCGGCTTTCAAATTCAGTTTAATCCCCCAATCTTGCCAGCCATCACCGCCAAACGCGCGCAGCAGCAGCCCGGCCGCCAGGGGGGGCGACCAGCCAGAGCAATATTCCCAATCCTGGCTGTGGGTCTCCGCTGGGGGCCGCCTGGTCCAGGGCCAGGCCCACAAAGCCGGCGCTGAGTGTGACGACGGAAAATATGCTCAGGTTGCGGATGATTTTATTCATTCAACATCTCCAGTCAGGTCGGACAAGTGAGCGGGCGTGTAAGTCTGCGCTTGAAGCCGTTGGATGGCGGCCTGCAGCCATTTGCGCAGGGCGACTTGGGCGGCCAGCCCATATTCAAGCGTGAGCGTAGTCAAGAAAACGGAGCGCCGATCAATCTCAGCGTTCGGCCGCTCACCGATGGTGTTGTAGATGCTGGTGAAGATCGCCAGGTTGTCCGTCACCGTCTGCAATTCGTTTTGCAGAACGTTCACCAACTCGGCGTCGCTCAGTTGTCCACCAAAGAAAACCTGGATCAGCAACGGCTCGCGCCTGTCAGGCCGACGGCGTTTGTCCAGCCTGCCACGCAAATCATGGAATCTTAATTTCCCGCGAATGATTCCATAACCAGCATACGATAGCTTTACCTATTTAGCGCTGTGTCAGTGCGCTGCCGCCGTCGATAGACAACCAGCAATTGCCCCTGGATTTTTCTAGCGCCAAAGGAAAAGTGACTGATGGTGACGCCCACACAACCCGCGCCCAACATTTCAACGGAGGTGGACTTGCTGCACGCCCTCCAACAACTCCGCTCGGAAATTTACCGCAAGGGGTACGCGCAGTTCCTGACCTGGCGCGCGACCATTCGGCAACGCCCGTTTCTCATCGGCGGACTGAACCTGGCCTGTTACCTGGCGCTGCGCCGGCGGGATCTGCGCGAAGTTCAGGCAGCGCTGGCGCCATTGGGCTTATCCTCACTGGGGCGCAGCGAATCGCGGGTCCTGGCCAATCTGGACGCGGTGATTGCAGCGCTCGGTGATATTTGCCGGCTGGCGGACGAACAGCGCCCACAGCGTCCGTCTGAGCGCGCGTTTAACCGGGGCGGGCGGATGTTGGAGCGGAATGCGCGCCGCGTGTTGGGGGCGCCGTCTTCAGAGCGGCGCGTGCATATCATGGTGACGATGCCGACGGAAGCGGCCACCGAGCGCGCGCTGGTGGACGATTTGGTCCGTCGCGGCATGAGTTGGGCGCGCATCAACTGCGCCCATGACAATCCCGAGGTATGGCAAGCCATGATCAGCAATGTGCGCGCTGCGGCGCACACACAGGGACGTCCGTGCCGCGTGCTCATAGATCTGGGCGGCCCCAAGGCGCGAACAGGGGAGGTGCGGGCGACCAAACACCACAAACGATTGAGGGTCGGCGATCGGCTGCGGCTGACGCGCGGAAAGCCGCAGGCCGCCAAGCCGAAGATGTTCCAGGTCGAATGCCTGATCCCGGAGGTGTTCGATCAACTTCGGGCCGGCGCGCGCATCTGGATTGACGATGGGCGGCTCGGCACGGAAATCGAGTCGATTGGCAGCGAAGGCGCGGTGCTGCGAGTGACCAATGCCCGCGAAAAAGGCGAAAAGGTGCGGCCGGATAAGGGGCTAAACTTCCCTGGCACGGAATTGCAATTGTCGCCGCTCACCGACGATGATCGCCGCGACCTGGATTTTGTGGCGCAACACGCCGACGCCATTGGTTATTCGTTTGTCCAGAGCGCGGCCGATATCGCCCTGCTGCGGGGGGAACTCAACGCACGCCTGGGCGAAGCGCGCGCCCGCCAAATGATCATCATCGCCAAAATTGAAACCGCCAAAGCAGTCCGCAATTTACCAGAAATCATCGTGCAAGCGGCCGGTCAGCAACCGTTCGGAGTCATGATTGCGCGGGGCGACCTGGCGGTCGAGATCGGTTTCGAGCGTATGGCCGAAATCCAGGAGGAATTGCTGTGGATCTGCGAGGCGGCGCAAGTGCCCGTCATTTGGGCCACTCAGGTTCTGGAAAATTTCGTCAAGTATGGCCAGCCGTCGCGCGCCGAAATGACCGATGCGGCCATGTCGGAGCGCGCTGAATGTGTCATGCTCAACAAAGGGGAATATGTGGCCGCGGCGGTGACCGTGCTTGATCACATCCTGACGCGGATGCAGGCTAATCAGAATAAGAAAACGCCCCAATTGCGGGCCCTGCTGTCGTGGTAGCGGGAACCCAAGCCACTGCCTGGGCCTGCCTTGGCCTTCCGGCACGCGGGTCGGTGTTTCATTCGATCGGCGCTGCCCGGCTGGCCTCAGTGCCCGGCGCGGCCCTACATCGCTCCACTCTCCTGTTGCCAATGCGTGCGCACGAATTCGAGCAACCGCACTGGGCTGGCTTTGACCGCCGTGAGACTGGTCAACCAATAGACAATTGGTTCTTTGGGAATTGCCGTGCTAGCCGCCACCTATGGGGGTAGCGCCCAGTTTGGCGGCAGGTAAAATGAGAGGCATCCGCCAAACATAAAAGGAATTACGATGCCACGCCCAATGGTGACCGTTCCGCTGGATATTCCCGATGTTCGCATCCTGAGCACTGACCTCAGCGCCCGGCAGGAGTTGGTCATCACGATCGAAAGCACCAAGACGGGTGGTGCCTGTCGGGTGTGTGGGAT
>Ga0163153_10004769_pt1 | contig 16687 bp, 11 predicted proteins | sample OliLakLV19MP6IB1_FD_148629 | JGI IMG/M metagenome (GOLD analysis project Ga0163153, IMG submission 148629) | Freshwater microbial mat bacterial communities from Lake Vanda, McMurdo Dry Valleys, Antarctica - Oligotrophic Lake LV.19.MP6.IB-1 | ecosystem: Environmental > Aquatic > Freshwater >... | reverse complement strand
ATAGTGGATGGGCGGTGTTAGAGTGGGAGTGCTGCATCAAACATCCTGAACAAGGCGCGGCTGAAGGAGCACCGTTTATTAAAGATCATATCATCCGCGTGACCGAAAAAGCATTCGATGATTTTGCTTCGACAGGAAAGAATCCCACACTCAATAAAAAAGTATTAGGCTTAATTAATAAAAAATAAATAATCCCATGAATAAAATTAAATTAACTCTTGCTGCGATTGCTATGGTATTGGTAGTTGCTTCTTGTGGACCGAATAAAACGGAAAATGCAGTTCAGGAAGATTATGGAACTCCTGATGAAACCGCAGCTCCTGTAGCTTCGGTGGATATCCTGGCGCAGGGTGAATCGCTGGTGAAAGCGAGTGATTGCAAAACCTGTCATCACGCAACCAATAAAATTATTGGACCATCACACACGGATGTAGCCAAGAAATATGAATTCACCCAGGCGAACGTTGCCCTGTTGGCTTCTAAAATTATTAGCGGAGGAACAGGCGTATGGGGTGAGATACCAATGACCCCTCATCCTGACATCACGCAGATAGATGCAGAAAAAATGGCACGTTACGTGTTGTCCCTCGATGGCGAAAAAGAACATTAAAATGAAAAAAAAATATTATTTGATTTTCCTTTTTGCTCTTTCAACGGGTTTTGCTTTCGCGCAAGCACCGAACACGCTCACAGAAGCCGAAAGGAACGAAGGTTGGAAGTTGCTATTTGATGGAAAGACAACGAATGGCTGGAGAAATTTTAAAAGCGATAAAATTAGTCCTGCCTGGAAAGTACGCGGTGGTGCCTTGACGTTGGATGTAACAAAGAAAGATGGCAAGCGTGTGGAAGCCGGTGGTGATATTGTAACCGAAGGTGAATACGAAAACTATGAGCTGAGCCTGGAATGGAAAATTCAGGCGTGTGGTAACAGCGGTATTATTTTCAATGTGAAGGAAGGTGATGCCTATGATTATGTTTGGAAGACAGGCCCTGAGATGCAGGTACTCGACAACACCTGCCATCCGGATGCAAAGATTACCAAACACCGCGCGGGCGATTTGTATGATCTGATCTCATGCAAAAAAGAAACCGTGAAACCGGCTGGCGGATGGAACGTTGCAAGACTTATTTCCAATCAAGGTCGCTATGAATTTTGGCTTAACGGAGAGAAGACCGTAGAGTTTACCATGCACACACCGCAGTGGAATCAGCTCGTGGCGGGCAGCAAGTTTAAAGACATGCCTGATTTTGGAAAGTTTACCAGTGGCCGCATCTCGTTGCAAGACCATGGCGACCAGGTGTGGTTTCGGAATATAAAAATCAAAGAATTGCAATAGAATTTTGAATTGGATCGTCTGATCGCTCGTGGCGGTCAGACGATTTTCATTAAAGCAAAAAACAAACTAAAAGTCGAATCCTCGTAAATGAAAAAAATTATTCCTGCGCTGGCCCTGCTGGTTCTTTTCTTTTCCTGTAAACAAGAAGAACCCCGTGTGCTCGTCTTTTCCCAAACTAAAGGATATAGACATGAATCGATTAAAGCTGGAAAGGCAGCCCTGCAAAAATTAGGACAGGAGAAAGGATTTGCCGTAGACACCACCGAGGTCTCTGCCGATTTTAATGAAGAGAACCTGAAAAAATACAGAGCCGTTGTGTTCTTAAGCACCACGGGCGATGTATTTGACCAGACGCAACAGAATGCATTCATGCGTTTCATTCAGGGTGGCGGAGGCTATGTAGGCATTCACGCTGCCGCGGATACCGAGTACGACTGGTGGTGGTATGGAAAATTAGCAGGTGCTTATTTCAAAAGTCACCCGCAGATTCAGGAAGCAAAGTTTAAAAAAGTAAAACCGTTTGGCAATGGTGTAAACCTACCTGACGAATGGATTCGCACGGATGAGTTATATAACTACAAGAAAATCTCCGACCAGATCATTCCATTGATCATGTTGGACGAGACTTCCTATCAGGGCGGAGAAAATGGAGACAACCACCCGATATCCTGGTATCATGATTTTGATGGCGGTCGTTCTTTCTACACAGGCATGGGACATACGAATGAATCATTTGCTGACCCTATGTTTATCGATCATGTTTATCAGGGGATTTTGTATGCAGTAGGAGAAGGCAAGCCTGATCTTTCAAAAGCAAAAACTAGAAAAATGCCGGAAGCCAACCGCTTCACGAAAGTGGTGCTTGGCTCTCTGTTTGATGAACCCACGGAAATGGATATTCTTCCTGATGGTCGTATCATCTTCCTGGAGCGCAAGGGAAAGGTGAAGATGTACAATCCAAAAAATGATTCCATTTATGTAATCAACAACTTCAATGTGAATACAAAGTTTGAAGATGGTATGCTGGGCCTTGCCCACGACCCTGACTTTGAAACCAACAAGTGGATGTACATTTATTATTCACATCCTGAGAAATCAGCCAACGTATTGTCACGATTTGTATTTGATGGTGAAAAAATCGATCAAGGCTCAGAGAAGATGATGCTGGAAGTGGCGACACAACGTGAGACTTGTTGCCATACTGGTGGATCGATCGTGTTTGGTCCAGGTAAAAATTTAATTGTCTCCGCGGGCGATAATACCAATCCCTTTGAATCCGATGGTTATAGTCCGGCAGACGAGCGCAAAGGCAGACATCCGTTTGACGCCCAAGGATCATCGTCAAACACGAATGATCTGCGTGGTAAGATTTTGAGAATTCATCCTGAACGCGATGGAAGCTATACCATCCCCGAAGGAAACCTTTTCCCGAAAGGTGAAGAAAAAACACGACCTGAAATTTATGTGATGGGCAATCGCAATCCATATAGAATTTCCATAGATCAGAAAACAGGCTTCTTGTATTGGGGTGAAGTAGGACCTGATGCTGGTAACGATGGTCCTGAGCGTGGCCCTCGTGGCTATGATGAATTGAACCAGGCGCAGAAGGCCGGTTACTTTGGCTGGCCTTTATTTGTAGGTGGTAACTATCCGTATGCAAAATATGACTTTGAGAAAAAGACGGTTGGCCCGCGCCATGATCCACTTAAGCCAATCAACACATCGCCTAACAATACGGGTAAAGTGGAATTGCCTCCGGTAAGCCCTCCGTTTATCTGGTATCCGTATGCCGAGTCACCTGATTTTCCTTTAATGAAAACGGGCGGACGTAATGCGATGGCTGGTCCAGTGTACTATTCTGAAAGCTATAAAGGCAAAGAAGGAGCGTTCCCCGATTATATGGATGGCAAACTGCTCATCTATGATTGGATGCGCAACTGGATGCGTTTGGTGACGATGGATGACCAGGGCGCTATCATGGATATAGAACCTTTCATGGAAGGAACCCAGTTTAACAACACCATAGACATGCAGTATGGTACTGATGGAAAATTGTACACCCTGGAATATGGTACACAATGGTTCAAAGAAAATGCCGATGCAAGATTGTCGCGCATCGATTACAATGCCGGAAATCGTGCACCAATTGCCACCTTGAAGGCAAGTAAGAATTCCGGATCGCTTCCGCTAAGCGTTAATTTTTCGGCAGGTGAAAGTTCAGATCCCGATGGCGATGCCGTGACCTATGAGTTGGAAATAAAAGGTCAGGTATTGAAGACCACCAATGGTGAGTTTTCATTCACGTTTGACAAGGCAGGTATTTACAGACCTACGTTGACGGCTACTGATTCCAAAGGTGCTACATCCACGACCGAAGTTACCGTGATTGCGGGCAATGAACCTCCGGTGATTGAGATAAGCGTAGAGGGTAGTGATCGCTTTCTGCCAGGTGGCTTCTCGAATTATACGATCACCGTTACGGATAAAGAAGATGGCAGCACGGCCGATGGAAAAATTTCCGCGAATCGTGTGTTGGTTACGTTAGACTTCCATCCACAAGGTTATGATATGACTAAAATTGCACAGGGTCATCAGCGTTCTGAGTTGCCCGGCAAATTGTTAATTGCCGAAAGTGATTGCAAGTCGTGTCACCTGATCGATGAGCGTTCTGCCGGTCCTGCTTACCGCGATGTAGCAAAGCGTTACGCAAAAGAAGTTAGGGCCGTAGAAGTATTGAGCGATAAAGTTTTGAAAGGTGGCTCGGGCGTATGGGGCGAAGTGGCGATGGCCGCACACCCTCAGCTGAGCAAATCACAAGCGGTGCAAATGGTGGAGTACATTTTGTCATTGGCCAACGAAGAAAAAGTGGTGACACTTCCGCTGAGCGGAAAAGCAAACTTTGCTTTGCTACCACCTCCGGGCCCGACAGCTACCTCTGCGCATGTGCTTACCGTTACGTATGAAGACAATGGTGCGAATGGAATGCCATCACTATCTACGACCAAACAGTATATGTTCAAATCACCGGCCTTAAGTATGTTGGATGCAACGGATTTGAAAGGCGGAGTTAGAAAGGCGAGCGCAGCGGGTTATAATTTTCTGGAGAACGTAAGGCACAATTCATCCGCCACTTTTGCCGATCTGGATTTGACCGGTGTTACCAAACTTAATTTTGTAGTAATCGAAATGGCTAATGCTAAGAGTGGTGAGGTTGAAGTTTGGCTGGATTCCGCGGAGGGAACAAAATTGGGAACAGTAAATTTTGTAAGCGCTCCGAAAATGGAAGTTCAGAGTGGTATTTTTATGCGACCCTCCGGTATTTCATTTAAACCAGTGGCCGGCAAGCATAATCTGGTATTGATATTTAAAAATGACAAGGCGGGTGATGAAAATCTTTTCAGCCTCGCCCAGATAATGTTGGGTAAATAATCAACAAGGCGTTAGGCCCCAGGCCCCGCAAAGCGGTCAGACACCTCGCACTAATAAACTAAAATCGTAAAATTATGGATCGTAGAAAATTTATTCAAACCTCTTCCATAGCGGCAGCAGGTTTATTAACGCTTCCTTCTTTTTTGGAAGCTGCTAAAAAGAAATCCGCCATCGGTTTGCAGCTGTACACACTGCGTGATGTGATCATGAGTGATGTGAAAGGAGTGTTGACTTCCGTAGCCGCCATGGGTTACACGGAAGCAGAAACGTATGGCTATAACGATGGCAAACTTTTCGGGATGCCGGTAGCCGAGTTTGGTAACTTCATGAAAAGCATAGGAATGAAAACCGTGAGTGGTCATTATGGAATTGATATGACTACCAAGGGCTGGGATAAATCCTGTGAAGACGCAAAATCCCTTGGCCAGAGTTATGTAGTGGTGCCATGGATGGATAAGAAATATTACAGTTCACTGGATGAATTGAAAAAGACATGCAATGCGCTTAACAAAGCGGGAGAGGTGGCGAAGAAATATGGTTTGCAAATGGGCTATCACAACCACGCCTTCGAATTTGAAAAAGTGGAGGGGAAAGTAATTATGGATACCATGCTCGACCAACTCGATTCTAAACTGGTAACATGGGAGATGGACATTTACTGGGTAGTAAGAGCCGGACAGGATCCTGTTAAATATTTTGAAAAATATCCAGGCCGCTTTCAACTGTGGCATGTGAAGGATATGGACAAAGCCAACAAAGAAAGAAATGCCGATGTAGGCACCGGCACCATTGATTTCAAGAACTTGTTCACGAAAGCCAAACAATCCGGCATGAAGAAGTTCTTTGTGGAGCAGGAGACCTATCCTTCTACTCCAATCGAAAGCACGAAGAACAGCATCAACTACATGAAGACAATTCTTTAATTTTTTTTATGGAATGCCTCTTCATTACTACCTGGTGAAGAGGCATTTTCATTTTACTACCATGAATTTAAAATCTTTAATCCTTTTTTTCTTCCTGACATCTGCAGGAAATGTATTCGCTCAGAATCTTACTCAATCCATTAGCGGAAGAATAAAAGAGGCTTTGTCACAGCAACCTATCGCGCAAGCCAATGTATCGTTGTATCGGGCAGGTGGCTTGATAAAAGGCACAGTGTCTGACTCACTCGGATATTTCTTAGTGAAGGATGTTGAGCCGGGCCGCTATAAACTTGTTGCATCGTTTACCGGCTATGTTTCCTATGAAAGTGAATTATTGGTAGTATCTGGAAAAACCCAGCGACTAGAGATATTTATTCAGGAATCTCAACGATTACTGGATGAGGTGGTGGTGAGTAACCATTCGGTTTCTTTGTCGAACACGACTACGATACCCATAGAGAAAGTATTGCGTGTGCCTGCCAATTTTTTTGACCCGGTGCGCATGCTCACTTCCTATCCGGGCGTGGTGGCTGCCAATGATCAGGCGAACTCCATCATAGTAAAAGGCTATTCGCCCAATGGCATATTATGGCGGTTGCAGGGATTGGATATCATCAACCCCAATCATCTTGCCAACGCGGGCACATTCAGCGACAAGCCAGCGGCAACAGGTGGAGGTGTGAATGTGTTGAGTGCGCAATTGATGGATCGCACTGATTTTTATTCCGGCACCATGCCCGTGCAATATGGCAATGCACTTGCCGGTGCGATAGACATGACGTTGCGGCCGGGTGCTTCAGATAAAATGCAATACACCGCTCAGGCAAGTTTGATTGGTTTGGATATAGCAGCCGAAGGCCCTCTATCAAGAGTAAAGAAGAGTTCGTTCCTGGCGAATTATCGATATTCAACCGTAGGACTCCTGTCTGACATGGGCGTTGATTTTGGAGGAGAGAAAATTAAATTTCAGGACTTCTCTTTTCATTTAAATATGCCGGGAAGCAAGGGCAGTAATTTTTCAGCCTTTGGTTTTGGCGGGTTAAGCGCCAATGATTTCAATGCGAAGGAAGAAAGTGAGTGGGAAGAAGAAAAAGATCGGTACACCATCAACTACAGTGGCAAAGTGTATGGAATAGGAATTGTAAATCAATTCAAGCCGGGTTGGATGTCGGTGAGTGTAGGGGCATCCTTCTCTGGCCAGGAACAAGAACGAAAATCACAAAGTGCAGCTATTTCTTATCCCCATGTGTATCGCGAAAGTTATCTATCGGAGCGCGCGCTATTCTCTGGTTTTATTAAAGGAGTAAAAAGAATTGGCAAGGATGGATTCATTGAAACCGGACTGCGCACGAATTACATGAATCATGACCTCAATGTTACTACGGTGACGCAATTGATTATCGACCCATTCACACCCAACTATAAAGGAACCGTGAGCGGATTGCTTTGGCAACCCTATGTAGCATGGTCACAATCAGTAGGGCAATTTAATTTTGGTGCCGGGTTGCGGTATATGAACTTCAGTTATAATGGCACTTCTTCGATTGAGCCACGCGCCAGTATCTCCAGAACCTGGAGCAGCAATGTGGTGACGCTTTCTTACAGCCTGTCGAGCCAGTTGCAGCAAAGCTTTATCTATGTGATGGAGCAAAACAAGAACTTGGATTTCACCCGGAGTAATCAACTTTCGCTGGAGTGGAAAACGAAATTGCCTTATGATTTAAACATGGTGTCTTCCGTGTATTATCATCACTTGTTTGATGTTCCGATTCTTTCCAATTATTCACTCATCAACCAGTGGGATGAATATGAAAGTGGAAACTTCACCAATGCAGGAATGGGAAGAAACTATGGTGTGGAGGCCCAGGTCGAAAAAAGATTTTATAGCGATGTATACTTCATGGTGTCGGGTTCGGTGTTTCAATCTGAATATAAACTGGACACACGATATCTGGATTCACGATTCAATGGAAGGTTTACAAGCAGCCTGTTGGGCGGGAAGGAGTGGAAGAAATCGAATAAATCATTTGGCATACACGCCCGTGTGATATACACCGGAGGCCTTCGTCAGGCACCCATTGACGAGGTGTCCTCGGGCACTGTGGGCACTACGATTCTTAACTATTCGCAAGGCTATTCCATTCAACTACCAAATTACTTCCGAACCGATCTGCGGGTAAGCTGGCGTAAGAACAAGCCCGGTTATACACGCACGTTGTCGTTGGATATTCAGAATTTGACCAATCAGCAAAACGTTTCCTATCTGTATTACGACACGTTCCAGCGAAAAGTAAATACCAAGTATCAGGTGGGAATTATACCGGTGTTGGCCTACCGGGTAGAATTCTGATAAAATTTAAATTGCAATCGTTTGAAATGGTTTCTTTCTGACCATTTAGTGCTTAATTTGCCGTTCAAAGTAATCAGATTATACCCCATCACTATGGTTAATGAATCATTGACAAGAGCCAAATACCCCGTGGCTCACAAAGAATTAAAAAATTGGATTGAAGAAGTAACAGAACTCTGTACACCCGACAACATTCACTGGTGTGATGGATCTTTTGAAGAGTATCATTCGCTGTGCGAAAAATTAGTTAGCAAGGGCACATTCATTCGCCTTAATCCGGCAAAGCGCCCCAACAGTTTTGCTTGCTTCTCGGATCCTAGCGATGTGGCACGTGTAGAAGACCGCACCTTCATCTGTAGCAAGCGTAAGGAAGACGCAGGTCCTACCAACAATTGGGTCGATCCCAGGAAAATGAAACAAACACTCAATCCATTATTGAGTGGTTGCATGAAAGGAAGAACCATGTACGTGATCCCGTTTAGTATGGGGCCTGTAGGTTCTGATATCGCACACATTGGTGTTGAAATCACCGACTCCGAATATGTAGTAGTGAACATGCATTTGATGACACGCGTAGGCACACGTGTGATGGAAGTGCTGGGTGACGATGGTGAGTTTGTAAAATGTGTTCACACGGTAGGAGCTCCGCTACAGCCCGGACAAGAAGATGCGAAGTGGCCTACCAATCAAACGGTAAAATATATTGTGCATTATCCCGAAGAGCGCTCCATTGTTTCCTATGGCTCAGGCTATGGTGGCAATGCCCTCCTTGGTAAAAAATGTTTTGCGTTGCGCATCGCTTCGGTAATGGGCAATGATGAAAACTGGTTGGCCGAGCACATGTTGCTGGTAGGTGTGCAAAGCCCTGATGGAAAAAAAGATTATGTGGCAGCGGCCTTCCCGAGTGCATGCGGTAAAACCAACTTTGCGATGTTGATTCCTCCCACCGAATTTAATGGATGGAAAATAACAACGGTGGGAGATGACATTGCGTGGATCAAACCGGGCAAAGACGGAAAACTATATGCGATCAATCCGGAGGCTGGATATTTTGGTGTAGCGCCAGGAACCAACGAGAAGACGAATCCCAATGCGATGGCTACTATTTCCAAAGATACCATATTCACCAACGTAGCCGTCACCGAAGATGGTGATGTATGGTGGGAAGGCATGACGAAAGTGCCACCGAAAAATATAATTGACTGGCGCGGACAAAAGTGGGATCCCGCTTCCGGCAAACCGGCTGCTCACCCCAACAGTCGCTTCACTGTGTCGGCAAAAAATAATCCTGCTATAGATTCAGAATCGGAAAATCCAACTGGTGTGCCCGTGAGTGCCTTTATTTTTGGTGGTAGAAGAAGTACTACGATTCCGTTGGTGTATCAATCATCCAACTGGGCGTATGGTGTGTATCTGGCCTCTACCATGGGATCAGAAACTACGGCCGCAGCGTTTGGTGAAGTAGGCAAAGTAAGACGTGATCCGTTTGCCATGTTGCCGTTCTGCGGCTATCACATGGGTGATTATTTCAATCATTGGTTGCAGTTTGGCAGAAACTTGCCGGCACCTCCGCGTATCTTTGGTGTGAACTGGTTCCGCAAAGATGCAGAAGGAAAATTTATCTGGCCGGGCTTCAGCGACAACATGCGCATCTTGAAATGGATTGTGTTGAAAATACGAGGTGAATCCAATGCCGTAGAAAGTCCCATTGGCTGGATGCCAACCTATGATGATATTGATTGGAAAGGACTTGATTTTACTCCTGAACAATTTGAAAGCATCATGGACATTGACCGTGAAGAATGGAAATCAGAACTGTTGCAGCATGCCGAACTTTTTGGAAAGATGTACGACAAGCTGCCGAAGGAATTCATATTCATGCGCGAGTTGTTGCTCTCCAGTTTGTGGCGCTCACCGGCCAAGTGGAGTCTGGAGCCGGAGCGGATTGACGATCATGATTAATATTAAAAGCCCCTCGCGAGAGGGGTTTTTATTTAACGGTTAGTTTATTTTTAAGAACGATGACAACCATCTCTATCTCACTGACCTTTATTACCGGGCGAAAGGAAGAAACTATTACGAAGAAGATCTATTCATCACCTCAAGACTAAAGGAATGCATGTACGAATGTACGATAGATGTGATTTTGCTCAAGACAAACCTCCTGATAAAACCCTGTTGTTAATTTCAATTAATACCCATACTTTGGAACACCTGTAAGCTAAACTTTTACTACCGCGCATGACTTTCGCTGAACGCATTCATGAAATACGAAATGGCTTTTCATCTACCTTTTGGATTGCGAATACCTTAGAACTTTTCGAGCGGCTTGCCTTTTATGGGTCGAAGGCGGTGCTGGCTTATTTCCTCGCTACCAAAGTTGGTTTGAAAGACGAGGCGGCAACACTCACTGGATGGTTCTCCACCGTGATTTATTCGTTACCGATAGTAGCCGGAGTTTTTGTTGACCGTTATGGATTTCGCAAAACACTCATGACGTGTTTTGCCATTTTTGCGATCGGTTATTTTTGTATCGGCCTTGCCGGAATGGAGTTTGGAGCATCCATTACCCAAGCCATTGGAATGCGCAATTATGTAATCATCGTACTGATGCTTACAGCCGTGGGGGGCTCATTAATAAAACCATGCATTGTTGGCACGGTAGCAAAAACATCCAAGCCCGACACCAAAGCGTTGGGCTTTTCTATTTACTATACGTTGGTGAATTTAGGTGGAGCCATTGGTCCTATGCTGGCCTTAACCATTCGCAAAGACTGGGGCATTGAATATGTGCTGGTGATGTCTTCCGTTACATCGGCACTTCTCTTCTTTGGAACATTCTTCTTTTTCAAGGAGCCAGAAGTTGAAGTGGGGAATGAAGACAAGCGAACTTTCGGTAAAGTATTTCAGGATATGCTGTTGGTGTTTAAGAACCTCAAGTTCATCAGTTTCCTGGTTATCTTCTCCGGCTTTTGGTTGATGTTCTGGCAAATATTTTACCTGCTTCCTTTTTATGCAACAGAGGTGCTTCACTTCGAAGATTTTGAATTATTAGAGACGATTGACGCCTGGGGTATTATCATTCTTACAGTGCCCATGGCTGCCGTGGTAAAAAACTGGAAGCCCATTAGTGCAATGACCTTAGGATTTGTTTTGGCCAGTTTATCATGGCTGATTATCGGTGCCTTGGGCACAGTCACTTCTGTTATTATCGCTATTTTCCTTTATGCCCTGGGAGAGGCAACACAAGCGCCACGATTTTATGAATATGTGGCATCACTGGCACCAAAAAATCAGGTGGGTACCTTTATGGGATTCGCCTTTCTGCCGGTAGCCATTGGCTCACTAACCGCAGGCTATTTAGCCGACTGGCTCCGGATAACGTACCTGGCAACCGATCCATCTATGATGTGGTATTCCGTTGCCGGAATTGGTGTGGTATCCACGATCCTCATGATTCTCTATAATACCTTCTTTGTAAAAGCAGAAGACAACTAGCATATAACACTCACTACTATGGCTGAAGAAAAAGTTTTCAAACCCTACATCGCACCGGAACAAAACATCGCTGAGTTCACCGTGAAATCGGTAGTCTTTGGTGCCTTGTTCGGTATTCTGTTCGGATGTTCTACCGTGTACCTGGCATTGAAAGCCGGACTTACGGTTTCTGCATCGATACCCATTGCCGTGATCGCTATTACGCTGGGAAGAAAATTTCTAAAGACTACTATTCTTGAAAACAACATCATCCAAACAACGGGCTCTGCAGGCGAGTCCATTGCTGCGGGCGTAGTATTTACGCTGCCGGGTTTTTTATTTTTATCACCGGATGAAAATGGAAACAGTGTAGGAGAAGGTTACTTCAACTATCTCACGATTTTAATTTTGGCTGCCTTCGGTGGTATGCTCGGCACACTGATGATGATCCCTTTAAGGAGATCTCTCATTGTTAAAGAACATGGTACACTTCCTTATCCCGAGGGAACAGCATGCGCTTCGGTGTTGCAGGCAGGTGAGAAGGGTGGCGTGTTTGCACAAACCGCTTTTCTAGGTATGGGCATCGCAATGCTTTATGCCGTGCTGCAAAAAGTATTTCATGTAATATCCGAAGCTCCCACCTATGTGACCAGCCAGGTGAATAAGTTCTGGCCTTCAGCAACGGTGAACGGAGAGATCACACCTGAATACATGGGCGTTGGTTACATCATCGGCCCAAAAATAGGAGGGGTGTTGGTAGCAGGTTCGGTACTGGCATGGTGGGCCATGATTCCTTTATTATCGACCTTGATGGATCATAGTGTAATCGCGGCACAATTAGTGAAACTCGGCTACCTGGCCGATATCAATACCGCAGGAGGAAGAGGTGGTTGGGATCCGGTAACAAAAGCATTTGCCAATCCGGCTCCTGCAATTTACTTCGCATACATCCGGCAGATCGGTGCTGGTGCTGTGGCAGCGGGAGGTTTTATTACCTTAATGAAGACCTTGCCTACCATTATAAGTTCATTCAAAGAAAGTGTTGCTTCGCTGAAAGAAAAAAGTGAAGCCACCATCGCACGTACCGATCGGGATTTGTCATTCAAAGTAGTGATCATCGGCAGTGTGGCTCTGGTTGTTCTCATTGCTTTATTGCCCAACCAGGTAATTCCTGGCGATAGCATTTTAGAGAAGTTAGTGATTGGTATATTGATCATCATCTTCGGTTTCTTTTTTGTCACGGTGGCCAGCCGCATTGTGGGTTTGGTAGGTTCAAGTAACAGTCCTATTTCAGGAATGACGATCGCAACCCTGATGGGCACATGTTTGATCTTCACTGCCGTGGGGTGGAGCGGTAAACTCTACGAACCGCTCGCCCTAGTAGTGGGAGGTATGATTTGTATTGCAGCCGCCAACGCGGGAGCTACTTCACAGGATTTGAAAACGGGTTATATCGTTGGGGCAACACCTAAGTATCAGCAGCTGGCATTGTTCATTGGCGCGATTGTATCATCCATCGCCATTGGTATTGTAGTAAAAGTATTGGACACACCCACGGCCGACATGGCTGCACAGGGCATCACCCATGCGATTGGAAGCGAACGCTATTCAGCGCCTCAGGCAACATTGATGGCTACTTTGGCAAAAGGCATTTTATCGTACAACCTGGATTGGCAATTTGTGATGGTAGGTGTTTTCATTGCCGTGATGATTGAACTCTGTGGCATCAAAGCATTGGCGTTTGCCATTGGTCTTTATCTACCCTTGTCAACTACGCTGCCTATTTTTATTGGCGGTGCTATCAAAGGCGTGATAGATTGGAGATCAGAGAAGAAAGGTGAAGCGAAGCAAGACGAGGAACTGGGCAGAGGAAGTTTGTTTGCCACCGGTCTTATTGCTGGTGGGGCCTTGGCCGGAGTGGTAGTTGCGTTGCTATCCGTGAATGGTAAAATATTCGAAGGCCTGAAGTCAGTGAGCGCAGAGCATGGACTTTCGGAAATGCTAGGTCACAACGGATATAGTATTCTTGGTGTATTATGCTTTGCCGCTATGGGCCTGATGTTGTACCGAATTGGAATTACAAAAGAGAAAGCAGAATAGAATAAATAAACTAGACGCGTTCAGAGGCTCCTAAGTCGATGATCTTTTTAAGGGCGTTCACGGCAACGGTTTCGGTGTCATCCACTTTTCCATCTGCATGGATAATGTCATACATATCGGTATATACTTTGTACCGCTGTGCAAATTTTACAGTATTGAAATGCTTGAATGAATGCTGTATAAATTCATCCAGCGTTGACTTGTCAAAATTTTTGTAAGCGGCTACCGCGCTATCAAATTTCTTCTTGGGATTTCCTTCTTGCGGGAATAGTTTAGTCAGTTTGTCCAGAATAACCATTTCTTCCTCAGCATGCAGGGTACCATCCACCAATGCCATATGGATGTATAGGAAGAGTACAAAATCACCAAAACTTTCGTGAACTTTCATGGCTGTATATTCAATGAGTTAAATTTAAAGAAAAAAGGCTTTACACCGAGTGCAAAGCCTTTTTTTATTGAGGTGATTGATTATTACATCATTCCGCCCATACCACCGCCCTGCGGCATGGAAGGAGCTTCTTTATCTTCAGGAACTTCCCAAACAACTGCTTCCGTGGTCAATAACAAACCTGCAATAGAAGCAGCATTTTCAAGCGCCAGACGTGCTACTTTAGTTGGATCAATAATACCAGCAGCAAAGAAGTCTTCAAACTTATTGTCGCGTGCGTTGTATCCAAAATCTTTCTTTCCATTGCGAACCTTGTTTACAATGACAGAACCTTCCTGACCGGCATTTTCAGCAATAACACGCAGCGGTGACTCAAGGGCCAGACGCACGATATTTACTCCCGTTGTCTGATCTTCATTGTCAGTAGGCAAATTTTTCAAAGCATCGATAGCGCGGATATAGGCTACTCCACCACCAGGGATGATACCTTCCTGCACAGCGGCACGTGTTGCATGCAATGCATCGTCAACCCGGTCTTTCTTTTCTTTCATTTCAACTTCCGTAGCAGCACCGATGTATAGTATCGCAACACCTCCGGAAAGTTTAGCCAAACGCTCTTGTAATTTTTCCTTATCGTAATCAGAAGTAGTTACTTCAATCTGAGCTCTGATCTGGTTTACACGACCTTGTATATCAGCCTTCTTACCAGCACCATTGACGATGATGGTATTATCTTTATCAATATTAATTTTTTCTGCGCGGCCAAGATATTCCAGTTTTGCATCTTCCAGTTTCATCCCGGTTTCTTCTGAAATTACTTTACCACCCGTTAAGATAGCGATGTCTTCCAACATAGCCTTTCTGCGATCTCCAAAACCAGGAGCCTTTACAGCAGCGACACGAAGGGCACCACGAATTTTATTCACCACCAGAGTAGCAAGGGCTTCACCCTCAACGTCCTCAGAAATGATTAAAAGTGGCTTACCGGTTTGTGCCGTTGCTTCCAGTACAGGAAGGAGTTCCTTCATAGAAGAAATCTTCTTGTCGTAAATCAAAACATAAGGCTGCTCTAAATCAGCCTCCATTTTTTCTGTGTTGGTTACGAAGTAAGGAGACAAATAACCACGATCGAACTGCATACCCTCCACCGTCTCCACTTTGGTTTCAGTTCCTTTTGCTTCTTCAACGGTGATCACGCCATCCTTACCAACTTTATCCATGGCAGTGGCAATCATTTTACCAATTTCAACATCGTTGTTGGACGAAATAGTTGCCACCTGGGCAATTTCCTGAGAACCTTTAATGTTTTTGGATTGCTTATGCAGATGTTCAATAACAGCATTAACAGCCTTATCAATACCACGCTTCAAATCCATAGGGTTTGCGCCCGCTGCTACGTTTTTGATTCCGTGAGCATAGATCGACTGAGCAAGTACAGTAGCGGTAGTAGTTCCATCCCCGGCTGCATCGGCAGTCTTAGAAGCTACTTCCTTCACTAACTGAGCACCCATGTTTTCGATGGGATCTTTCAGATCAATTTCTTTTGCTACTGACACACCGTCTTTGGTAACCGTAGGAGCGCCAAACTTCTTATCAAGAATTACATTACGGCCCTTAGGTCCTAATGTAACTTTTACTGCATCCGCTAATTTATCTACGCCTCTTTTGATTCTGTCGCGGGCGCTGGTATCAAATGTAATTTCCTTAGCCATAATTTTATTTGAAAAATTTTGAGTTAGTAATGAGAATTATACTGTTCCGAAAATGTCAGAATTGCGCATGATCAGGTATTCCTTGCCGTCAATGGTAATTTCAGTGCCGGAATATTTTCCGTAAAGCACCTGATCACCCACCTTCACAGTAACGGGCTTATCTTTTAAGCCATCGCCAACAGCAATTACTTTTCCTTTTTGTGGTTTTTCTTTGGCGGTATCTGGAATGATCAATCCAGAGGCTGTTTTTTGTTCAGCGGGAGCCGCTTCCACAAGCACCCGGTCTTCGTTTGGTTTGAAATTGATTTTTGCCATATATGGGATTTTAAATTTTAGTTAAACAAGTTTTTAACTGGTGACGTGCAACCTCGATTTCTATGCCATCCTGCATTTCCGCTCTTTTTTTGACACATTTTCCAGTTACGGGCAACAAAGATGAAGATTTTTGTCAGACCTGTCGCAAGGCCTGCAAACAAAATGGCAGATTGGCAGGAAAATCCATTTTTTCGTATGCTTAGCTAAGTTTTCAAATGATAGAAGCCGGATAGGGGTAAAGAATGGTTGCGTTTATAAGTAACTCTTCATAAAAAGCACCTGCATGAGCACGCAAGTCTTCAACATTTTCAATCGCTTCTTGCCAGGTATCAGCCTAAAGGAAATAGGGGTACGATGTTGAGATTGTTTCAATCATGATGAGTTATGAGTTAAAGAAAATCGCAACGTTTAACGAAGCAGATTTCAAATCTATTGGTGAAGTAGAGATATACGCACCCAAGTGAATATAGACGTAGCCTTTGGTGTTCATTACCCACAACGTGATTGAAATCTGAAATCAATTAATCTGAAATCTGAAATTAGCAAATGAGTGTAGTTATTAAAGTAGAAAACGTTTCAAAACAATACCGCCTCGGCAAGATCTTATTTCAAGCATCGTCTCCCGTTTCGGGGTCGATGTGCCTTAAAAAACAGAT